>WNFX01000466.1_pt1 | contig 59651 bp, 57 predicted proteins | sample 5400111 | NCBI WGS metagenome assembly WNFX01 (sample SAMN13153363, study PRJNA577476) | soil metagenome | isolation source: 40 cm soil or saprolite under grassland replicate 1 | place: USA:California | collected 2016-06-15
GCATCGCCTGGAGGAGGCGCCGGACCGGGCCGCTCAGACGGTGCCGCTCGGCCAGCTCCTGGAGGCGCTCGGGGTCGGGCTCCGCGGGCGTGGTCGACTCGACGTCCAGCTTGGTGGCGACCGGGACCACCACGCGCATGGCCTCCAGGTACTCGCCGGCGCCCGCCAGCGCCGCCGCCACCCGCGGCGGCAGGCGGTCCCGCGCGGCGACCAGGTCGTCCAGGGTCGGGTACTCGCTGACCAGGCGCGCGGCGGTCTTCTCCCCCACCCCGGCGACCCTAGGCAGCCCGTCGGAGGGGTCGCCGCGCAGGATCGCGAAGTCCACGTAGCGGCTCGGCGGCACCCCGCACTTGGCGCGCACCCCGGCCTCGTCCATGCGCGCCATGTCGGAGGTGCCCCTGCGCGGGAACAGCACCTGCACGACCGGGTCGCGCACCAGCTGGAACAGGTCGCGGTCGCCGGTCACGATCGCCACGCGGTCCTCGGGGCCGGCGGCGGTGGCCAGCGTGCCGATCACGTCGTCGGCCTCGGTGCCGGCGGCCTCGGCCACGGGCAGGCCGGCGGCGTCCAGGACCGAGCGGATGATCGGGAACTGCCCGGGCAGCTCGGGCGGGTCCTCGGCGCGCTTGGCCTTGTAGCCGGGATAGGCGTCGACCCGCCACTTCGGCCGCCAGTCGGCGTCGAAGACGTGCGTCACCGCGCTGGGCCGCAGGTCGGTCAGCAGCCGCGAGACCATGTCCAGGTAGCCGTGCGCGGCGTTGACGGACTGGCCCGACGGGTCGCGGATGCTGCGCGGCAGCGCGAAGAACGCCCGGTAGACCAGGCTCGGTGAGTCCAGCAGCAGGCTGGTGGGGGTGGTATTCACCCGCGAAGCATGCCACGGGCCGCAGCCCGCCGCCTGAGGGCCGCCATCTCGTCCAACTCTGCTCCGGTGTGGGGTATCTGCGCGGTTCGGCGGGCTTGCTTGTGAGCCGGGGCCATGCGGTATGGTTTCCGCCGTTCGCACCCCCCATGCGAGCCGCCCTGTTCCCGACCCCCGAGGGAGCCTTTACCGGCAGATGTCAGCCTCCCGTCGGCGTACCTGGCTGGTCTGGTCATCCTGCGTCCTCGGTCTGATCGCGCTGATCGCTGTCGCGGCACTGGCCGCACCCCTCCGTGCGGGCGCCGCCGGCACGACCGATCCGGACGTCGCCAGCCGGCTCGAGAAGATCAAGGCCACGCTCAAGGATTCCAAGTCGGACCTGGGCAAGCTCCAGAAGGCATTGGACGACGCCAACGGCGCCCTGAACCAGGCCGAGAACGAGCTGGCGGCGGCCGACGTCCAGCGGCTGGCCGCCCGCGCCGAGCGGGCCCAGGCCAAGACCGCGATGCGTACCTCGGCGCGGCAGCTCAAGGAGCTCCGCAAGGTGGTCGGCGACGAGGCCCGCGGCATGTACATGTCGGGTTCGCCCAGCGGCCTTGCCGCATTGGTGGAGCAGAACGACGCCAACGACCTGCTGGACCAGATCGCGACGCTGGACCAGCTCGCCAAGGCGAACAACGACGCCATCACCAACATGGTGATCCGGCAGAAGGAGTACGTCACCGCGCAGGCCGCCCTGGTCAAGGCGGAGCGCGATATCGACCGCTCGCAGGCCGAGATCAAGAAGAAGATCGAGCAGGCCACCGAGCTCCGCGACGTCCGCGCCGAGGCCAAGGACGCGCTGGACAAGAAGATCGCCGACCTGCTGGGCGAGGCGGCCGTGCTGCGCAACACCCAGCAGCAGACCGCGGCCAACCAGTCGGGCCAGCGCCGCACCGGCACCAAGTGCGACCTGTCGGGGACCTCGGACGCCGAGTACTGGATCATCATGAAGGAGTCCGGCGGCGACCCCACCGCCGCCAACCCCAACTCGACCGCCTTCGGCCTGGGCCAGCTCCTGCTCGACCTGCGCCAGCGCCTGCTCGGTGCGGACTACGACACGATCGACTGCGGCAAGCAGCTCTACGCCTTCCGCGCCTACGTGAAGGAGCGCTACGGCACCGCCGAGAACGCCAAGGCGTTCTGGATCGCCCACGGCTGGTACTGAGCCCGCACCCTAGCCGGGCTCGACCCGTTGCTCCAGGACCACCTCGACCTCGGGGTGGCGGGAGATCACCTCGCGCAGCAGCTCGCGCTGGTCGGGCCGGGCCGCCTCGCCGATCAGCAGGCGCTTGGTGTTGCGCCCGAGCGTGTAGGCGACCCAGACCAGCAACACGCCGATGGCGATCGAGGCGGCGCCCTCCCAGGTCCGGTCGCCCAGCGACAGCGACACCAGCAGGAACACCTGGTTCATGGTGTCGGCGACCGAGTGGGCCGCCTCCGCGAGCATCGCCGCGGAGTGGCCGATCAGCCCGGCGGCCGCCTTGGCGATGGCGATGGCGAGGTTGGCCGCCAGGGCGGCGAGGACGGTCTTGCGGCTCTCGCTCTGCACTCGCCCGGTCCCCTCAGCGCGCGGGCGACCCGCCGGGCCCGGGGTCCGAGGGCCCCTTCCCCGCGCCGCCGTCCGGCTCCCGCCGCAGGAACAGGCCGCCGAGGACGCCGCCGACCAGCCCGGGAAGCGCGGCGGTCCAGGGCCTGGCGGTGATCCCGAGCAGCAGCGACACGGCGCTCAGCACCACCGCGAAGGCGCCGTCGTTGAGCCGCTCGACCGGCGTGCGCGCGCGCCTGCGCGCCGGCAGCAGGCTGGCGGAGACGACGGCGAACCCGGCGGCCAGGCCGAGCAACGCCATCAGCGCCGCCAGCCCGAGGCCCGATCCGGAGGCCAGCAGGACCCCGAGGGCCGCAAGGACGAGCGCGCCGCCCAGCGCGCCGGCCGTCCGAGCCGTCCGGTCGTTCGTCCCTGCCGCCATTTCCCCTCCTGTGCCGAGCGGTTTCCTCTCCATTCCCCCTGGACGAGACGGTAGCCTACTGGCCCGAGGAAAGGGGGACGGCAATGGCGCTGGTGCTCGAAGGCGAGATCGCGACCATGGACCCTGCCCGGCCGGTCGTGGCCGCGGGCAGGGTCTACGTCGACGACCAGGGCAGGATCGCGGCGGTCCAGGGAGCTGGCGAGCCGGCGCCCGCCGGCTTCGACACCGCCCGCAGGGTGCGCACCGGCGGGGTGGTGTACCCGGGCCTGATCGACCTGCACAACCATCTGGCCTACAACTGCCTGCCGCTGTGGGCGCCGCCGGGCCGCCAGGAGCCGTTCGACAGCCGCGAGCAGTGGCCCCGCCTGCCCGCCTACACCACCGACGTGCGGATGCCCACCCTGGCGCTGACCCAGGTGGCCAGCAAGGCGGTGCTCAAGTACGTCGAGACCAAGGCGGTGGTCGGCGGGGTCACCGCGATCCAGGGGTCGGCCAAGATGAGCCGCCCGTACGAGGGCTGGCTGGTCCGCAACGTCGAGTTCGAGACCTTCGGCAGCGCCCAGCGCAGCGTCTTCCAGTCGGTGCGCACGCTCGGCAAGGACGACTTCCCCACCGCGCGCGATCACATGGCCAACGGCAGCGCCTTCATCTACCACCTGGCGGAGGGCACCTCGCCCGCGCTGGTGCGCGAGTACACCGACCTGAAGGACAACGACTGCCTGCAGCCGCGGCTGGTGGCCATCCACGCCACCGCGCTGGGCGACCCGGAGTACGCCGACTGGGGCCCGCACGGCAGCTCGATGGTGTGGTCGCCGCTGTCCAACCTGTGGCTGTACCGCCACACCAGCGACGTGGTGGCGGCGCGCAGGCACGGCATCCGCGTCTGCCTCGGCGCCGACTGGGCGCCGTCGGGCTCCAAGCACCTGCTCGGCGAGCTGAAGGTCGCCGACCTCTGGAACCGCGCCGACACCGGTCTGGCAAAGGCGTTCAGCGACGTGGAGCTGTGCGAGCTGGTGACCGCCAACCCCGCCGACGCGCTCGGCTGGAGCGACCGCATCGGGCGCGTCCGGCCCGGGCTGCTGGCCGACCTGCTGGTCCTGCGCCGGAACCAGTCCGACCCGCACCGCAACCTGATCGAGGCCACCGAGCACGACGTGCGGCTGGTGCTGGTCGGCGGCCGCCCGGTCTACGGCACGCCGGCGTTCATGCGCTCCAGCGGCGCGCGCCAGGTCGAGCCGATCACCGTGGGCGGCCGCCGCCGCTCGATCTCGCTCGTCGACGCCGGCGTGCCCGACGCGGACATGACCTGGCGCCAGGTGCTTGCCGCCCTGGAGGCCGTGCGCCGCGACCCGGCCGGCGCCCACGAGCAGGTGCAGGTGACGGCCGCGGCCACCGGCGAGGAGCCGCTGCGGCTGATCCCCGACGACCCCGGCGGCGAGCCGCCGGTGCTGCTCACCGCCGGCGACCTCGGCGAGGTCCAGATCCCCTCGCTGGACCCGCTCGCCCACGACGACGCCTTCTTCGCGGCGCTGCGGGCCGCGCCGATCCTCGGCGGGCTACTGGACGATCTCCAGGGGTACTACGGGCGGTGACGGGAACCAGCGCGAGGGGGCCTGGACCATGCTGACGATCCGGAGAGACAAGGAGATCCACCTCGAATCGGGAGGATGGTTCACGGCGCGCTGGCATTTCTCCTTTGACCGCTATCGGGACCCGGCCAACGACGGCTTCGGCGCGATGCGGGTGTTCAACGACGACCGCCTGGTCCCCGGGGCGATCTGGCCGCTGCACCCGCACAAGGACGTGGAGGGGCTGACCTACGTGGTGGAGGGCACCTTCCGCCATGAGGACTCGGTCGGCGGGCCGCCGGGGCCGCTGCCGGCCGGCTCGGTCCAGCGGATGACCCTCGGGTCGGGCGCCTACCACTCCGAGCAGAACGCCTCCGCCGACGAGCCCATGCGCTTCATCCAGCTCTGGATCCTGCCGGACACCCCTGACCTGGAGCCGTCGGTGGAGCAGCAGGTGTTCACGACCGAGGACCGGACCGACCGCCTCCTGGAGGTGGTGGGTCCCGGCGGCGGGCCGTCGCTGGTCAAGGTCCACCAGGACGCCAGCGTGTGGGTCTCCCGCCTGAACCCCGGCAGCGAGGTCAGCCACCAGATCGGCGAGGGGCGCGGCGTCTACGCCTACCTGCTCGACGGCGAGGCCAGCTTCGACGGCGAGCCCGTCTCCACCGGCGACGCCGCCAAGGTGAGCGACCAGGACGCTCTGCGCATCCGCGCCACCGACCTCAGCGAGCTCATCCTGGTCGACGTCCCGCTCGAATTCCCCCGCGTCGGCATCTGGGCCGGCCGCGGCTGATCTCCGTCCCGCTGTGCCCGTGTTGCGGGGGCGAGGCGGCGCGCTACGCTGAGGGCGCTGCACGTCCCCCCTGAGGAGGCAGGCGCGAGATGAGCATCGCAACCAACGAGCGGGCCGTGGTCGAGGCCGTCGATCCTCGCCTGTTTGTGGGAGGCAACTGGACCGACGCGAGCGGCGGCCGGACGCTTCCCGTCGAGGACCCGTCCACCGGCGAGACCCTCAGCGAGGTGGCCGACGCCAGCGTCGAGGACGCCCGCGGGGCGCTCGACGCGGCGGTGCAGGCCCAGGCGGGATGGGCGGCGACGGCCCCCAGGGAGCGCGGCGAGGTGCTGCGCCGCGCCTACGAGGTGATCACCGCCCGCCGCGACGACCTCGCCCTGCTGATGACCCTGGAGATGGGCAAGCCGATCGCCGAGTCCAAGGCCGAGGTCGCCTACGCGGCCGAGTTCTTCCGCTGGTTCTCCGAGGAGGCCGTGCGCATCGACGGCCGCTACGCGGTGGCGCCCAACGGCGTCGGGCGGCTGCTGACCATGAAGCAGCCGGTGGGGCCGTGCCTGCTGATCACGCCGTGGAACTTCCCGATGGCGATGGGCACGCGCAAGATCGGCCCCGCCGTGGCGGCGGGCTGCACGATGGTGGTCAAGCCGGCCAGCCAGACGCCGCTGTCGATGCTCGCGCTGGCCAAGATCCTCGAGGAGGTCGGCCTTCCCGGCGGAGTGCTCAACGTGGTGACGACCTCCTCCTCCGGGAAGACCATGGAGCCGCTGATCAGGGACCCGCGGCTCCGCAAGCTGTCGTTCACCGGCTCCACGGAGGTCGGCCGCAAGCTGGTGGGGCAGGCCTCCGACCAGCTCCTGCGGGTGTCCATGGAGCTGGGCGGCAACGCGCCGTTCATCATCTTCGAGGACGCCGACCTGGAAGCGGCGGTCGAGGGCGCGATGATCGCCAAGATGCGCAACATCGGCGAGGCCTGCACCGCCGCCAACCGTTTCCACGTGGCCGGGGCGCTGGCCGACAAGTTCGCCGCCAGGCTGGCGGACCGCATGGGCGCGATGAAGGTGGGCCGCGGCACCGACGACGGCGTGCAGGTCGGCCCGCTGATCGACCAGGCCGCCCGCGAGAAGGTCGACGAGCTGGTCGGCGACGCGGTCTCCCGCGGGGCGCGCGCCCTGGTGGGCGCGAGGGCTGGCGACGGCCGCGGCTACTTCTACGAGCCGACCGTGCTCGCCGACGTCTCCAGGGACGCGCGCGTGCTCAAGGAGGAGATCTTCGGGCCGGTGGCGCCGGTCGCCGCCTTCGACTCCGAGCAGGAGGCGGTCGCGGCCGCCAACGACACCGAGTATGGTCTGGTTGCCTACGTCTACACGCGCGACCTCAAGCGCGCGTTCCGGGTTGTCGAAGGTCTCGAGACCGGCATGGTGGGACTCAACCAGGGAATCGTGAGCAATCCGGCCGCCCCGTTCGGCGGGGTGAAGGCGTCCGGCTTCGGTCGCGAGGGCGGCCGCGAGGGCATCGACGAGTACCTGGAGATCAAGTACGTGGCGATGAGCCTCTGACGCGAGGGGGTCCGGGGGGCCACGCAGAGCCGAGCGTTAGCCCCCCGGTGGAAAGGGGGATGGCTTGGCGGTCGCGCGCGGTCGGTTGGGCTCGCGCCTTCGGGGGCGACCCACCAGCCCTTCGGCGATCGGGGCCGAGGGTGCCGGCGCGAACCGCTGGGCCTGGCGCCTGGCCGCCTCGGTGCTGGGCGTGCCACTGGCGCTGGCGTTCCCGAGACCGGCACTGTGGTGGCTCGGGTTCATCGCGCTGGCACCGCTGATCCTGCTGGTCCGTGCCGCGCCGAGCGCCCGCGAGGCGGGCATCCGGGCCTGGCTCGGCGGCTCCCTGTTCTTTCTGAGCGTGGACTCCTGGCTGCTGCCGGAGGCAAAGATCCTGGCGATCCCCGCCGCGCTGCTGCTGGGAGCGCTGTGGCTGCCGTGGGGACGGCTCGCCTGGCGGCTGCTGGGCACCAGGACGGCGCCATGGGACGTGCAGGCGCCGCTGGAGGGGCGGCGGGTGGCGGCGGCCATGGTGCTGCTGCCGAGCGTCTTCGTGCTCGGCGAGGTGGTCCGCTCCTGGGACGCGCTCGGCGGCCCCTGGGCGCTGCTCGGCGCCAGCCAGTGGAACGATCTCCCCATCCTGGCGCTGGCCTCGCTTGGCGGCGTCTGGCTGGTGAGCCTGGTGCTGATGGCGGTCAACGTCGGCGTGGCGGTCGCGGCCGGCCCGCGCGTGCCCGCGACGGTGCGGGCCGGCGCCGCGCTGGCCACCTGCGCCCTGCTGCTCGGCTCGCTCGCCTGGTCGGCGGTGCGGCCGGTGCCGGCCTCCGGCGGCGGGACGCTGCGGGTCGGCCTGGTGCAGCCGGGCAAGATCGACCCGGTGGGGCCGCGCTTCGCCGCCAGCGAGTCGGCCAGCCTTGGCCTGGCGGGCAGCCACCCGAACCTGATCGTCTGGTCGGAGTCCAGCGTCGGCCGCGACCCGGTGACCAACCCCGGCGACATCGCCGCGCTCCGCCGGGTGGTCCAGGCGACCGGCGCGGACGTGCTGGCCAACGTCGACGCCAGGCGCCGGACCGGCGGTATCTACAAGAGCTCGCTGCTGGTCGGGCCGAACGGACCGATCGCCAGCTACGACAAGATCCGGCTGGTGCCCTTCGGCGAGTACATCCCCTCGCGGCCGCTGCTCGGCTGGGTCGCCCGCTTCACGCAGGCCGCCGCGCAGAACCGCCACCACGGCAGCCGGCTGGTGCTGATGCGCTCGGGCTCGGTGGTGTTCGGGCCGCTGATCTGCTTCGAGTCGGCGTTCCCCGACATGTCCCGGAACCTGGCCAGGATGGGTGCCGACCTGATCGTGGTGCAGAGCGCCACCACCACCTTCCAGAGCACCTGGGGGCCGCAGCAGCACGGCGCGCTCGCGGCCGTCCGCGCGGTCGAGTCGGGCCGCCCGGTCGTGCAGGCCTCGATCGCCGGCCCCTCGGTGGCGTTCGACCCGCAGGGCCGCCAGCTCGCCTGGGAGCCGACCACCTGGCGCGGGGCGATCGTGGTCCCGGTGCCCCTCTCCCACGACGACACCGTCTTCGACCGCTTCGGCAACTGGGTGCCGCTGGCCTGCGTCATCGCCCTGGTCGTGGCCGGCGCGGCCGCGCTGCGCCGGCGCAGGGCGCTCTAGTCGACCACCAGGACTTCGAGGCTGCGGGGGCCGTGGACGCCCTCGAAGCGGCGGAGCTCCAGGTCGGAGGTGGCCGACGGGCCGGACACGAAGGTGATCGGGCGGCGCTCGCGGGCGGCCGCGTCCAGCGCGGCGATCGCGTCGGGGACCGTGCCCACGATCTGGGAGGCCTCCACGACGCACAGATGGTAGTCGGGCAGCAGGGTGATCGCCCGGCGCCCCTGGCGCGCGCCGCCGTCCAGCACGATCGTGCCCGTCTCGGCGATCCCGAGCACGCAGCCGGTGAGCACGCCGTCGGCCGCGTCGAGGACGTCGTTGGCCAGCTCGCCGTCAACCAGCAGCTCGGCGCCTGCCGGCCGCCACTCGGCCGGCAGGTCCGGCGGGACGATGACCCGCCGCGCCCCTCGCGCCCGCAGCGCCTCGGCGACCGCCGCCGGCAGGTCCGCCCGCGCCACCAGGCGCACGTTCCCCCGGTCGTCGGCCACCCGCTCGGCGAAGCGGGCCACCCGCCGCTCCGGGCCGCCGTCGTCGGCGGCGCGGCGCTCGCGCGCCGCCGGCAGGTCCTCAGGACACTCGGTGACGGGGACGTCCCGCAGCGCCTCCTGGACCAGCGCCAGCACTTCCTCCCTTGCCGTCGCCATCAGCTCCTCCGGTCGCCGCACCCAACGTGGGCCTCATGTCTCTAGTCGGCCACCCGGCCCCAGAGGTGGACCAGAACCTCCGAAATGGTTGCGCTCGGCCGGGCTGACGTCATGGCAGGCGTCGCAGCGGCCCGAGGCGTACGGCTCCGGAGTCTTCGCCACCACGCAGTCCCCCGTCAACTACGCCAACCTCGTCAACCACGCGTAGATTGCAACAAGGTACGTAGGTATTGACACATGGATTTATCTCGCATACGAGGCAACGGGGCTGCCTCCGGCCCTTCGCGAGCGTGACCTCAGCTGGCCGTGCCGGGCCAGGAGAGGGTGACCACCGGGCGGTCCAGCGGCCCCAGGCGCCAGCCGGCGGCCTCGTGGACGGCGATGGGCGCCAGCGCCTCGGCGATCTCGGGGTCCCGGTCGGCCGGCAGGCACAGCCGCCGGCGCAGGAAGGCGACCAGGTCGCCCTGGCGCTCGAAGCTGCCGGCGCTGGCGGTGGTCCAGTCCTGGCGCTCGACCTGGATGCCCAGCAAGGCGAGGGCGGCGACCGCGTCGTCGGCGGTCGGCCCCCGCGGGCGGTCCAGGCCGTGGAAGCGCCGCCACAGCGGCCGCATCGGCGCCAGCGGGTGCGCCCGCGTGATCTGGGCGACCACCCGGCGACGCGCGTGGCCGGTGAGCGCCAGCGCGAACGGGCCGAGGTCCTGGACGTTGTAGAGCACGTCGTTGCAGACCACCACGTCGGCCGGGTCGACCTTGGCGGCCACGTCGGGCCAGCGGCCGAGCACCGCGGCGGCCTCGACCCCGGCCTCGGCCGCGGCGGCGAGGAACGCCTCGGTCATCCCCTCGGACTCGTCGACCGCCACGATCCGCCGCGCGGCGCCGGCCAGGGGCAGGCTGGCCGCTCCCCCGCCGGCGCCCACGTCCAGCACGGTCCCGCCCCCGCCGAGGAAGCGCAGCGCCTCCCGGTTGGACGGGGTTGGCGCGGCGGTGCGGGCCTGGGCGGCCCTGGAGCGGAACATGCCCACCGGGAAGCCCCAGGGCGACTCCGGCGCACGCTCGATGATCTCCTCGGGGATCGCCCAGGCCTCCAGCTGCTCCCGCCAGCGGTCCAGCGCGCTCCCGCTCGCCTCCTCCATCCCGGCCATCCTGGCGCCTCCCCTCCCGTGCGTCTGCGTGCCGGCCTCCCAGGGTGCTCCCGATCCGGCGGCCGGCGCGTCTTGTTCCAGCATCTTCGGGCAAACCCGCACGCCGGCGCTTATCATCGAACGCAGGAAACTCGGACCGGGGGGGTCCGACGTTTGAGTCCGGTAGCGTTCGTTGCCGCCCGGCGATGGGTGAGCGTGGTCACGGCGATGCTGATCGGTGCGATCGGCGGCAGCATCGTGGGCCTGGCGACCTCGCCGCGGCAGGCGGCTGAAGCCACCCAGCAGACGACGACCACCACCACCCTCCCGCAGCGCCAGCAGATCTCCCCGGCCAGCTCGACCGCGCCGACGACCACGCGCTCGCACAGGACGGTGATCGTGCCGCGGACCACCCGCGCGACCACCACGACCAGTCAGGCCCCGCCGACCACGAGGGCACGGCGGCGCCAGCCGCCCAGCACGGTCCCGCCCACCACGGCGCCGCCGACCAGCACCACGCTGCCGCCCACGACCTCGACCAGCTCCACCACCAGCACCACCGAGCCGCCGCCCACGGACCCGACGGACACCACCGGCCCGACCGACGGGCCCGGGCCTCCGGGCAGCGCCGGCACGACCCGCTCCAGCGTAGGGACCAGCGGCTCCGCGGTCAGCTCTCCCTGAGCGTGCGGTCCAGGAGCTTCACGCAGGCGTACACGGTCTCCAGGCGTGGCAGCTCCAGGCCGGCCAGGTGGCCGATCTCGACGACGGCGCCGACCAGCGCGTCGACCTCCAGCGGACGCCCGGACTCGACGTCCTGGAGCATCGAGGTCTTGTGCTCGCCGACCCGGGCGGCGCCTTCCAGCCGCTGCTCGACCGTCAGGTCCAGCTCCACGCCCACGGCCGCGGCCACGCGCACGGCCTCGCGCATCAGCGCCAGCGCGACCGCCCGCGTCCCGGGATCGGTGGCGATCGCCACCAGCGACGCGCGGGTGAGCGCGCTCAGCGGGTTGAAGACCGCGTTGCCGATGAGCTTGAGCCAGATCTCCTTGCGGATGTCGGCCCGGACCGGGCACTTGAGGCCCGAGGAAGCCAGCGCGCCGGAGATGGCCCGGCAGCGCTCGCTGCGGGTGGAGTCCAGCTCGCCGATGGTGAAGCGGGTGCCCTCGACGTGCTCGACCACGCCCGGCCCCACGATCCGAGTGGCGGGGTAGGTGACCGCGCCGACCACGCGGGCGGGGTCGATGTGCCGGCCGATCACCCCGCCGGGATCGACCGTCTCCAGCCTGGTGCCGTCGAGCGGGCCACCGTGTCGCTGGAAATACCACCACGGGATGCCGTTCTGGAGGGTCACCAGCGTCCCGTCGGCCCCGAGCGCGGCGCCGAGCGCCGGCGCCATGGGGGCGATCGCGTGCGCCTTGACCGCCAGGAAGGCCGCCTCCGCCCCGGCCACCGCGCCGAGATCGTCGGTGCAGCGCGGCCGCACCGTGAACTCGCCCTCGGCGGTGCGCACGCGCAGGCCGTGGCGGCGCATGGCCTCCAGGTGCACGCCGCGGGCCACCAGGGTGACCTCGTGGCCGGCCCGCGCCAGGAAGCCGCCGAGGAAGCCCCCGGTGGCGCCGGCGCCGACGACGACCAACCTCACCGGCCGGCCCCGATCACCTCGGCGACCCTGCGGCGCTGGACCTTGCCGGTGGCGGTGAGCGGGATCGCCTCGACGACGTGCAGCTTGCGCGGGACCTTGAAGGCGGCCAGGTGCTCCCGGCAGTGGGCCAGCAGGTCCCGCTCGCTGGCGTCGGCGCGCAGCACGACCGCGGCGGCGACCTCTTCGCCGAGGGTGGGGTGCGGGGCCCCGAAGGCGACCGCCTCGGCGACCGCAGGATGGCGCAGCAGCACCTCGTCGATCTCCCTCGGCGAGATCTTCTCGCCGCCCCGGTTGATCAGCTCCTTGATACGCCCGATCAGGGTCAGGTAGCCGCGCTCGTCGAGCACCCCCTGGTCGCCGGTGAGGAACCAGCCGTCAACGAACGACTCGGCGTTGGCCTGCGGGTTGGCGGCGTAGCCGTCGATCACGTTGGGGCCCCTGATCGCCACCTGGCCGGCCGTCCCGGCCGCAGGCGAGGTGCCGGAGGCGTCCAGCACCGCCACCTCGACCCCGGTGCCAAGGCCCACCGAGCCCGGCTCGCGCGGCGCCGGCGGCAGCGGGTTGGAGGCGATCTGGTGGCAGGCCTCGGTCATCCCGTAGGCCTCCAGCACCGGGGCGTCCAGCCGCCGCTCGATGTCGGCCATCAGCTCCGGCGGCAGCGCGGAGCTGCACGAGCGGACGAACCGCAGCGACTCGATCCCGGCGGGCCGCTCGTCCCGGGCGCGGGACAGCACCATGCGGTGGATGGTCGGCACCGCCGAGTACCAGGTCGGCCGCTGCTCGCGCACCACCGGCCAGAAGCCGAGCGGGTTGAACGGCGAGGGCACCACCACGGTGCCGCCGGTCGCCAGCGTCGACAGCGCCGACGCCAGCAGCCCGTGCACGTGGAACAGCGGCATGGCGCACAGCGACACGTCCTCGGGGCCGAGCTGGTAGGTCGCCGCGATGTTGGCGACCGAGGCCACCAGGTTGCGGTGGCGCAGCGGCACCCGTTTGGGCCGCCCGGTGGTACCGCTGGTGTGCAGCATCAGCGCAACGTCCTCGCCGACGGGCTCCTCCGGCTCGGCGGTGGTGGCCGGGCGGCCCGGGGCCTCGACCCGCAGCCTGCCGTCGGCGTCGATCGACGCTTCCACGAGCACCGCGCCATCGGGCCGCGCGGCCCGCGCGGCCGCGGCGCCGCCCGGCGGCACGATCAGCGCGCCGGCGTCCACGTCGTCGAGGTAGAAGCGGAGCTCGGCCTCGGTGTACGCGGGGTTGAGCGGGGCCGCCGCGCCAACCGCCGCGACCGCCAGGAACAGCACGATCGCCTCGGGACCGTTCTCGAACACCATCCCGATCGCCTGGTCACGCCGCAGGCCCAGCGCGGCCAGGGCCTCGGCGCCGCGGCTGACCTCCTCTCGCAGCTCCCGATAGGTCAGCCGCGGGCCGCCGGGCACCACCACCGCCGGCGCGCCCGCCTCCCCGCGGCCGAGCATGTCCCAAAGCACGTCGGATCCTCCTAAAACGCTTGGCGTCGCTACCTAGAGTAGTCGGCTGGGCGGCGCTGATCGGGCCGGGTGGGAATCGGACGAGGCGCCGGCGAGTTCTCACTCGACGCAGCCTCTCCCGCCCCAGTGAGGTCCCCCAGATGCGGCGACGCCACACCCTCACGGTGGTCGCGCTGCTCGTCACGGCCCTGCTCGGCCTGGCGGGCTGCGGCGCTCCGGCCAAGTCATCCCAGCCAGCCCTGAGCAGGACCACCCGGGCCGCCGGGGACCAGCCGGCGCACGAGCACGACCACGGACAGGCCCCGGCGAGCCCGCCGGTCGCGCCGCGCAACGGCGTGCTGGACGTGCGCGTCGACAAGCTCGGGCCCCAGGACGTCGTGTTCCAGTGGAAGCCGGGCAACCTCCTGCTCGAGCCGGGCCAGAAGGTCACCCTGGAGGTGGCCAACAACGACTACATGCAGCACAACCTGCAATTCGAGGCGGCCAGGGTGAACCAGAACCTGCCGGTCGGCAAGGTGACCACCATCAGGTTCACGGCCCCGCAGGCGGGGACCTACGCGTTCTGGTGCAAGTACCACCTGCAGATGATGCAGGGCAAGGTCACGGTCCAGTCATGAGGACGCGCGGCCTCGACGAGTTCCCGTTCGCGGAGGAGCTCCCGGAGCGACCGCGAGCTGCACTTGTTCAGGGCCTTCCTGCTCACCATGGCCCTGCTGCTCGTCGGCCTGATCGGCACCTTCCCACCCGTCTACCAGGCCTTCCGGTAGCCGGATGGTGCGCCCTTACAGCGGCAGGGCCAGCCACCCGACCAGCCCCGCCAGCATGCCCCCGGTGATCGAGCCGGCCCGCGGCGAGGGGGGAACCCGCCGCGGGCCGCGGAACCGCCGCAACGTCATCGCCTGGCGTGAACGGGCCGCCTGCGGCGCTGACCGGCCGCCAGCAGCATCGAGCCGGCAATGACCACGCTCAGACTGAGCAGCAGCAGTCCCCTGGAACGGTTGCTGCCGGTGGAGGGCAACGTGCTGCCGTCGCCGCTGTCCTTGGCGAGCTGGCCGCGGATCGCGCCCTTGGGGAACTCGGTGTCGTGGACGTTGACGTAGTAGGCGCTGGGGTTGTTGGCGATCGCCTTGGCGAGCGTCGCGCTGACCTCGGTGCAACCCGACTTGCGGGTCGTGCTGAGCGGCGTGGTGGACTTGAAGAACGGCACCACGATCGCCCCGGCCTTGCCCTCGGGCGCCAGGTGGACGTGCGAGGCGGTCGCCTTGATCCCGGTCCACCTCACGTCGAAGCAGACCTGGCTGTCGCTCACCTTGACGCTGGCCGTGCCGCTGGCGGTCGAGTCGCCGGGAGGCACCTCGACCTCGCCGGTCAGCCGGGTGCGCAGCATGGTCCAGCTCGTCGCGCCGTTCCTGGCGAGGTTGGAGCTGTCGGCCGGCGGCTGGGTGGTCGCGTCCGACCCGGACCCCCCGTAGACGTCCTCGCCGTAGCCGTCGCTGGACTGCTGGGCGAACGCGGACGGCGCGACCAACAGGGCGGCGATGGCGGCGGCCGCGATGGTCGCGATCACTGCCTTCGTCTTCCGTGTCATGGACTGGCTCCTCTCAGCGATGCTGGGAGCGTCGGTCATGCATCGGTGCTGCGCCCGCATTGCCTGCAGTGACAGGGCGCCGCGATGGCGCGCACCGCGGATGCGTGACCGGCGCTCCATAGGGGCTTCAGCGGCGGGTACGCAGCCGCATGAAGAGGACACGGACGCAGTCGACCGGGCCGCCCTGCTGGGCGAAGCCGCGCACTGCCACGTAGTGCGCCCCGCTGGCGTCGTCGACGCAGACGCGGTAGCGGCCGGCGACGGTGATCGGCGGGCCGACGCCACTGATCACGTTGGTGGTCCCTTCCTGCTCCAGCACCACGAACGAATCACACCTGGTATCGAGCTGGCCGTTCTCCGGGATCCGCTGGATGCAGGCGTGGTTGTGGCCCTGCAGGTTGCCCTGGTCGTTCAGGCGCTGCGGGTCGACGCCGTACTGGGTCTTGGGGTCGTTGAAGAACCCCGGCTGGAAGTTCTCGACCACGGCGCGGATCTGGATCTCCTGGTTCAGCGGCAGGATGCGGCCGCTGCCCGGCCGCTGGATGACGACCTGCGGCGTGTTCGCCGGGATCTCCCCGTAGGGCACCGGGTTGAAGATGCCGCCCTTCTGGGTGCCGTCGTGCAGCGGCAGGTTGTTGACGTTGCCGGTCGAGGCGGTGGTGGTGCCCGGCGCCTGCTGCGCGCTGGACGTCGACCGGTCGAGGGCGATGAAGGTGGCGCTGAACAGCGCCACGCTGAGCCCCAGCGCCAACAGCAACCGGGACCCTCCCGGTGGCTTGGAAAGGATCACTTCAGCTCCCTCCTGCGGACCTTGCCAGCGGCTGGGGCGGCGAACTTCACCAGGGTCTGGCCGCCGCTGGGGACGATCTTCGAGATGGAACCTCCCTCGAGCGTGAAGCTGTGCTGTGTCTGATCGCCGTTGACGACCTCGAGCTCGATCGTCGCCCCGTGGGCGACGACGTAATTGCCCGGAGCCCAGGCCGGGTCCTGCGCTCGCAGCACCGCGGGGACGCCGCTTTTCAGGGGGGTCGGGGCCGGCTTCGACTGCGGCTGGATCAATTGCCCGCTGGCCTTTCCTGGACCGTACCCACCACCGTTGTCGCTGGTGGGGAGCGTGCACCCCGACAGGGCGAGCACGAGGCCGGCAAGCGTCGGGAGGAGCAGGGCGCGGCGACGCCGCAGCATTTGGATGCTCCTTTGCTGGGGGACGGAGCGAATTCAGTAGGGAACTCACGCCCGGAGTGCGTGATTCCCGGTTCGTGGGGTCATGCGGGAACTTTCTCGAGGATCTGGCGCAGACGGGCACGGCCGCGATACAGCCGGGACAGCACGGTGCCGCGCGGCGTGCCCATCACCTCCGCGGCTTCTTCGCAGGACAGGCCCTGCAGCTCGACCAGCACGATGGCGGTCCGGAAGGTCTCCGGGAGCTGGGCGAGCGCGCGGCGGAGCTCGTCGCGGTCGAGCTGGCGCAGCACCTCCTCCTCTGGGTCGGGCATCTGGCCGGGGACCAGGGCGAGCTGGTCGAAGTCGTCGTCGTCGTCCACGGTTCGCCAGGTCATCCGCTTGCGCTGGCGGTAGTCACGGCAGAACACGTTGTGGGCGATCTGGAGCAGCCATGCGCGGCAGTTGGTCCCGCTCTGGAACGAGGAGAACGAGCGAAAGGCGCGCAGGTAGGTCTCCTGGGTGAGGTCCTGGGCCGTCGTCGGGTCACCCGTGATCCGCAGGTTCGCGCGGTAGACGACGTCGTGGTGCGGGAGCGCCGTCTCCTCGAAGCGGTCACGGAGCGTACCCACGGTCATGACGATCACCTCTTCGTCGGGACATATTTTGGTCGCGTTGGTGCGTGGTGCTTCGGGTGATTCGTTCAGGTAATTCCTAGGGGGTCCAGGCACGGTGCATGTAGTCATTGGGGGCGGCGATGTTCACCAGCGCGCCGAGCGACGACGCGATGACCGCCGTGGCGAACGCGATGACGAACAGATTGGTCAGCGTCTTTCGAACCTGAAAGTCGGCGACCAGCCGCTTGCCGTAGCGCAGGGCGACGAACGCGACCGCCGTGCCAGGAAGGGCGTGATCCAGCCGACGTGAACCTTCCACTCCATCGCGAAGCTCTCCCAGAACCTCAGATCGGGAGTTCGCAAGAGGTATTGCCGCGGGTACAGCGCCAGGTCCGCGCCGGGCGGCGGGTCGGCGCGACTCGGCCATGAAGAACAGTTGGCGGGCGGTGAGCAGCCGGCCCATCAGGATCACCAGCGTCAGCGTCACGCCGATCGCGCCGATCCCCACCGCGATCGTGATCGTGCTGGCATGAAGCAGGGTGGTGGTCTTGCGCCTGGAGACCCTGGCCGAGCGGAACCGCTCATGACCGTGCAGCGCGACGACGTTCTCCTCGTCTTCGAACTGGTCGTACGCGCCGAGCTCCTCGATGACCTCGGGGCGGTCCTCGACCACCGGGTCGTCGTCGAAGACCGGACGATCGTCGACACCGAAGTCGACCTCGACGTCGCGGCTCAGGAGCGGATCTTCCTGACACCAGACCTTGTCGAGGTCGTCGAGGTCGTCGAGGTCGTCGTGGATGTCGGTCATGAAGAGTCACTGCCTCCCTGAGCGGACGCTGTCCATCGCGCGATGACCGCACAGCGGCTCGCTCGAGAACTGCGGGGGGTCAGTCGGGGAAGTCGAGCAGCGAATCGAGCTCGATCATGTGGTCGCCTCGCTCGAAAATCCTGCAGCCGCGGCTGCACGTCGACGGGGGGACACGACCCCACCGAACGGAGCACAGGGTATGCTCGGCGGGGACGTGCGTCGGAGCGCCGCTACCGCCTTCACCAATCCGCTGAGACCGTTGCTGGGAACCGTCTCCGGGAACGGCCGTGGGGGCGGCCGCCGGGGGCCCGAAGGTGCGACGGAACCCGCGCTCAGGCGAATGAATCGTCGACTCCGGCGGGAGCGACTGAGCTAAGGAAGACTTCTATTGCTTGCTGCCATGGGGGAGTGGCGAGCCGGACTCTACGACAGGGCCCAACCGAAGTCAAACCGTTTGCCGACCGAGATTCTTTCGTGATTTTCCTGCCGCTGGGAATCGGGCGACCGCCTGAGGAGTTCACCCTCGGACCTACGGTCATGACCGACGGGAGGAGGTGACGCCCGACCAGCCATGGGGCCGGCGCGGCCGGTAGGTCACGCCGAGTTGTCGTAGCGATCAGGGTGGCAGGACGAGGTGGGAGCTCGTCCTGCCACCCCTCGCCTCCTCCTCCCCACCGGGACGCGCGTACCCTCGAAGGCGACGGCATTGGTCCGGCGCCGCCCGTAACCAGCTCGTGAGCGCGAACCGGAAGGGAGACAGCGCGATGCCGGAACTCCTCGAGGACAAGGACGTCGGAGTCGACCGGCCGGATCGGTCTGAGCGGATCCGCGTCGAACCGTGGCCCCGCCGGGTGCGTGCCGTGCTCGGCAACGTCGCCGTGGCCGACTCGACGCGCGTCCTGCTGCTGCTCGAAAAGGGGCACCTGCCCGTCTACTACTTCCCGCCCGAGGACGTCCGCACCGACCTGATGGAGGCCACCGACAAGCACACCCGCTGCCCGTACAAGGGGGAGGCCTCCTACTGGACCATCAAGGTCGGTGACCGCGAGGTCGCCAACGCCACCTGGGCGTACCTCGACCCGCTGCCGGAGCGGACCGACATCAAGGGCTACATGGCCTTCTACTGGGATCGTGTGGACTCCTGGTGGGAGGAGGACGACGAGGTGTTCGTCCACCCCCGCGACCCCTACCACCGTGTCGACGTGCTGAACAGCTCGCGTCACGTCCGGGTCGAGATCGACGGCCAGACGGTGGCCGACACGCACCGGCCGCGCCTGCTGTTCGAGACCAACCTGCCGACGCGCTACTACATCCCCATGGCCGACGTGCGCCTGGACCTGCTGCGGCCGAGCGACACGGTGACGTCGTGCCCGTACAAGGGCCAGGCCCGCTACTGGGCCTTCCAGTCCGGCGACAAGCGCCTCGAGGACGCCGCCTGGAGCTACCCGTTCCCGATCCCGGAGTGCTCCAAGATCGAGAACCTGGTCGCCTTCTTCAACGAGCGGGTCGACCTCTACGTCGACGACGAGCTCCAACCCCGCCCGAAGACACCCTGGTCATAGCCGCCCAGGATCCCGCCGGCCCGGTAGGTGCCGGGCCGGCGGTCGCGGAGGTCGGGCGGGCGGCTTCCGACCGCCCGACGCGGCTTCTTACCGCCCCAGGCCGGCGGAGGTTGGGCCGGGTGGGAGTCGGGCGGGCGCAGCGGTCGCCGCAGGGGGGTGGTCGGACCACAGCGCCCGCCCGAGGGGGAGTCAGGACCCCGACCCAACCCCCGAACCGGAACCTTGGCGCTCAGGCGCCGCGCTTGCGCGCCTGGCGCAGCAGGATGAGGCGGGAGCTGCGGAAGATGCGCCGCCGACCGCTGATCGTGTTGGTTACGTCCCACGCCGGGTCGCCTGGCTCGGGTGTGGACACCGGGCCGACAACCGTCCACACGCCGCTCTCCCCCGCGCGTGGACGCCGGACCTTGACCTGACTCCCCTTCTGGATCAGCTCGGATTCAGGGATGAGCTGCGCCTGCTCTCCCATCGCCCCACTCCTCTCGCCTTCGTCGCTCATCGCGTCTCCTGTCGAACGTGTGTTCGATACTATGCCCAGCCGCCAGCCTTGTCGAGTCCTGACGGGAACCTGGGGACAACTCGTGCGGCGCGACCCTATCGCACCTGGGTCGGGCGCTCAGGAACGGCCCGGCCCGGCTCGCGGCCGGCGGCCGGCGAAGCAGGCCCGGGCCTTGGCTCAGCTTGCGGAGGAGGCCTGGGCCCCGGCGTGGACGGGCGCGTGCGCGGATTTGACGGCTTCACCGAGGGATGATCGGCGCCTCCGGTCCGGCGACCGACTCCAACGGCTCGGGCTCGGGCTCCGGGAGCTCGACCGCGCCGGCGCCGGTGAAGGGCTTCGGCCGGCGGCGCGAGGGCGCGCCCGCCCCGCCGCCGCGCCCGCGGTAGACGAGCAGGCCGTTGATCGGGTCTGGGACGGCGTCCAGGGCGGCACGGACGCTGGGGAGGTCGCGATAGGCCTCCCACTGCTCGTCCCGCTCGAAGGCGACCTCGAGCACGACGCCCCAGCGGTGCTCGTGCCACACCCAGTCGACGGCGCCGTTGGAGATCGCCGACTCGATCAGCGACGAGCTGTGCGCGTCCTTCCAGGGGCGCGCCGGGAACGCTCCGTCGAAGACCTCGATCGACCACCATTCCGCCATGGCCCTACCGTAACCCCAGACCTCCCCCCTGCCCAGAGGGTTCCGCCCAGTCCGGGCGGCGGCGGCCAGCTCGGCCATGGCGCCGATGCGGCCGACGAGCCGCTCGTTCTCGCCGTCGCCGTAGGACGAGCCGGTGTCGAGCAGGGTCACGCCCAAGTCCAGGGCGCGATGGATGGTGCGGACCGACTCGGCCTCGTCGGCCGGTCCATAGGCGTCGGACAAGCTCGTGCAACCAAGCCCGACCGGGGAGGTGGCCAAGCCGCTCCGCCCGAGGACCCGCTGCTTCATGGCTGTCTCCAGCAGTTGGAAGGTGCGTTGCCAGGACAGTGCGGCAGCAGCCAAGATCGCTGGCGCTCGGGGCACGACGGTGGCGGCGGCCGCGACCAGGTCGGCGGGCCGGGCGATCCGGTAGCCGTCGCGGGCGACGTCGACGCGCAGGACGCGGCGGCCGGTCGCCGGTCGGAGCCGATCGCTGGCTCGGGAAGGATGCGCGGATGCTCCCCGGCTCGGGGAAAGATGTGCGAATCACCCCATTGCGTGTGGGCTGGCCCTGGCCCCTGACGGGCGCCGCCTGGTGGCCGCCGTCGCGACCGCCGCCCCGGACGGCAAGCGCTTCGTGACCGCGCTGTGGGAGCTCGACCCGGACGGCGAGCGCCCGCCCCGCCGGCTGACGCGGTCCGCGCCGGGAGAGAGCGGCGCCGCCTTCCTCCCCGACGGCTCGGTGCTGTTCACCTCGACCCGGCCCGACCCGGACGCCGACCACCACGACGACGACGACGAGGTGGCCTCGCTGTGGCTGCTGCCCGCCGGCGGCGGGGAGGCCCGGATCGTCGCCGCGGCTCCGGGGGGCATCGCCACGGTCCGGACCGCGCGCCGGACGGGCACGGTCGCCTTCCTGGCCAACCTCTTCCCTGGCGTCGAGTCGCTGGAGGAGGATCGCGAGCACGGCAAGGCGAGGGAGAACGCGGGCGTGGGCGCCCTGCTGTTCGAGTCGTACCCCGTCCGCTACTGGGATCACTACCTGGGCCCCCGCGAGCCGCGCCTGTTCGCCGCGCCGCCGCCGGCCGACGAGGGCCGGATCGACCCGGCTCCGCCCCTCACGCCGACGCCAGGGCGGGCGCTGGACGAGACCAGCTTCGAGCTCACGCCCGACGGCGCGACCATCGTCACGACCTGGGAGATCGACGACGACGTCCGCAACCCCCGCGCGCAGCTCGTCGCCATCGACGTGGGCACCGGCGAGCGCCGCGTGCTGGTCGACGACCCCGAGTCGACCCTTGGCCAGGTGGCCTGCTCGCCGGACGGGCGGCTGGTGGCGTGCCAGCGCATCTGGCCCGGCACGCCCGACGAGCCGCCGCGCTTCACGCTGTGGCTGGTCGACCTGGCCGGCGGCGAGGGGCGCGACCTCCTGCCAGGCTTGGAGCTGCAGCCGGACCATCCGGTGTGGACGCCGGACGGCGAGGGGGTGCTGTTCGTCGCGGACCAGCAGGGGCGCACCCCGGTGTTCCGGGTCGAGATCGACGACGGCACGGTGACCAGGCTCAGCGCGGAGGGGAGCTTCTCGGAGCTGTGCCCGGCACCGGACGGCTGGCGCCTCTACGCGCTGCGGGCCAGCGTCTCCTCCCCGCCCCAGGCGGTGGCGCTGGCAACCAGCGGCGCCGACCAGCGGCCGGAGCCACTGCCCACGCCTGGCCTGCCCCTCGAGGTGCCCGGCACCGTGACCGAGGTCCACACCACGGCCGCGGACGGCGTGCCGCTGCGAGCATGGCTGGTGCTGCCGGCGGACGCCGCACCCTCCAACCCGGCTCCGCTGGTGACCTTCGTCCACGGTGGCCCCGTCTCCTCCTGGTCGGGCTGGACCTGGCGCTGGAACGCGCAGGTCCTGGCCGCTCGCGGTTATGCGGTGCTGCTGCCCGACCCCGGGCTGTCGACTGGGTACGGGCAGGCGTTCCTCGGCCGAGGCCGCGGCCGCTGGGGCACGGAGCCCTACACCGACCTGATGACCATCATCGAGGCGGCGGAGGCCAGGCCGGACATCGATCAGACGCGCACCGCCGCGATGGGCGGGTCCTTCGGCGGCTACATGGCCAACTGGGTCGCCGGCAACACCGACCGCTTCCGCTGCATCGTGACCCACGCCAGCATCTGGTCGCTGGAGCAGTTCCGCGGCACCACCGACAGCGCGGCCTACTGGGACCGCGAGTTCGGCACGCCGGAGCGGAACGCCGCGCGCTACCGCGAGCACTCCCCCGACCGGCTCGCCGACGCGATCCGCACGCCCATGCTGGTGATCCACGGCGAGCGCGACCACCGCGTGCCGATCGGCGAGGCGCTGCGGCTGTGGACGGACCTCAAGTTCCGCGGGGTGGACGCGAAGTTCCTCTACTTCCCCGACGAGAACCACTGGACCCTGAAGCCGTCGAATGCGCGGGTCTGGTACGAGACCGTGCTCGCCTTCCTCGACCAGCACGTTCTCGGCAAGGACTGGACGCGCCCGAGCCTGCTGTGAGGCCGCGGTCGGCCCGCGCCCTCGGCCTTGCCGGGCCGGTGCCGGCTCAGCCGCAGACGCGCTCGACGTAAGGGTAGGGGTTGACCGCGGCGCCGCCACCGGGGTGCACCTCGAAGTGCAGGTGCGGAGCGGTGTAGCGGGCGTCGCCGGTGTTGCCCACGTAGGCGATGTGCTGGCCGGCGCGGACGCGAGTCCCATGCGGGACCGCGTAGGCGGACAGGTGGGCGTAGTAGTACTGGTCGCCGTTGTCGCCGTCCAGCCACAGCACGATCCCGCCGAGGGTGTTGGTGTGCTCGCGCGAGATCACCCCGTCGGTGTAGGCAAGCTCCCTGGCGCCGCGCGGGGCCATGATGTCGGTGCCCTCGTGGGTGCGGCCGCTGGCCCGGGCGGCGCCCCAGGTGTCGACATAGGAATATGGCGGCTCGACCGGGCAGGCGTAGCGAACGCCGTCGATGGTGATCACCGTCTGCGACGGGTAGACCGCCTGCCCTCCCGGGAAGCCGGCCAGCCGGTCCATCAGGTCCCTGGCCTCGTCGAAGCGCTTGTCGAGCGTGCGCTGCTCAGCCTGGGACTGCGCCAGCAGCTTGCCGACCTGGGCCCGCTCCGCCGCGACGGCGTGCAGCGCCTGGTCATACGACGCGGCCGCGGCCCTGGCGTCGGAGACCGCGTCGTCCCGCTGGCCCAGCAGCAGCATGATGAATTCGGCACGGTCCGGGACGTGGTCGGAGCTGGGGTCCAGGAGCGCCTCGAACATGCTGAGGCCGCCCGAGCGATAGACCTCGGCGAGCTGGGCCTCCAGCGCCTGCCTGGCGACGGTCAGCTCCCGCCGCGTCGCGGCGAGCCGATGCTGGCCGAAGGCGAGCGAGTCCTCCAGCTCGTTGAGCTGGGTCTCGATCGCGTTGAGCCTGGTCGCGGCCGCCTCCTGGGCCGCGCGCAGCTTCTGCACGCGGTCGCGGACGTCCTGGATGGTGTCGGCATGGACGGCGGGAGCCACGCCGAACAGGAGCGCGACCACCAGCAGGCCAATCGAGGCCCGGCGCATCGGCGGCGTCCTTCCGTTGGGGGACAGCCCTGCAGCAGACCAAGGGGGAGGCGCTGCAGTCTACCGGCGCCTGCCGACATAAGGGAAATCGATGTCTCAGCGGGCGATGCGGCGCTCCGGCTCGGGTCGCTCGTTGGCGTTGTCCGCCGGCATGGTGGCGAGCTCGCCCTCGGTGTCCGCCCAGACCCGCCCGACCGCGATGCCGAACACCGCCTGCCCGTGCGAGAGGACGTCGATGACCTCCTCGCCCGAATGGCACGCGTAGATCCGCTCGCCGTCCGACATGAGCGTGATGTCAGTGAGCGGCTTGCCGGCAGCCGCGCGGCGCAGGTAGCGGATGGCCTCGCGAATGCGCTGGAGCGACACGCCGGCATCCAGCAGCCGCTTGATGATGCGCAGCTCGACCAGATCGGTGAACCCGTAGAGCCGCTGGCTGCCCGAGCCGTCGGCCGCCCGCACCGAAGGTGTGACCAGCCCGGTCCTGGCCCAGTAGTCCAACTGCCGGTAGCTGATCCCGATGAGCTTGCAGACGGTCGGGCCCCGGTACCCGGGCTCCGCCGGCCCCTTCGTGGAGCGCACCGCCATCGGAACCTCCTGCTGGTGCCGGCGGGAATTACAACGATGTGATGTTCAGCGTACGGGTCGCGCCGAACCCCGTCAACGAGCACGACCCTAGTTTTCGGGCATCCTTGGACCTCAACCCCAAGGTGAGGTTTCGCGGGGGCTTCCTACTTCCTACTGCTGGAAGTCCTCGGGGCTGACCTGGTCGAGGAACTCGCGGAACTTCTCGACCTCGCGCTCCTCGTCGTCGCTCTTGATCAGGATCGAGGCCTCGTTCAGGACGGTCTCCTCCGCGAAGATGGGCGTGTTGGACCGCACCGCGAGGGCGATCGCGTCGCTGGGCCGGCTCGACACCGAGAAGCGGGTCCCGTTCTGCCGCATCTCGATCGTGGCGTAGAAGGTGCCATCCTTGAGCTCGGTGATCACGATGCGCTCGACCGACACGACGAGCTCGTCGAGCAGATTCTTCATCAGGTCATGCGTGAGCGGACGCTGTGTCGTCACACCCTGGAGCGCGAACGCGATCGCGGTCGCCTCCACGTTGCCGATCCAGATCGGCAGGAACCGCTCGCCGTCACGCTCCTTGAGGAGCACGATCGGCGTCTGAGTAGGAAGCTCGATCCGGACGCCAACGAGGGTCAGCTCGACCACCGAACAACCCCCTCGAGCGTCGAATACTTGCGCCTTTGCTGGCGCCTACGCTTACAGAGGCTAGCATGCGCTTCCGGCCGGCGCGACATAGTCGGGCGTTCTGCGCAGCCTCCGGCTGCCACTTCCCGACTCCCGCCATATGCCCTTTCACCAGGGCAAACGGCCGCACCTTCCGCCGCGGTGACGCCGGCCTTCGGAGCCCGCTCGGCGCGCCGTCACCAGTCCCGCCCTTGGCGGACGGCCGCCGCGATCGTTCAGCGGCCTCGGACGGGGATCAGGCGGGGGTCGCGGCGCAGGGCCTGTAGGTCGGCCGTCGCCAGCACCTCGTCGCGGCCCCGCTCGCGCTCGTCCAGGTCCAGGCCGTACCCGAACACGAACGTGTCCGGGACCTCGAAGCCCACGTAGGCCAGCGGTACGTCGATGCGGCGACGGGCGCGCTTGTCCAGCAGCGCGCACACGCACAGGCTCGCCGGGCGGCGCGCCTCCAGCACCTCGAGCAGGTACGCGAGCGTCAGGCCGGTGTCGACGACGTCCTCGACCAGCAGGACGTGGTGGCCGGTCACGTCCAGCTCGAGGTCCTTCAGGATGCGGACCACCCCGGTCGTCTCCGAGGCGTCGGAGCGCTCCACCGCCATGAAGTCGACCTTGCAGGGCATCTCCGCGACCCGCACCAGGTCGGCCAGGAACACCACGGCGCCGCGCAGCACCGACACCATGATCGGCTCGAGCCCCTGGTAGTCGGCACGCAGCCTGGCACCGAGCTGCGCCACGCGCGCCCGTAGCGTGGGCCCGTCCAGCAAGGTCCACACCGCCGCGGCTCCTGGGCCAGGATTGCCCACCACCCGCACCGCCGAGAGGTCCCCGCCGTCCGCCGGTCCGCGGTCCGGGTTGGGGCTCACGGCGAGGCCCGGCGCAGGAACGGGTCGATCGCCGCCGGGACCGAGCCGGGCGGGACCAGCCCCGCCGCCACGCTCGACAACGGCGGGATCGCCTCCCCCGGCGTCGAGCCGTCCCCTTGCGCGCCGGAGCCGTCGCTGGCGGCTCCCCCGGCCGCCGCTGGGCCGCTGGCCACCACGGCCCCTGGTGTGCCGCTGCCGCTCGCCGGCGCGGAGCCCGGCGGCCCGAGCCGCAGTGGTGCCAGGCGCTGCCCGCCCGCCTGGATCCAGACGGTCAGCGTCCCGCCGCTCCCGGGCACGGCGCTCGGGGTGCCGCCGGCGGCGGTGGTGGAGGCGGTGCCGCCGGCGGTAGCCGCGGGGGCGCTCGGCGCCCCGAGGATTCGCGTCGGCGGCGCCAGCGCCAGTTCGTCGAGCAGGTCCTGCCGGACCAGGGCGTCGACGTCGGCGGTCACCTGATAGGCGGCGGTCTGGCCGGTCCCCGCCAGGGTGACCGCCTGGCCCCGCCGCGCCAGCCGCACCCAGTCGAAGGCGGTGAACCCGTACTCGAACAGCGCACGGACGTCGGCGAAGGCGTCCGGGGATCCGAGGGCCACCGCCACCAGCCGGCGCCCGCCGCGGCTGGCCGAGGCCACCAGGCAGCGCTTGGCGTCGTTGGTGAAGCCGGTCTTGCCGCCGACCGCCCACGCGTAGGAGCCGAGGAGCTGGTTGCTGTTGGTGAACTTGCGCACCCGCGCCGGGCCGGGAATCTGCGCGCTGCGCGTCGACACCAGCGCGCGGAAGTCGGCCCGCCGCATGGCCACCTCCCACAGGCGCGCCAGGTCCCTGGCGCTGGTGTGGTGGCCGGGACGGTCCAGGCCGTACGGGGTCACGTAGTGCGTGTCGCGGAGGCCGAGCTCCGCCGCCCGGGCGTTCATCCGCCGCACGAACGCCGCCGCGGAGCCGTCCACCGCGTCGGCGAGCGCTACCGCGGCGTCGTTGGCGCTCTTGACCAGCAGGCCGAGCAGGAGCTGGTGGACCGTCAGCCGCTCGCCCTCGTGGAGCTCCAGCGACTCCTCGCCCACGGCCGTCGGCTCCCTCCCGATCACCACCGTGCGGCGCTCGTCCAGTTGCTCCAGCGCCAGCAGCCCCGTCATCACCTTGGTGGTGGACGCCATCGCTCGGGGCTGCCGCTCCGCCCGCTCGAACAGCACCTGCCCCGTCTCCTCATCCGCCAGCACCATCGAGGACGCCTTCACCCGAGGCGGCGCCACACTGTCCCCAGCGCTCCCCGTCCCGGCATTGCCGTCCGCCGTCCCGGCGGTGCCGGCCCCCACAACCCCGGTCCCAACGGTGGTCGCGCCCAACGCCCCGGGCGCCGCCCCCAACCACGAGCCCACCGGTACAGGCGCGGCAACCGTTTGCGAGCCTGCCGCAAGCGCGGCCGGCGGGGCGGCGACCAGCGCCGCCTGCGAGCCCGGCGCCCGCGCTACCTGTCGTCCCGGCGCCTGCGCCACTGGCGGGGCGGCCGCCGCGGACCCTGGCAGCACCACCGGCGCCAGCAGCGCGAGCACCGCCACGAGCCCAGCGAGGCGCTCTCTATTTATCGACATATCTCTATATCGCTAAGTAATTAAGTGTCTAAATGGATAAGTCGCCAAAGGAACCGGGGCCGTGCCGGAGGCAGCCGGTGGCCTGGGTGGGAACCGGTGGCCTGGGTGGGCGGGGACCGGCGGGTGGGGGGCATGGGTCACCGCGAGCCGTCGACGATACCGCCCACGGCGGAGCGCAGGGCGAGGTTGCGCATCCGGCTGCCGAGGTCGGCGAGGGCTTCCAGGGTCTCCCGGGCCCTGCCTCGCGCGTCGGGGTTGCGCTGGCGCACCAGCGGCGCGACGACCTGCTCGAAGAGCGCGGCCTCGCGCTCGGCGAAGGTCTTGTACATGCGCAGATGGCGAGCCTCCAGGCCGTAGCCGGCCAGGTCCCTGGCCAGCCGCAGGAGCACGAGGTCGTCGCCGTTGTACCAGCTCCCCCGCTCGCCGGTGCCTCGCGGGGCGACCAGGCTGAACGACTCCAGCTCGGCCAGTTGCTCGACGGTGGCGCCGGCCGCGCGGCACAGCTCGTCGCGGGTGAACTGCGCGTCGGAGGGCGGGGCGCCGAGCAGGCCGGCGGAGGTGGACGGGTCCGGCGGCGGGCCCGCGGGCGCGCGCGGCTGGCGGGCCACCGGAGGCGCGGGCCCGGGATGATCCTCCGCCTCGCCGGCGCCCTGCGGGCCGCCGCGGGCGTACAGGCCGCCGACCGCCTCCAGGTCGGCCAGCCGCTGGCGGATGACCCGCAGCGGCAGGTACTGGTCCCGCTGCGCCCGCAGGACGAACCGCAGGCGCGCCACGTCGTCCTCGGAGAACATCCGGTAGCCGGAGGCCGAGCGGTCCGGCCGCACGAGCCCGGCGCCCTCGAGGAAGCGGATCTTGGAGACGGTGATGTCGGTGAACTCCGGCTTGAGGATCGCGAGAACCTCACCGATGCTCATGGTTCCAGCCGAGCTCGACGACTGGGCACGCCTCTTGGGCTCGTGCCCGGAGGCTCCCCCCTCCCCGCCAGCCGTGGGCGGGCCCACGTGTGGCGGCGGCGCCTTGCGCTCGACCGAATCCCGCATCACGTCACCTACCCGACCCCCCCGGAGCGCGGCCCGGACGCCGGGCTCGGACCTGTCGCTCCTGGTCGACCTCCGGCGAAGAAGACCAGTTTGAACTTGCCGATCTGGAGCTCGTCCCCGCCGACCAGCTCGCCCTCCTCGACCCGCTCGCGGTTGAGGTAGGTGCCGTTCAGCGAGCCGACGTCGTGGACGGTGAAGGACCCGTCCTGCCCGCGCCGGATCTCCGCGTGCCGCCGGGACACGGTGATGTCGTCCAGGAAGATGTCGCTCTCCGGGTGCCGGCCGGCGGTCACCACGTCCTTGTCGAGGAGGAACCGGCTGCCTGCGTTCGGCCCGCGACGAACGACCAGCATCGCCGTGCCGTCACGCAGCTCCTCGACCGGAGCCGCGACCTCTTCCTCGACCTCAGCTTCCAGGTCCTGCGCCGCGAGGCTGATGGTCGTGGTCGAATCGTCGGGGGAAGCCACCAGCGCGGCCCCACAATTCGCGCAGAAGTGGGCGCCGTCAGGGTTCTTGTGACCGCACTGGGTGCAGAACATACTGTGCCCTCCGGGCTTCGGGCTCCGATGACCAGCCGCCTCGGGTCCTGCCCTGCGCGGCGCTATTTGGTGGGTGACTGTAGAGGACCGGTGGAAAGAGGGTCAACGTCCACCCGGGGGTCGTGATTCAGGTCGCCGCTCGGGCTCCGCCTGGACCCCAGGGTCACCCCCGTCAGCTCTCGTTCACGAGCTTAGTGTAGGCCTCCGCGTCCATGAGCCCGTCGATCTGCGCCGCATCGGACACCTCGACCACCACGAGCCAACCCCGCCCATATGGGTCGGAGTTGATGATCTCAGGACTCTTGTCGAGATCACCGTTGCGGTCCGTGATCGTCCCCGACACCGGGCTGTAGATATCGGACACCGATTTGGTCGACTCGACCTCGCCGAACCGCTCCCCCGCTGTCACCGCGGTGCCGGTCGCCGGGATGTCGACGTACACGATGTCGCCGAGCGCCTCCTGGGCGTAGTCGGTGATCCCAATGGTGGCGCGATTGCCCTCGACCCGCGCCCACTCGTGCTCGCGGGTGTACCTCAGATCCTCCGGATACATAGCGGTACGCCATTCCTTTCGCCTCGTCATGCGTCGACGTCCCCGGAGGGCGTGACGGCCGCCGCGTCACGTCCCGGCCGCCTAGTCGTCGACCGGTTGAGCGGGCACTTAGCCAAGCACAGGTCCGGCGAGCATGCCAGGGCGTCGCGACACTCTGTGGACAACCGCTGAGAAACCACCGACCGCTCCAGGCTACCCGCCAGGGGCGGGCTGGGTGGGCGGGTCGAGGGGGCCGGGGGGCTTGGCGTCGCCGGTGCCGCGGCGGACGATGCGCGTCCAGGGGACGTAGTTGGAGACGAACTGGTCGCGGCGGACCACCGTGCCGTCCTTGGTCACCGTGCGGAAGACGGTGACGTCGAACCCCTGCGAGCCCTCCTCCTCCACGGTCTCGGTGCCCTTGGGCATCGTGGGGTCGTCCTCGTACCTGGTCGGCGGGCTGCGGAAGTTCCGCATGGCCGAGGTGCTGAGCGAGACCTTGTAGTCCCTGGAGGTCGACCACAGCGAGAAGGTGAGGCTCGACGTGCTCCAACTCGACGTGATGTAGATGCCGTACGGCGAGTCGTTGCGGAACCTGAGATCGGTGCCTGGCCAGTTCAGGGTGGCGTCGCGCCCGAGCGGGTAGTGGCTGATGTGCAGGCTGTGGTTGCGCCGCTCCAGCACCGGCAGCCCGGCCATCAGCACCGCGTTGAACATCGTGGTGCCCGCCTGGCAGACGCCCCCGCCGAGCCCGTCGACCAGCTCGCCGTTCACGATCACGTGGGCGGTGCGGTAGCCCTTGGCGGCGGTGCGCTCGCCGGTCGCGGCGTTCATCGAGAAGTCGCCGCCGGGCATGATCAGCTTGTGGTTCATGGACGCGGCGATCAGCCCGATGTTGTGGACGCGAGGGGCGTCGGCGGCGCTGAAGGTCGTGGTGAAGCTCGACACGCGCTCGGTGACGCCCAACGCCTTGGCCTTGGCGGTGGTGAGCTCGGGCTGGATGCTGGCGACAGGCAGGGCGATGTCGCGATCGAGGCCGCCACGGGTCGCAACCGCCAGCAGCGCGGTCGCGGCGGGACCCGGCTGGACCGACCTGCCGGCGACCGCTGGGACCACGCGCACGCTCGAGCCGGAGATCCGGAAGCTGGCATCGCGGCCCGGCGTGTAGGCGAACGGCGCCTTGCGCCGCAGGAGCTGGTCCAATCCCTTCTGGTCGAGGCCGACCCGCAGCTCGCCGTCGACCGCCTTGGACTGGATCAACGGCGCCAGCTCGCTCGGCTGGAGCTGCGACCGCTGGTCCTCGACCCGCACCGTCACCGGCGACTGCAACAGGCCCCGTGCCTGGGTCAGCGCGGTCTCGGCGGCCTCGGTGGTGACGGTCGGCCGCGCCTCGGTCACCGGGAGATCGATCACGGCGCCGGCTGGGGAGGCCGCCGCCGCGGCCAGTGCCGCATGGGCGGCCGCCACGTCCACCGCGGTGCCGGGGCTGCCCTCGACCAGCTCGACGGTCGGCTGGACGCCGGTGCCCACCCGCAGCGACGGCTCGCGGATGGGATGCCCTGCCCGGCTGTCCAGATCCGCGAGCAGCCTGGCCAGGCGAGCGTCGTTCACCCGGGCGCGCCAGGGGATCTCGATCCCTCGCGTCCACGCGACCACGCGGTTGCCGTCGACGAGCCCGTGACGGCCGACCGCCATCGCCGCCGCCACGGTGGCGGCGACGTCCAGCTCGACCCCCGCCTCCGCCCTGGGCAGGCTGGTGCTCGCCGAGCCGGCCGCAACCTCGATCGGCAGCGCCTGGATCGCTCCGGCGGCGGCCTGGAGGCGCACCGCCGCCGCGGCCGGCGTCAGGCCCGACAGGTCGACGTGGCCGACCTTGACGCCATGGTGGATGCGCCCGGCGGTGGTGGCGCTCTCCACACCGATGAGGGCGGCGGCCAGGGCGAGCACGATGACGAGGGCGAGCACGGGCCCGGGAAGACCGCGCAGGCGGCGGCGTGCGCCGCCCAGGGGCGCGGCGGGTGCGTCGACGACCGTGAGGGTGCCGGCCATGTCTGGGGGCTGCGCCTCCGCCACCTGCGCTGGTGGTGGGCCGTCATCGCGCGCGCCGCGGGTACTTGACCGGCGTTCTATGGCCAGCTCCCTTGCTCCAGCGGGACAACCGGGGAGAGGTTACGGTCGCGCGCCCGCGCGAGGCAACTCAGCAGCAGCGCGTGGCCACGCTCACTCGCCCTCGGCCGCACGCCGGACGAGCGCCTCGTAGGCGTCGGCGAGCTCGTCGGCGTCGGCGACGGTGGCCGACTCCGCCCACAGGTGGGTGACCGGCTCCACCGTGTCGGGGATCACCAGCACCCAGTCGTCGGGGCGCGAGGCGCCGGAGCCGCCCTTCGGCGGGTGGAAGACCTTGATGCCGTCGGTGTCGTCGGTGGGGCGTTGCTTGGCCGCCTCGACGATCTGGCGCATGATCGCGCCCTTGCGCCCCCAGGGTGTGGGGATCTGGCGCCGCACCAGGCCGACCTCCGGGAGCGCGGCGACCGCCTTGGAGAGCCCGGTCTCCTCCGTCGCCAGCAGCTCCAGCAGCTTGCCGAAGGCCAGCAGCCCGTCGTAGGCGGGGTGCAGGCTCGGGAACACGTAGCCGCCGCCCTCGGCGCCGGCGAAGACCACACCATCCCGCTGGGCGGCGCGTGCCACCGCGCGGGCGGCCAGCTTGGTGCCGACCACCGCCCGCCCGTGCTTGGCGGCCAGTTCCGCGGCCCAGCGGGTGGTGGACACCGGCAGCGCGATGTCGCCGGGCTCGTCCGAGCGGGCCACCAGGTCGATGTAGAGCAGCAGGGCACGGTCGAACGGCAGCACCGTGCCGCGCTCGTCGACCAGGGTGAGCCGCTCGGCGACCGGGTCGAAGCGCACGCCGAGGTCCGCCCCGGAGGCGGTCACCAGCCGGGCCAGGCGCTCCAGGTCGGCGCGCACCTGCCCGGGGTCCATGGCGGTCCTCGCCTCGTCGAACTGGCCGTTGACGGTCAGCGTATCGAGGCCCAGCCGCGGCAGCAGGTGCGGCAGCACCAGCAGCGAGGTGCCGCCGCCGGCGTCGATCACCAGCTTGAAGCCGCGCTCCCGCACGGCGCGGACATCGATGGCGTCCAGCAGCGCGGCAGTGTAGAGCTCCAGCGCGCGCGGCGGGTACCGCAGCTCCCCCATCTCACGCCCGAAGGCGCGCCGGAACTCCTCGCGGTTGTAGGTGCGCTCGAGCTTGCGCCTGGCGCCCTCGTCCAGGTCGCAGCCGTCGTCGGCGAAGATCGCCAGCTCGATCGACTGGCTGTCCCGAGGCGAGGTGCGCACGTACACGCCCCCGGAGGTGCCGGCCTTGGTGGCCGAGAAGCGCACCGCCGGCGCGGGCGCCAGCTCCAGGTCCGCGCAGGTCACTCCGGTCGCGTTGAGCCCCGCCACCAGCGCCCGCTTGAACGCCCGCGAGACCCGGCTGGCGTCGCGCCCGAGCGTCACTCTGGAGCCCTTCCTGAGAGTCGAGCCGAACGCCATCGCAACCCGAAGCGCCAGCTCAGGGGTCACGTCGACGTTCGCGAGCCCGCTGACGCCGTGCTCGTCGAACAGCGAGCGGGCGCCGCGGCCCTCCCAGATGATCGACTTGGTCACGGTCGCGCCGGGCTCGACCGTCTTGAAGGGATAGATCTTCACGTTCGGCTGGAGGATGGCGCCGTGTCCGATGTTGGCGTTGTCGCCCACGACCACCCCGTCCTCGACGCGGCCGCCGCGCTTGACGTCGGCGCTGCGGCCGACCACGCAGCCGCGCAGGCTGGCGCCCTGCCCGATGTAGGCGTTGTCGTGCACGATCGCCCGGTGCAGGAAGGCGCCGCTCTTGACGACCACGCCGGAGCCGATCACCGAGTACTCGCGCAGATGGACGTCGCGCTCCACCTTCGCGAAGTCCCCGATCAGCACCGGGCCGTCGAGGCGCGCGTCCGGGTCGACCTCCGCGCCCTCGCCCAGCCACACGCCCGGGCGCACCTCGAAGCCGCCGATGTCGACCTTCACGCGTCCGTCGAGGATGTCCTGGTGGGCCTTCTGGTAGGCCTCGAGGTTGCCCACGTCCTCCCAGTAGCCGTCGACCACGAAGCCGTACAGTGGGGCGCCGAGCTCCAGCAGCTTGGGAAAGATGTCGCCGGCGAAATCCGAGGGACCGTCGGGGATGTGGTCGAAGACCTCGGGCTCCAGCACGTAGATGCCGGTGTTGATGGTGTCGGAGAAGACCTGTCCCCAGTGCGGCTTCTCGAGGAACCGCTCGATGCGGCCGTCCTCGCGGGTGATCACGATGCCGAACTCGAGCGGGTTGTCCATGTGCTTCAGCGCGACCGTGCCCATCGCGCCGGACCGGCGGTGGAAGGCGACCAGCTCGCCGAGGTCGACGTCGGTGAGGGCATCGCCCGAGATGACCAGGAAGGTGTCATGGAGCTGCTCGGCCGCGTTCCTGACGCTGCCGGCGGTGCCCAGTGGCGTCGTCTCGGTGGCATAGGTGAGGTCCACGCCCATGTCGGAGCCGTCGCCGAAGTAGTTGCGCACCTGGCTCGCCAGGAACTGGACGGTGACCACGATGTCCTTGAAGCCATGATTGTGGACGTGCCTGACGATGTGCTCCATCATCGGCCGGTTGCCCAGGGGCAGCATCGGCTTGGGCTGGTTCGCGGTGAGGGGTCGCAGGCGCGTCCCCTCTCCACCAGCCATGATCACTGACTTCATCTGGCGAGCTCCTCGTCATTTGGCGTTGCGGCAGGCCGTCTCCCGGGCTCAGTCCGGGCGGTGGTGGCGGCCGCCTGTTCTCGAGCGCGTTGCAGTCGATGGTCGCGAGGTTCCTTCATGTAAGTTCGGGCGACTGGTGGCACCACTCGAATCCAGCCGGCGTCCGGGGCGGCCTCCCGTCAGCGGCGAGTGCTCACGCCTTCAGGCCAACGCTACGTTCCGGCGCTTGCGCGCCGCGCGAGCCCATCAACTGCCATTCTGACGTACACCACGCCAGCCACGTAATACAGCACGACCCCCAGCCAGAGCAGCGCCAGCCCGATCGCGTGGGCCGCGGTCGCGACCACCCAGGTGGTCTCCCCCATGACCAGCAGCGGTAACGCGGTCAACAGGTCGAAGGTGGCGGCCTTGCCGACCCAGACGACCTCGGGAGGCTCGACGCCGCGGCGCTTGAGCAGCGGCCAACCCGCCAGCAGCACCAGGTCGCGCCCGACCAGCAGGGCCACCGCCGGCCACGGCAGCACGCCGCGCACCAGCAGCGCGACCGCCACCGAGGCGATCAGCAGGCGGTCGGCGAACGGGTCGAGGAGCTGGCCGAGCCTGCTGACCTGGCGGATGCGCCGCGCCAGCCAGCCGTCCACCCAATCGCTCGCCCCGACCACCGCGGTCAGGACCAGGCCGGTGGCGTAGTGCTGGCTGGCGAGCAGCCAGGCGCACACCGGCATCAGCAGCAGCCGCGCGAGCGAGATCGCGTTCGGCGCGGTGACGATCGCGCTCGACGGTGCCGGGGCTGGTGGGGGGCTCGCCAGCGGCCCGGCCGCGGGGGCCGGGGCCTGCGGGCGCTCGGGCGTCGAGCCCTGGTTGGACCCAGCCGCAGGGGCCGGGGCCTGGGGGCGGTCGTCCCTGCTCTGGCTCATACTCAAGGAGCGTAGCCCACCCTTCCGAGGGCCGCTGGGGGGCTCGGGGGACTGGCGGCGTCTGGCCGATCGGGGGCGGGTGGGCCCACGGGATCGTGGTAGGCTGAGCCCGCTTCGGGACGTGGCGCAGTTTGGTTAGCGCACCAGTCTGGGGGACTGGGGGTCGCCGGTTCGAATCCGGCCGTCCCGACTGCGCTGGCCAGGTCAAACGAAAGGCTCCGGGGACCACCCGGAGCCTTTCTGCAACCCAGCCTGCAACCAGCTAGGCCAATCGCTAGTCCACTTCGGCGACCAAGGCCGCGACGGTGGCCGCCGCTGCCGCGTGCATGCCAGGGATGACGTGACTATAGGTGTCGAGCGTCTGGGCGATGGTGGAGTGCCCGAGCCGTTCCTGCACGACCTTGGGATGGATACCGCTCTGGAGCGCCATGGTCGCCCACCCGTGGCGCAGGTCATGAAGCCGAATCGGCGGTAACCCGAGCTGGCGGACCAGCCGGCCGAACTTGTGGCTCACGTAGCTCTCGCGGACCCGGTCCCCATCCTCGCGAGTGAACGTCAAGCCGGTGTCGACCCAATCGGCGCCCATCTGGAGCCGCTCGGCGTTCTGCTGTGCCCGCCAGCGCTTGAGCGCGGCGACGGTCTCCGTGTCGAGCGCGACCGCGCGCTTGCCACTGGCGGTCTTGGACTTGGCGACCGAAAGCGTGGCGCGCTCCAGGTCAACATCCCGCCAGCGGAGCCCGAGCACTTCCCCGCGCCGGAGCCCGGTCATGGCGGCCAGGCGCCAGAGCGCGGCGAGCCGGTCGCCCGAGGTGGCGGCCAGGAACACCTTGAGTTCGTCGGCGTTCCAGACCTGCATGTCGCGGTCTGGGACCTCGGGCGGGCTGGCGTCGGCGGCGACGTTCGAGGGCACCAGCTTCCACCGGCGCGCCTGGCGCAGTGCCTTGGAGGCAGTCTCATGCACGTGCGCGATGGTGACCGCGGCCAAGCCCGCCTCGAGCAGGTCGCCGTAGAGCTTGTCCAGGTCGCTCGCGTCGAGCTTCTGAAGCGGAATCTCGCCGATGCCTTCGAGCAGGTGGCAGCGAACGTTGTCGGCGTGAAACGAATAGGTCCGCGGGCGCTTGACCTGGCCCCGGAGCGCCGGCAGCCACTTGTCTTCCAGGTAGGCGCCGACGGTCAGCACCGACGGCGGGGTGTAGGTGTTGGCGTCGAGCTGGGCGAGCAGCTTGGTCCGCGCCCGGTCGGCGCTCTTGTAGTCGGCGAATCCGGAGTGCCAGTCTCGGACCCGCTTGCCGTTCACGGTCCCGCGGTCGATGACCACGGCGAACTTGTGGCCGCGCGGGATGATGGTGGCGCGCTCCCGGCGCCGCTTGCTCATGGTGCCCCCTCTCGTTGTAGGCGACGGACCGCCTCAAGCAGGTCCGCCGCCGAGTAGCGCTCGAGCCCCTTGACCGCGTCGGCGTAGAGGGCGTCCGAGGTGTCGGTGACGAAGACCTCGTGAGGGTCGGCGTCGGGGGGGAGCATCGCGCGGAGCGGCTTGCGGAGCGCTCGCGCCAGCGCCAAGACCTCGTTAATCGAGACCGTTTCCCGAGCCCCGTTTTCGATCTTGGAGACGACCTGGCGAGCCTCCCTGCCCCAGCGCACGCCCGGGAAGCGCAGGGCCACGACCGCGTCGCCGCGCCCTGCTGCGCGCCTACCAGCCCAGCGACCCCTGTTGGCGGTGCGGGCGAGCGTTGGGGCCCTTCCCGGAGCTGTTGGACCTCGGCCATGACGACGAGAATCCCGGCCTGTATCGGGGCTGGAGCATCGCTCCTGCTCGCGGGCGGCCGGGGCCCGTAAGGGCAACGCACGGCGCCGAGCGCGCCGAGAAAGGATGCTCCGGATGATCAACAAGATCGCCATCGCCTTGGAGGTCAGCGAGGACCGACAGCACTGCTCGATCGTGGCAGCAGGGCGGCTGGACGAGACCATCGTGATCGAGCTGGCCGCCTACCTGGATGGCACCGACCCGGTCCAGGCGGTGCAGCGTATCCACTCTGATCGCAAGGTCGTGGCGACGGTCGTGGACCCGCACTCCAACGCGGCCACCACGATCGCGCTGCTGAAGGCGGCCGGGGTCAAGGTGACCGAGCCGTCCAGCACCGACCTGGCGGTCGCCCACGGGCACTTCATCGACGGGTTGCGGGCCGGGAAGATCCGCCATCTGGGCCAGGAGCGGCTGACCGCGGCGGTCCGGCACCTGGAGCAGCGCCGGCTGGGGGGCGCCAGCGCGCCAGAGCGCCGCGGTGCCGCCACCGACGTTAGCCCGGCGGTGGCTGCGGAGCTGGCCGTCTGGGGCCTGGAGCATGCGCCGAAGCCGGTCGTGCCGTTCGTGCTCTCCTGGGACGACTTGGACGCCGCCGAGCCGATCTGAGGGCAGATTCAAGCAGGAAGCCTCCGGTAACCCGATCGTTGACTAGGGTTACCGGAGGCACCCATTTTGCTTACCCGACCTTAATGCTCACTCCCAACGTGGAGAGGGCATCGACGGTGTTGACCGCGAAGGCCCGGCCGTAGCACGGCTGGTGCCCGGCATAGCTGGGATGGCCCTTGCACGCTGTGGTCAGGAAGGCCTGATCAGCCGCAACTTGAAGACCCTTCATGATGAGCTTGCCCGTTGAAGCGTAGCTGTCGGCGGGAGAGCCGCTGTCGCCACCTTGGATGATGCCGCATTGGGAACCGCCGCAAACTTCTTCGGTCAGCAGCCAGAAGCCGGGGCCAACGGTCCCAACGCCTTGAACGTTGACGAACATGTTGATGCCCCGGACGTATGTATTGCCGCAGGTTTCTCCGGTGACCCCGCCGTTGCTACAGATCCTCGTGTTGTTGGCGGGGCGCTCCGCCCGATAGACGAGGCGGGAGCTGGTGGAGTTCCACGCCCCGATGTACGCCGACGGACCGGAGGAGGTTTGGATCACCTCGGTATCGCGGGCTTGTGAACGCTTGCCGCTCCAGATGGTCCCAAGTGTGGCGCCGTTGTCGTGGGCGACCCAGGTGCCGAGGCCGCAGTGCCACGCGATGGTGATGCCGCTCGTGGTCCCCGAGAAGACGGAAACTCCGGTGGAGCAGACGTAGGTCCCGTTTTGGATCAGGGCGCCGCCCCAAAAGGGGGACGTGTCGGCGTTCCTCGACATTGGCACCAGCGTTTTGCCGGTGCCCCGAATGGTCAACGGCGCGAACGAGCTGATCTGCGCCGCTTCGCGGGTGGCGCCGGGGCCAGCCGAGGCGGCGAGTTCCACGACCAGGCCGCTGTCGTCGTCGCGAGGGCCGACGCTGGCCACCAGTCGCGGGTATGTCCTGGCGATGCGTCCAGCCTCGGCGGTGAGTTGTGCGCTGGAGAACCTTGCGGTGGTGAACCTGACGGTTACCGGTTGCGCAGCCGCCAGTTGGCGAAACGCCTGGGGTACCGCGCCTTTCCAGGCGACCGTGATCGCCGTGCCACTCGAATCGACGGAGACCCCGCCTGCGGTATTGGCGTGGGTGTCCAGCTAGTGCGTGAGTGCGGAGGCCGCGAGGTCGGCCGGTCTCGGCGCAGCTCCCGGAGGGATCAAGTTGGCTCCCGTGGCCTCCTGTTGCGGAGCGCTTCCCGCTGCCGTATGGGGCAAGGCCAGGGCCGCCGCGACGATGAGCGCCGCCGCCATCGTCATGATTACGCGGTTCTTGCCCAATGTTCTGCTCCTTTCTGCGCTTACGAGGGTTCTGCGCAGAACAACAGACCTCAGTAGTCTAGGAGCCGATTCTGGCGAGTCAAGAGGATTGGCGCATCCTAGCGGTTGTGGTTATTTACCGGAATCGCGGTAGCTCGGCGTGAGCTTTCGACAGGGGGTAGATTCAGGGAGGTAGTCCGGATGATCGCTCGCGGTTGGGTGGTGATCTTGTGGACGACGTTCCGAACCCGAGGGCCTGGAACCACATCCCGGCGTGCGAGTCCGACGATCTGGCGGTGTCGGTTCGGTGGGAGCGGGCCGGGGTCGGCGTTGCGGGTCAGGTCGTGGTGGAGAACGTCAGCGATCACGCCTGCCGGCTCAGCCAGAAGCCGTCCGTCATCCCGCTGGGGGCCGACGGCCGCGAGCTGCCGGTGGAGATGATCATCACGATGGAGGCTCGTCTCCGACCGGTGATCCTTGACCCTGGCAGACGAGCGGCTGCCCCCGTGGAGTGGGCCGGCTGGTGCGGTGATGCGGCGTCTGGGGTCGTGCGGGTCGATTGGGTCAGTGGCTCGGCAGTTGTCGAAGTCCAGGGACCCCACCAACCGGATTGCCCGGACCCTGGGCAGCCGACGAACCTGTCGTCATCTTGGTTCGACCCCCTGGATTGACAGACATCCCCGAGAGGACGCCTCTGGCCAGGACCCGAGGTTGGGGGTTGGTGCCTGGCAGCAAGCCGAGGAAGAAATGCGCTGGACGTCAACCTTGCCTTGAACGTTAGAATCCGTTCCAGGCATGCGCGAGCGGTGAGTCGCGCGAGCTATCCCCCCATCCTGAATCGAGGCTCCGGTTGACGCTCGTCATGACCATCGTGGCGCCCTGGGGCGTCTGGCAGTGTTCGGATCAGCGAGCCGCCTGGGTTGTACGCAACCAACGGACTGGCGAGCTCACCGTCATCCGGACCGATGACTCCTCGGTCAAGCACATCCAGTTCCAGTGCCGGGACGGGGCGGCGCTGCTGGCCTACAGCGGGCTGGCGAAGGTGGGGACCGACGACATCTCGGACTGGCTGCGCCGCCTGCTCCGAGGGCAGAGCCGAACCGTGGACGAGACGCTGATCCGCATTCGGGAGGCGGCGGACACCAAGCTCGCCAGGCCCGCCGCCGCGCTCGGCCTGGAGCACGCCTTCCTGGTCGGCGCCTTCCTCCAGGGCCGTCCCTGGGCGGTCGGCATCGCCAACACCCCCGCCATGGGCTCGCCCCCGCTCGACCACTTCGAGACCAGCGCCTTGCGGCCGGAACAGACGCCGACCGGGCTGGCCGTCGGAGGGGGACGGGAGGCCATCTCCGATCGAGACTGGGCGTTGCTCAGGCGGATCGTGCACCGGCGGCCTGCCAAGCCGGAGGACTACTCACGGACCCTGGCGAGGGTCCACCGGCGCGCCAAGCAGTCCGGCCACAAGGCGAGCAAGATGATCAGCGAGGCGTGCATCACCAGCTTCATGCCACCGAGTGGAGAGGGAGGCCAGACGGCGACGCACTGGTCGTCCGGAGACCCGTTCGCCGCCAAGCCAGTGCCGCTGATGGCGTCCGGTGTCGACACGAGCGAACTCCATCGGGTAGCGGTGGAGGCCCTCCGCGCCATCAGGGCCGGCCAACCGCTCAGCGACGAGGAGTTGCAACGACGCACCGAAGAGGCTGGCCGACGTTCCGTTGAGCCGTCGCCCTGAGCCGTGAGGCGGTGCGGGCCGGGCCGGTAGCCTGCAACCATCTCTGCAACCGAACGGGGTGCGCCCAGGTTGCGGAGCCTGGCGCTCGGTTACGGTCACACCCCGTCTGACCTGCGCGTTCTGCTACTCGGTGCCACCCGGTGACAGGTAACTGTCACGTCTGGGGGACTGGGGGTCGCCGGTTCGAATCCGGCCGTCCCGACCAACGTTCTCCGATCGAGGGCCCTCGGCGACTCAGCGCGACGAGCGTTGCCTCGAGCCCCGACCGCCTCCGGCACCGGGCCTGGCGTCCTCGCGCTTGCGGATCCTGTCCACGACCCTGAGCGGCGTGCCCTCGAACCCGAAGGTGCGCCGCAGGTCGTGCTCGAGGTAGCGGCGGTAGGCGGGCGAGAGCGGCCCGGTGGTGAAGAACACGAACTCCGGCGGGTTCACCCGCGCCTGGGTGACGTAGCGGATCTTGACCGAGCGCCCGCGCGATGGCGGCGGCGGCGTGCGGCCGCTCGCCTCCTCGAGCCAGCGGTTCAGCGCGGCCGTGGGAACGCGCTGGGCGCGCTGGGCCAGCACCGCGTCGATGTGCTGCCAGACCTTGTCCACGTTGCGACCCGTCCGGGCCGCGGTGCGCAGCAGCGGCGCCCAGTCCACGAAGTGCAGCCTGCGCTCCAGGTCGAGGTCGAAGCGCTCCCGCGCCTCGTCGTCCATCAGGTCCCACTTGTTGGCGACGAGCACCACTCCGGCGCCCGCCTCGACCGCCCGCACCGCCACCTTCTGGTCCTGCTCGGTCACGCCCGCCGGAGCGTCCAGCACCAGCAGGGCCACGTCGGCGCGGTCGACCGCCTGGAAGCTGCGCACCAGCGCGAAGTAGTCGGCGCCCTCCGCCTGCTGGAAGGAGCGCCGCATCCCGGCGGTGTCGACCACGCGGTAGCCGCGGCCGTCGTGCTCGACCACCGAGTCGACCGTGTCCCTGGTGGTCCCCGGCGTCGGGTCGACGATCGCCAGCTCGGCGCCGGCCATGCGGTTGAGCAGGCTCGACTTGCCCACGTTGGGCCGTCCCACGATCGCGACCGCCGGGTGGTCGTCGTCCGGAGCCTGGCGCCGCTCCGGGCCGAGGCGCTCGACCATCGCGTCGAGCACGTCACCGGAGCCGCGGCCGTGGAGGCTCGACACGGGCAGCGGCTCGCCGAGCCCGAGCGACCAGAACGCGCCGATCTGCGGCTCCAGGCCGGGGCCGTCCACCTTGTTGGCCACCAGCAGCACCGGCACCTCGCCGCGCCGCAGCCGCGCCGCGATCGCCGCGTCCTCCGGACTGATGCCCGTGGTCGCGTCCACCACGAACACCAGCAGGTCCGCCTCTGCCATCGCCCGCTCCGCCTGCGCCACGACCCGTGCCTGCAAGCCTTTGGCGCGCGGCTCCCAGCCGCCGGTGTCGACCAGCTCGAACGCTCGGCCCGCCCACTCCGCCTGATAGGTCACCCGGTCGCGCGTCACCCCCGGCGTCTCCTGCGTGATCGCCGCCCGCCGCCCCAATATCCGGTTCACCAGCGTCGACTTGCCGACATTGGGCCGTCCCACGATCGCCACCCGCGCCAGCCCCCGCCACCGCGGCGCAGGGGCCACCGCGCCCTCCGGTGCAGCCGGCGCGGGGGGCTCTGGCGACTTGTCACTTTGTCGATTCATCACTTTGCCACTTTGTTTCTTTGGAGATTTATAGATTTAGTTCCAGGATCGGCCTCCCGGTCGATCCCGGCCAGGAAGTCCCGCAGCAGCTGCCCGAAGGCCTCCGAGGCCGCACGGCGGCCGGCTCTGCCGCCCTCCGGGTCTGGACTGGTCATCGCCTGCCCCACCACGATACGGACAGGCGTCGCCAGCGGCAGCCAACCGAAGCGACGCCGCACGCGCTCGGTCCCGAAGATCGCCACCGGGACGACCGGGCAGGGCTGCCGCAGCACGATGTAGGCGAGCCCGGAATGAATCGTGGTGAAGCCGCCCTCGCCACGGCGCCCTTCCGGGAAGAGCCCGAGCACGCCGCCGGCCGAGACGACCGCTGAGCTCTGGCGGAGCGCCTCCCGATCGATGCTGCCGCGGTTCACCGGGAACTGCTTGATCAGGCGCAGGATCCAGGCGAGCGGGCCCACGAACAGCTCGGACTTCGACATGAACGTCACCGGCCGCCTGATGGCGCTGGCGACCAGCACGGGGTCGATGTTGCTGCGATGGTTGGCCGCGATGATCACCGGGCCCTCAGCGGGAACGTGCTGCGCTCCCTCGACCCGCATGCGGAACCAGAACCGCATCAGCGGCTTCACCACCAGCCCCGCGATCTGGTAGGCGCGATAGGACCGCGGCTCGCTCATGGCGCCCGGCGAGCGCGGGCCGCCTCCACCAGGCGGACGATCTCGGCGATCACCTCGCCGGCGGGACGGTCCGTCGAATCGACCACCACGGCGTCGGCGCTCGCCCGCGTGGGTGACGCCGCCCTGCTCGAATCGAGGCGGTCCCTGCGGGCGACCTGTTCCGGCGACTCGGCCGGGCCTCCGGCGTTGCCGCGGCGGCGTGCCCGCTCGGCGGCAGCGGCCGTCAGGAACACCTTCACCTCCGCCGTCGGCCACACCACCGTGCCGATGTCGCGACCCTCGGCGACCACGCCGCCGCTCTCTACGACCGAGCGCTGGAGCGCGACGAGCTGCTCGCGCACGGCGGGCACGGCCGAGACCGCCGACACCGCCCGGTTGACCTCCGGGGACCGCAGCTCCGACTCGAGCGGCTTGCCGTCCAGCAGCACGCGGGAGACCGCGCCTGGCAAGGGGGGCAGCTCCAAGGCGAGCTCCACGCCGCGGGCCGCCGCCGCCACCGCGTCCGGGTCGTCCAGCGGGGTGCCGAGCCGCAGCAGCGCCAGCGTGAGCGCGCGGTAGGTGGAGCCGGTGTCGAGGTACCGCAGGCTCGTGCGCTCCGCCACGCCGCGGGCGACCGTGCTCTTGCCGGAGCCTGCCGGACCGTCGATCGCGACCACCACGTCGTCGGCCGGCCCCGGCCGCGCGGCAGGGGGTGTCCGCCGCTCGCCGGCGTTCGTCATGGTCACGCGGTCCTCCTGAAAGCGCCCGGCAGGCGCATGCTCGAATGGCACCGGCACCGAGCTACCGGCGCGGCCAAGAGTCTACCCGTTGCGCGCCAAGCGCCCGCGAGCCCAGGCGGAGCGGCCACCGGCCCGAGCTGGCGCGACCACCAGCGGCGTTCGCGGTCCGTACGCGCCCCGCTACCGGCTCAGCGTCGGCACGCCGGCTCCGTCCGCGCCCGCTACCGGGCTCGGCCTCGGCGGGCGGCTTCGGGCCGCCAGAGGCGTCCGCCTACATGGCCCCCTCGGCCTCGTGGGCCGTCCAGCCGGCGCTGGCGAGCGCGCTCACGGCGACCGCGAGCGCCTCCCGGCCGGCGACCCAGACGTGCAGGTTCCCGCTGCCGCCCTGCAGCTCGTGATCGATGCTCAGGTCCTCGACGTTGACTCCCGAGGCGCCGAGGATGCGGAACACCGCGGCCAGGCTGCCCGGCCGGTCGGCGATGTGGACGACCAGCTCGCGCAGCCCACGAGGGGACGAGCCCGGCTTGGTGGGGATGTGGAGCCGCGCGTTGCGGGCCTCGCCGAGCACTTCGCGGAGGCCGTCGCGGTCCCCGCCGGCGATCAGCTTGCGCAGCACCGACAGGCGGTCGCCGAGCGCGTCCAGCGCCGCAACGATGCTGGGAGCGTTGGTGGCGCAGATGTCGACCCACAGATCCGGATCGCTGGCAGCCACCCGGGTCGTGTCCTTGAAGCCGCTCGCCACCAGGCTGCGCAGGGCGGCCGGGGCCTGCACCTGCGCCACCGCGCCCATCAATGCGGTCGCGGCCAGCTGCGGCAGGTGGCTGGCGAAGGCGACCACCTGATCATGAAGGTCGGGGTCCAGGATCAGCGGCCTGCCGCCGAGGCCTCGCACGAACCGGGTCATGCGCCGGAGCGCGGTGTGGTCCACGTGGGCCGCCGGCGTCAGCACCCAGGCCGCGCCGTGGAAGAGGTCGGCGCGCGCCGCCAGTGCCCCTCGCTGCTCCGATCCGGCCATGGGGTGCCCTGGGATCACGCGCCCGAGGTTTGTGGACAAACTTGCAAGTTCCGCTAGAAGGTGCGATTTGGTGCTGCCGACGTCGGTGAGGATGGCGGACGGATTCGCCGCGTGCGCCCGCGCCAGCACCTCGGCCAGGGCGCGAACAGGCGTCGCCGCCACCACCAGGTCGGCGCCGTCAGCCGCATCCTCCACCGAGCGCCCACGCTCGGTCAGCGCCTCCATGCGAAACGCGTCCCGCAGTTCCCGCCGGTCGGCATCGACCCCGACGACCTCCGGCACGCCCGCCTCGCGGGCCGCCAGCCCCACCGACGCCCCGAGCAGTCCCGTCCCGACGATCGCGAGCCGTCGTGGCCATCTGGAGGTGGTCGCCATCTCGCTCACCCTCGGCTCACTGGTTCGACTCCATTGCACTTCCTCGCTTCGGGCACATGTTGATAAAGAGATTTGTCGACTTAGTGACTTGTCGCCGCACCGGGCGAGGGTCAGAGGCCTGCCGCCCGATAGAGGCCGCGGACCTCCTCGGGACGCAGCGGGCGGTACTCCCCGGGGGCGAGGCCGGTCAGCCGCAGCGGCCCGATGGCGGTGCGTACCAGGCGCCGCACGGGAGCACCGACCGCTTCCAGCAGGCGGCGAACCTCGCGCTTGCGCCCCTCGGCCATGACCACCTCGACCATCCGGCGCCGGCCGGAGCCGGCCACCACCCTTGCGCGTTCTGCCCGGGCCAGACCGTCGTCGAGCTCGACCCCCTGCTGGAGGCGCCTCACCGCGTTCCCGGGCAAACGCTCGACCTCAGCAAGGTACCGCTTCTGGACGCCGTAGCGCGGATGGGTAAGGCGGTTGGCGAGGTCGCCGTCATTGGTGAGCAGGACCAGCCCCTCGGTGTCCCGGTCCAGCCGGCCGACCGGGACCACCCGCGGGTCCTCTGGCACCATCTCGACCACCGTCGGCCGGCCCTGCGGGTCATCGGCGGTGCTCACCACTCCCAACGGCTTGTTCAGCATCCAGTAGCGCAGCCGCTCGTCGATCACGACCCGCGAGCCGTCGACCTCGACCCGATCGGCGGCCGGGTCGACCCGCCGGCCCATCTCCTCCACGACCTGGCCGTCGATCGACACCCTTCCGGCACGGATCAGCTCCTCGACCGCCCGCCGGGACCCAAGGCCCGCCGCACTCAACGCCTTGTTGAGCCGCAGCCCCTCGCCGTCCTCGGCCCGGGTGCCGCCGGCCCGGCCTGGTGGCGTCCTCGAACCGGAAGGCGATCGTGTCGCGCCGGCGCGGCTGGCGGGAGAACGCGTCGGCTCGGACGGAGCTGCGCGACCCGCGCCAGTCCGACCCGGGCGCGGTCGGGGCGAGTCCGCTCGGCCGGTGCCGGCGGGACCGCGGGGGACGTCCGGCCCCGCGCGGCCGGTCGTGGACCCTGGCTGCGACCTGGCGCGTCCTCCTCCGCGGGTGGGGTTACCGCGGGTGGGGTTACCGCGGCCGGCTGGCCGCGCGGCGCGGCCGCCGCGATCCGGCCCGCCGCGCTCTGGCCGGCCGCCGCGATCCGGCCGGCCGGCGGCGCCGGAACCGCCCGTCCGCCGCGGGGTCACATCTGCTCCAGCAGGTCCATGAGGTCCACGCCCTCGGGAAGGTAATCCTTGATCGGCGGGAGCTGGTCGAGACCGTGCAGCCCCAGCTGCTCCAGGAAGGCGGGCGTCGTGGCGTACAGGGCGGCCTGGCCGGGGCCCTCCTCGTGCCCCACCTCGTGGATGAGGCCACGGGTGGCCAGCGTCCGGAACACGCCGTCGACGTTCACGCCGCGCACCGCGGCCACCTGGTGCCGAGTCACCGGCTGCCGGTAGGCGACCACCGCCAGCGTCTCGAGCGCCGCCCGGGTGAGCCGGCTCTGCTGCCCCGCCCGCAGGTACGCCTCGACCACGTCGCGGGTCGCGGGGTGCGTGTACAGGCGCCAGCCGCCGGCGACCGCGCGCAGGACGAACCCGCGGCCCTGTCCGGCGTACTCCCCCGCCAGGTCGATCAGCAGCGCCTCGACCTGCGTCAGGCGGGCGCCGACCAGCTCGGCGAGCGTGGCCGCCGGCACCGGCTCGTCGGCCACCAGGAGGATCGCCTCGAGGCTGCGCCGCGTCCAGCCGGCGTCGTCGAGCTCGACCGCTTCCAGAGCCTCGTCCGGCGGCCAGACGTCCCCGGCGCCCAGCTCCGGCCCGCCCGACGCGATGGCCTCGCCGGCCGGGCGCGCCGGGGCCGACGGGTCTGGGCCCGGCTCGGGGTCGGGGGGCAACCAGTGGTCGTCGCTGTCGGGCGCGGTCATGCGGGCTCCTCGACCATCAGGTCGTCGGTCTCGGCGCCGGCGTGGCCGGTCCACCGGACGGTGATGGCGCCGAAGGTAGCGGTCTGCTCCAGCTCGATCAACGAGCGCTTGTAGAGCTCGAGCAGGGCGAGGAGGTTGATGACCACCTCGATCGGTGGCACGTTCCGACCCAGCAGGGCCTCGAAGGTGGTCTCGCCGCGATCGCGGAGCCTCCCGGCAAGCTCCGCCACCGCCTCGCTGACGGTCAGCCGCACCGGGGCGATGTGCTCGGTGCTGACCTGCGGCACGGGCACCGGCGTGAAGGCCGCCGCGGCCAGCCGCGCCAGGTCCTCAGGCCGGACGCCGGTCAGCAGGCTGGGCGCGATGCGCTCCAGCAGCTCCTCGCCGCCCGCCCGCCTCGGCAGGAACGCCGCCTGCTGGGCGAAGCGCGCGCCGAACAGCTCCGCGACGTGCTTGTACGCGCGGTACTGGAGAAGCCTCGCGAACAGCAGGTCCCGCTCCTCGAGCAGCGCCTCGACCTCGTCGTCCTCACCGTCGGGGCTGGGCAGCAGGCGGGCGGCCTTCAGCTCGAGCAGCGTCGCGGCGACCACCAGGAACTCCGTGGCGACCTCGAGGTTCAGCTCCCGCATGCGCTTGATCTCGGCCAGGTACTCCTCGGTGATCTTCGACAGCGACACCTGCCAGATGTCCACCTGCTGGCGCGCGATGAGGTGGAGGAGCAGGTCGAACGGCCCCTCGAACACCTCGGTCCTGACCATGTAGTCCATTTATCTACTTATCTATTTATCCACTCATGGACTTGGAGATAGAGCGTTGAGTCTCTAAAGGTATAAGGATGCCAGCATCCGCCAGCCGATCGCCGATCCTAGCCAGGGACGGCCCGCCGGACAACGACCCGAGGGCGGCGCCTCAGAAGTCGAAGCCGACGAGGCGATAGACGAACCGGATCACCGCGTCGAAGAACGGGGACAGCAGGCCAGGGGCGAAGATCAGCAGGGCGAGCAGGATGAAGATGCCGTACTGATCGAGGAAGTAGACGATCCCCTGGCGCCGCTGCGGCAGCACGATCGACAGCAGTCGCGAGCCGTCCAGCGGCGGGATCGGAACGAGATTGAACACGCCCAGCACGACGTTCAGGTTCACCAGCGTCTGCAGCAGGATCAGCGTGAACTCGGCGGTCCCGCCGCGAAACAGGAGCAACCGCAGGACGAGGGCGCTGAGCAGGGCGAGCACGAAGTTGGAGGCGGGCCCAGCCAGACCGACCATGGCGGCACCCGCCCGCTGGCTGCGGAGTTGGTACGGACTGAACTGCACGGGCTTGCCCCAGCCGAAGCCGGCCAGCACCAGCGCGATGCTGCCCAGCGGGTCCAGGTGCGCGATCGGGTTGAGCGTCAGGCGACCCTGCGAGCGTGGTGTGCGGTCGCCCTGCAACGTGGCGACGGCCGCGTGGCTGAACTCGTGCACGGTGATGGCGACCACCACCGCGATGATGAATGCGATGAATGCGAGGGGGTTGTCTCGCAGAAGGGTCAGGGGCGAACCCACGCCAGGGCCTCCGAACGGTGTCGCATAGCAAGGATGTCGAGGTGGGCGCAATAACCGAGCAAAGCGCCACTTGGCCGCCACCCTAGCATGGGCCACGACGCAAGGTGGCCTGGCCAGCCGTGGCCAGCGACCAACCGACGACCCTGTCCGGCCAGCCGTGGTCAGCGGCCGACGACTCTGTGCACGAGCGGGGGCGCCGGAACGGCTTGGTCGCTCCACCGCAGCGTCTCGAGCAGCCTGGCGGCCGCGGTGGTGGCGGCGGCCTCGTCCCTGGCCGCCACGCGCCCGATCAGGTCGCCCGCCGAGACCCGGTCACCGACCTTGACCGGCAGCTCGACCGCCACGGCCGGGTCGATCTTGTCCTGGATCCGCTGGCGTCCGGCCCCGAGCGCGGCGGCCACCTGACCCACCGCCTCGGCGTCGACCGCGGCGAGCCAGCCGTCCACCGGCGCCGTGATGTCCTGGGACACCGGCGCCAGCGGGAGCAGCGAGAGGTCGTCGACCACGGTCGGATCACCGCCCTGCGCGGCGACGAAGTCGCGGAACCGCTCCAGCGCGTCGCCCCGCTCCAGCGCCTGGCGGGCGCGGTCGCGGCCGGCCTCCGCGGTCGCCACGATCCCTGACAGGGCAGCGAGCCGCCCCGTCAACGTCAAGCAGAGGTCGAGCAGCCGGCCACGGCGCCCACCTCGGAGGACCTCGACCGCCTCCCGCACCTCCGCGGCGTTGCCGATGAGGTCACCCAGCGGCTGGCCCATGTCGCTGACGACCGCCGCCGTCCGCCGACCGGCCACGGTGCCCAGCTCCACGCACAGCCGGGCGAGGTCGATCGCGGCGGTCGCGTCCTTCATGAAGGCGCCGGAGCCGGTCTTGACGTCCAGCAGGATGTTGCTCGCTCCCCCGGCCAGCTTCTTGCTCATGACGCTGGAAGCGATCAGGGCGGTGTTGGCGACCGTGCCGGTGACGTCGCGAAGCGCATAGATCGATTTGTCGGCCGGAACCAGGTCGGCGCTCTGCGCCGCCACCGCCAAGCCCACCCGCTCGACCTGATCGAGCAGCTCCTCGGCGCTCCGCTCGACCCGGAACCCCGGGATCGACTCCAGCTTGTCGAGCGTGCCGCCGGTGTGCCCGAGCCCGCGCCCGGACAGCTTCAGCATCTTCATCCCGAGCGCCGCGGCCAGCGGACCGACCACCAGGGTGGTCCCGTCGGCCACGCCCCCGGTGGAGTGCTTGTCGACCGTGGGGCCCTCGAGCCGGCTCAGGTCGAGCTGCCGGCCAGAGGCGACCATCGCCTCGGTGAGGGCACCCGCCTCCTCACGCGAGAACCCTTGCAGGTACCCGGCCATGAGGAAGGCGGACATCTGGTAGTCGGGCAGCTCCCCCGTGGCGTAGGCGAGGACGAAGGCGCGCAGGTCGGCGGCTGGCACCGCTCCCCCGTCGCGCTTGCGCGTGATGACCTCGACCGGGGTCACTGCGACAGGAGTCGCTTCACCAGGCTCGCGTCGGCGCCGTCCCGCTCCAGCTCCGACAGCACCTGCGCGAGCGCCGCCCGGACCAGCCGGCCGCGGTCGACCGCGATCTGGTGCTGGCGACGCAGCACCAGGCGGGCGTTCTCGAGGTCCATCAGCTCCTCGGGGGTGCAGTAGAAGGTGATCTTCTCGTCGTGGCGCTGGCGGCCGCTCGGCACCCGATCGCGGGAGGCGGCGTCCGGCGTGGGGTCGTCGGAGGCCGACCGCTTGGCTCCGCGTGCGCGCGAGCCCGTGGTCCCGTCGATCGATGTGACCCGGAACAGCTCGTCGGCGCCGGGTAGGCTGGCCCGACCCTTCATGACGCCAATACCTCCTTGGCCAGCTCGCGATAGGCGGCAGCGCCCGGAGAATCACCGGCGTAGGTGAGGATGCTCTCCCCCGCGACCGGCGCCTCGGCAAAGCGGATCGTCTTGCCGACGACCGTCTTGAAGACCCGGTCGCTGAACGCTTCCTCCACCCGGCCGAGCACCTCCCGTCCGTGCACCGTGCGTGCATCGTACATGGTCGCGAGCACGCCAACGATCTTCAGGTCGGGGTTCAACCGGTCGGCGATCTTGGAGATCGTGTCCATCAGCAGGGCCATGCCCCGCAGTGCGAAATACTCGCATTCCAGCGGGATGAGCACGCCGTCGGCGGCCGTCAGGGCGTTGACCGTCAACAGGCCGAGGCTCGGCGGGCAATCGACCAGCAGGAAGTCGTAGCGCCGCCGTAAGGAGCGGAGGACCCGTGCCAGGGCCTGCTCGCGCGCAACCTCGCCGACGAGCAGGACTTCGGCCGCGGCCAGGTCGATGTTGGAGGGCAGCAGGTCGACGCGGTCGATCTTGGTGCTGGTGACCACCGGGCCCGCGTCCTGGTCGGAGTCCATCAGCAGGTTGTAGAGGGTCTTCTCGAGCGAGAGGGGGTTCAGGCCAAGTCCGACGGACAGCGCGCCCTGGGGGTCCATGTCCACCAGCAGCACCCGTCTGCCCCGCTCGGCCAGCGCGGCGCCGAGGTTGATGGCGGTCGTCGTCTTGCCCACGCCGCCCTTCTGGTTCGCCAGGGCGATGACCTTTCCCATCCGGCCCTCCCACGAGCTGCCATCAGTTGGGCAGAGATTCGTTGATTTGTCGATAAGTAGGCTTACTGATAAGTCGATGAATCTCCAGAGATATATGTCGCTTGATTCCCAAATAGCTAAATCTTCTTATAGATCAAGCGATCATGTATGGAAGTGGTCGGAATCATATCGGTGACGCCAATCCCGCGAAAGCGGTTGTCCACACCCCTCTTGGCCGGACAGACCCACAAACCAACGCAATGTCCGAGTAGGTACTGGAACTTCTATGGTCGTCGTTCCATAGGCCGAAGTCACGCTTTTGCGAGAGACGCGCCGGCTGCACCTCTCGACCGCCTCTGCTCCCCGAGTGGTCGCCTCCCCTGGAGAGCCGCGCCTCGCGCAAGAATCCGGGCGCTCGCTCTGGTGGGTCCCCCATCCCGACGGGCACGCTGAGCCCGTGCCCACCCCTGCGTGGTCGCGTTATTCATCGCAGTGCATACATATGCATGGTTAATATTCAACAAACCATGAAATCTGGATAAAGCCTGAATAGGACGTTGAGTGTGCGTGTGCGCCCTGCTCCCCCAGCCAGGGGGAGCCGGTGGGGAGGGGGTTGCATCCGGTACCCAGGTACAGGCTTATGGTCTCGGGGACGGGCCCCGGGCGAGGCCGGCTGGAGAGGAGAAGGCGATGACGTGGGCGCCGGAGGAATCCACGACGACGTGGGCGCCGCAGGAGTGCACCTTGCCAATGGTCGAGCGGCCGTTGCGGGCGGCGGAGTTCGACGAGCTGTTCGCGACCGCGCTGCGGGCCGCTCGTCCCCAGCCGACGCTTCTGAGGCTGACGCTGGACGGATCGGACCGGGTGGAGACGGCGACGCGTGACCTGGTCACCCGGGAGGCGGCCTGCTGCTCGTCCTTCGACTTCACGCTCACCCGCACGCCCGACCACCTGCTGCAATTGGAGATCCGGGTGCCGGCGGAGCGGACAGGCCTGATCGACGGCATCGCGGCTCGCGCGACGGCCTCCAGCGGAGACCGTTCGGCGTGACCCGCGGCCTGCGCAGCGGTGAGGTCGCCGCGGCGGCCGGCGTCAACCTCCAGACGCTGCGCTACTACGAGCGGCGCGGGCTGCTCGTGGCGCCGCATCGGACCACCGGCGGGCATCGGCTGTATCCGGGGGACGCGGTCACGACGCTGCGGGTCATCAAGGCGGCCCAGCGGCTCGGGTTCACCCTCGACGAGGTCGCCGGCCTGCTGGAAGCGGGCCGGCACCGGCACGGAACCCGGCCGGACAGCGGGTTGCGGCAGCAGGCCGCGGCCAAGGTTTCCGAGATCGACGCCAAGATCGCCGATCTCCTCACCATCCGCAGGACCCTGCTCGCGGCGCTGGACGCAGGCTGCGACGACCTCGTGACCTGCGCGGGCAGCCCCAATTGCCCGTTGCCGTTCGCCGAACTGGCGGCAGGCGAGCCACCGAGGCCGACCGTCCAGTCGGACGTCTCGGGATGACCAGACTGTTCCGCGGGCTACCGTTCGCGAGCGCGGGCCCGAGAATGGACCGGGAACTGGTCGCCGCTGAGAAGAGGGCCGATGGTCGGGCGGGAGTGGTGGTGGATGGCCTGGTGACGGTCGTCCGGTCGTTCGTGCTCTTCATGCTGGCGGCGCTGGCGGAGATCGGGGGCGCCTGGCTCGTGTGGCAAGGGGTGCGCGAGCATCGGGGGATCCTCTGGGTGGCAGGCGGGGTGCTCGCGCTCGGCGCCTACGGATTCGTCGCCACCTTGCAGCCCGACACCCATTTCGGGCGCATCCTCGCGGCCTACGGCGGGGTGTTCGTCGCCGGCTCGCTGGCGTGGGGTGTGGTCGTCGACGGGTTCCGCCCCGACCGGTGGGACCTCATCGGCGCGGCCGTCTGCCTGCTCGGGGTCGCGGTCATCATGTACGCCCGCCGCGCCTGACCAGGCGCTTCAGGTCGTCGAGGGCGGCCCGCAGGTCGGACAGGGTGGTGCAGTCGCCGGCACCGCGGGGTCAGGGAGCCAGCTCGGCGGCGAAGGAGGTGCCGGGGCCGACGGGCTCGACCCCGAACAGGTCGGCCACGGTGGCGCCGAGGTCGGCGAAGGTGGCCCGGTCGTCGAGCCGCGCGCCGCTGGTCCCTCCCGGGCTGAAGGCGACCATCGGGACCAGCTCGCGGGTGTGGTCGGTGCCGGGCGCGGTCGGATCGCAGCCGTGGTCGGCGGTCAGCAGCAGCCAGTCGCCGGCGCCGAGCTCCGCCACGACCTCGGGCAGGTGGGCGTCCAGCTCCTCGAGGCAGCGGGCGTACCCGGCGACGTCCCTGCGGTGCCCGTAGACCATGTCGAAGTCGACCAGATTGGTGAAGACCAGGGTCGGCGCCTCGGCCTCGCGCAGGAAGCGGACGGTGGCATCCAGCGACGCCGGGTTGTCGCCAGTGTGGTCCGAGCCGACCAGCCCGCGACCGGAGAAGATGTCCTCGATCTTGCCGACACCGAGCGTGCGCACGCCGGCCTTCTCCGCCGCCTCCAGCACCGTCGGGCCGGCTGGCGGCAGCGCGTAGTCGCGGCGCTCCTTGGTCCGGAAGAAGGACCCGGGCTCGCCGTCGAACGGCCTGGCGATGACCCTGCCGACCGCATGGGGGCCGGTGAGCAGCCGCCGCGCGGTCTCGCACCACTGGTAGAGCCGCTCCAGCGGCACGACCCGCTTGTGGGTGGCGATCTGGAACACCGAGTCGGCCGAGGTGTAGACGATCGGGCGGCCGGTTGCGAGGTGCTCGGCGCCCAGCTCCTCGATGATCTCGGTGCCCGAGGCCGGCTTGTTGCCGAGGACGCCGATCCCGATGGCGGCGGTGAAGGCGTCGATCACCTCGGCTGGGAAGCCGTGGGGATAGGTGGGGAACGGCTCGGGCAGGACCACCCCCATCATCTCCCAGTGGCCGGTGGTGGTGTCCTTGCCGGCGGACCGCTCGGCCATCCGCGCGACCACGCCCGCCGCGGGCTCGGCGGCCGGGACGCCGGCGATCTCGGTGAGGCGGCCGAGCCCCCAGGCACCGAGGTTGGGAAGCCGCAGGCCGCCGACCGCGGCGGCGGTGTGGCCGATGGTGTTGGCGCCGGCGTCGCCGTAGTCGGCCGCGTCCGGCGCGGCGCCGACCCCCAGCGAGTCGCAGACGACCACCGCGACCTTGCGCGCCCGGGCCGCGCGGCGGCCCGACGCAGCGCCGGGCTCGGTCCCACCGTCCCCCGTCCCGCGGCGGTCGCGCTGGCTGGACCTCTCGACCATCAGCGAGCCCGCTTGCAGGCGATGCACAGCCGGGTGGCCGGCAGCGCGTCCAGCCGCTCCTCCGCGATCGGCTGGCCGCACCGCTGGCACTGGCCATAGGTCCCGGTCTCCATCCGCTCCAGCGCGGCCTCGACCTCGCGAAGCGTGTCGCGCAGGTTCTTGACCATGGTGAGCAGGTTGACCCGCTCGGCCGTGGCCTGCCCCGCGTCCGCGAACCCCGCCTCGAGCAGCGGGTCCTCGATGCCGTCGGCGTCGTGCTGGGCACCGAGGTCCTTGAGCTGCCGCAGGAGCTCCCCGTGCTCGCCACTGAGCCGCTCGCGCAGCACCTCTGTCGTCCGCTGGTCCATCGCGCTCCTCCGTTCGTCAGCGGCTGCCCGAAAGCTCCTCGGCGAGCGGCCACCCGGGTCGCCAACCGATCCCTCCCACCACCGGGGCGGAAAGCTGCCTGCCCTCCCGGTTCCGACCGTGTCCGGCAGGCGAACGGGCACGGAGGTGAAAATAAGTAGGCCAAGTAGGGAAGAAAGACTACAAGATCATTGTGCCCGTCGAGCCGGGCGACGGGGAGATGGCACGCGCCCTCGGGTGCGCCCGGAGGTAGACCTCGCGCAGCCGCTCCTGCGTGACCTTGGTGTAGACCTGGGTGGTTGCCAGGCTGGCATGGCCGAGCAGCTCCTGGACGCTGCGGATGTCGGCCCCGCCGGCAAGCAGGTGGGTGGCGAACGAATGCCGCAGGACGTGCGGCGACACCTCCGCCTCGAGCCCGGCGCGCTTGGCGTGGCGGCGCAGGATCTTCCAGCAGCCCTGCCGGGTCAGCCGCGTGCCCTGGGCGTTCAGGAACAGCGCCGGACCGCTGCGCGGCCTGGCCAGAGCCGGCCGGCCGCGGACGAGATAGGACTCCAGCGCCTTGCGGGCGGAGCGGCCGAGCGGGACCAGCCGCTCCTTGGCCCCCTTGCCGAAGGCGCGCACGGTGCCGTCGTCGAGGTCGACGTCGTCGAGGTCGAGCGCGGTCGCCTCGCTGACCCGCAGGCCGGCGGCGTACAGCGTCTCCAGCAGGGCCCGGTCGCGGAGCGCCCTGGGGTCGTCGCCGGCCACCGCGGCGAGCAGCGCCTCCACCTGCTCGATCTCCAGCGCCTTGGGCAGCGACGACGGCACCTTCGGGGTGCCGAGGTCGTGGGAGGGGTCGCTGCCGGCCAGGCGCTCGCGCACCAGGAACCGGTGGAAGCCGCGGACGGCTGCCAGGCTGCGGGCGACGCTGGAGGCGCGGTAGCGGGTGCCGACCGGGGTCGCCCCCGCACGGAGCGCGCCGAGGAAGGCCACCACGTCCTCCTCCTCGGCTCGCGCGGGGTCGTCGATCCCGGCGGCCGCCAGCCAGCCCGCGTAGCGGTGCAGGTCGCGCCGGTAGGCGCTGAGCGTGTTGGCGGCCAGCCCGCGCTCCACCGCCAGGTAGTCGAGGAAGCGCCGCAGCGCCGCCGCAGCGACCGGGCTCACTGGCGCCGTGGGCACCGCCGGCGACCCTCCGGGCCGCCCCGCCGCGCCGCCGCCGCCCTTGACCGAGCCGTTCGGCACCCCGGGCGCGGCGGCCTGCACCGGCGGCCGGTTGGCCGCGGGGATCGGCTCGCCGGGGACGGCGTGGGTGGCGGTCACGCGCTCAGTGCTCCCCGTTGGAGCCGAGCGCCAGCTCCAGCGGCCGCCAGTCGAGCTGGTGCGCCTCCGCCACCGGCTGGCTGGTCAGCTCGCCCTGGTAGACGTTCACCCCCTTGGCCAGCGCCTCGTCGCGGCGGATCGCCGCTTCGACGCCGAGGCTGGCGATCTGCACGGCGTAGGGGATGGTCACGTTGGTGAGCGCGTAGGTGGAGGTGTGCGGCACGGCCCCGGGCATGTTGCCGACGCAGTAGTGCACCACCCCGTCGACCACGTAGGTGGGGTCGGAGTGCGTGGTGACGTGCGAGGTCTCGAAGCAGCCGCCCTGGTCGATCGAGATGTCCACCAGCACCGCTCCGGTCTTCATCTGGCTGACCTGCTCCCGAGAGACCAGCCGCGGCGCCCGCGCGCCAGGGATCAGCACCGCGCCGATCACCATGTCCGCCTGCATGACCAGCTCCTGCACGGTCCTGCGGGACGAGACCAGCGTCATGATGCGGCCCTTGTGAATCGCGTCCACATAGCGGAGCTTGTCCACGTTGGTGTCGACCAGCACCACCTCCGCCTCCATGCCGGCGGCGATCCAGGCGGCGTTCTGCCCGGCCATGCCCCCGCCGAGGACCACCACCCGGGCGGCGGCGACCCCGCTGACGCCGCCCATCAGCACCCCGCGGCCGCCCTGCTCGCGCTCGAGCAGGTGCGCGCCCACCTGCGGCGCCATGCGGCCGGCGACCTCGCTCATCGGCGCGAGCAGCGGCAGGCGGCGGTCGACCTCGACGGTCTCGTAGGCGACCGCGGTGATCCCGCTCTTGAGCAGCGCCTCGGTCAGCTCCCGGCTGGCGGCAAGGTGGAGGTAGGTGAACAGCACCTGCCCCAAGCGCATGCGCTGGTACTCCTCGGGGATCGGTTCCTTCACCTTCAGCACGAGGTCGACACTTCCCCACAGCTCGTCGGGGTCGTCCACGATCCTCGCGCCCGCGGCGGTGTACTCGTCGTCGGAGATGCTGGAGCCGGTGCCGGCGTCGTGCTCGACCAGCACCTCGTGACCGAGGCCGACCAGCTCGTGCACGCCGATCGGCGTGATGGCGACCCGGTACTCGTGGTCCTTCAGCTCGCGCGGGATCCCGACCTGCATTTGGAACGCCCCTTCCGCTCGCCGGCTGAGCCCCTCGTTGGGCCTCACCGGGCAGGCCACCAGTGGCCACCGGCCAAGTCTACGGGACTGGCGGCCGCTGGCCAGAGCTCCTTTCATGGGTTGGAGGTCGGCGCGCGGCCCGCCGCCGCGGGGCATCCGGCGCCGGCCGGCCGGACGGGTCCGGCGACCACACGCCGGCGCGCCAGAGCCCATAGAGCCCGAGGGCGACCAGCGTCTTGGAGTCGCCGGGGGGCCTGGTGCTGGCGAGCGTGAGCGCCTCCTCGTAGGAGAGCCGGACGACCTCCATGCCGGCCTCCTCCCAGTCGGGCTCGGGGCCGTCGCCGTCGATCGGCCGGACGCCCTCGGCCAGGAACAGGTCGACCACCTCGTCGCTCCAGCCGGGCGTGGTGTAGAAGGTGGTGAGCCAGGTGAGCGTGCCGCTCTCGACCCGCAGCTCCTCGGCCAGCTCCCGCCGCAGCGCGTCCTCGACCTGCTCACCGCTGACGTCGTACTTGCCGGCGGGGACCTCGACCAGGCGCCCCCCGATGGCGTGGCGCCACTGGTCGACCAGGAGGACGGCGCCCTCCTGGTCGATCACCAGGGCGGCCACCGCGCCGGGGTGCTCGACCACCTCGCGCGTGCCGGTGCGCCCGTCCGCGCTGGCGATGCGGTCCACCCGCACGTCCACGACGTGGCCGTGGAACGGCCGTTCGCGGTCGAGCACCTGGAACGGCGGCTGCGTGCTCCCGGTCATCCCGGGCGGCCGTCGGCCTGCTGGTGGGCTCCGTTCTCGGCCGGCTGCGCGCCGTTGTCCGCCGCCGGCACGAACAGCCCCGTCTCCGGCGCCCGCGTGGTCGCGGGCTCCTGGACCGCCGCCGGGTCCGCCGCGCGCGTGGTCGCAGGCTCCTGGACCACGTGCGCGGTGGCGGGCCGCGGCTGTGCCGGCCAGGCGGGGGCCACGGCGGGGCGCTCGACCCGGGCCGGCGTCGGCGCCGGGCTCGGGGCGGGCGCCCGGGCCGCGACCGGGGTGGCGGCGCGGCGCTCGGCGTCGCGGGCGTCGGCCTGCTCGGCGGCAGCGCCGACGAAGTCGCGGAACAGCGGGTGCGGCCGTGTGGGCCGCGAGCGCAGCTCCGGATGGAACTGGCCGGCGATGTAGAACGGGTGGTCCGGCAGCTCGATCATCTCGACCAGGCGACCGTCGGGCGAGGTGCCCGACAGCACCAGGCCGGCGTCCTCGAGGCGGCGCCGGTAGCGGTTGTTGACCTCGTAGCGGTGGCGGTGGCGCTCGAACACCAGCCCGTCGCCATAGGAGCGCTCGGCCTGGCTGCCCTTCAGCAGCCGGCACGGGTACAGGCCGAGCCGCATGGTGCCGCCCATGTCGGCCACGCCCCGCTGGTCCGGGAGCAGGTCGATCACCGGGTACGGGGCCTGCGGGTCGAACTCGCTGGAGTTGGCGCCCTCCAGCCCCGCCAGGTTGCGCGCGATCTCGATGACCGCGCACTGCAGCCCCAGGCAGATGCCGAGGAACGGCACGCGCCGCTCGCGCGCGAACTTGATCGCCTCGACCTTGCCCTCGACCCCGCGGACCCCGAAGCCGCCCGGCACCAGGATGCCGTCGACCGTGGAGAGCACCTCGCGGTTGGCCGCCTCCTCCAGGTCGTCGGAGGCCACCCAGACGACCTCGACGTCGACTCGATGGTGAAACCCGCCGTGCTGGAGCGCCTGCGTGACCGACAGGTAGGCGTCGGGAAGGTTGATGTACTTGCCCACCACCGCGATCCGCACGGTGCGCCGCGGGTTGCGGATGCGCTCGACCAGCGCCTGCCACTCCCGGAGGTCCGGCGCGGCCGCGCCCTCCATGCGGAGGTGGCGGACCAGGTAGTCGTCCAGGCCCTCCTCGTGCAGCACCAGCGGGATCTCGTAGATCGAGCCGGCGTCCGGCGCGCTGATGATCCCCTCGACGTCGACGTCGGACAGCAGCGATATCTTCTGCTTGAGCGCCTCGGTGATGGGCCGGTCGGTGCGGCAGACGATCGCGTCGGGCTGGATGCCGAGCGAGCGCAGCTCGCGCACGGAGTGCTGGGTCGGCTTGGTCTTGAGCTCGCCGGACGGGGCGATGTAGGGCACCAGCGAGACGTGGCAGAAGAACACGTTGTCGCGGCCGATGTCATGGCGGAGCTGGCGGATCGCCTCCAGGAACGGCAGCGACTCGATGTCGCCGACGGTGCCGCCGACCTCGGTGATCACCACGTCGGCGTCCTCCGCCACCCGGAGGATGCGCGCCTTGATCTCGTTGGTGATGTGCGGGATGACCTGCACGGTGTCGCCCAGGAACTCGCCGCGGCGCTCGGCGGCGATCACCGTCTGGTAGATCGCGCCGGTGGTGACGTTGGAGTCCCGGTGCAGGTTCTCGTCGATGAACCGCTCGTAGTGCCCGAGGTCGAGGTCGGTC
>WNFX01000215.1_pt1 | contig 59624 bp, 48 predicted proteins | sample 5400111 | NCBI WGS metagenome assembly WNFX01 (sample SAMN13153363, study PRJNA577476) | soil metagenome | isolation source: 40 cm soil or saprolite under grassland replicate 1 | place: USA:California | collected 2016-06-15
GCGGCGAGCGGGCACGGCGGCGCGGCGAGCGGGCACGGAGCGGCGAGCGGGCACGGCGGCGCGGCGAGCGGGCATGGCGGGCATCTGGCGGCCCACGCCGGCCAGCACCTGGCGGGACCCGCGATCTATGGCCCACGGGCGGGCGCGCGGGATCAAGCGCACGAGCCCGAGCTTCCCAACCAGGCGGCCGAACCGGCTAGCCCGTCGGCGGCCGCGCCGACCGGTAATCCTGCGCCGCCGCATGCGGGCGACGCGCCGTCGCCAGGTGCGGTGTCGGCACCAGCCGCTGCGCGCGCTGAAGCGACGGTGACGCCGCCGGTGAGCGAGCCAGCCCCGGCAAGTCCGGCGAGCGAGCCAGCCGCGGTGGACGAGCCGCCGCACCTTGGCGGGCAACTCGCCGCGGCGGGGTCTCCGGTCCCCGGTACGCCGCTGACCGGGTCTGCGCCGGCCGGGACCGTGCCCACCCGGGCCGTGCCGACAGGGGCCGTGCCGGCCGGGTCTGCGTCGGCCGGGTCTGCGCCGGCCGGCGGTGCGCCGCCAGGCGCTGCGGAACGGGCCGCGGTCAGTCAGCGCGAAGCGGCGAGCGAGCACGCTCCGGTCGGCCAGCATGCTCGGCTCAGCCGGCCTGTTCCTGTTCCTGGTAGCCAGCCCGCTTCGGCCAGCGAGCCCGCGGCAGCGGCACGACAGCCGGACGAGGCGCCGCAGCCAGCCCAGTTGCCGCAGCGGGCCGTGGCCTCCCATCCGGCGGACATGCCGAAGCTGCAAGATCAGCCTGTGCAGGCTCAGTTGTACGCGGCCCCGACTCCCTCCCCGGTTTTGTCGGCGCCGCCTGCGATAGGTCCGGTCGCGCCCTACCTGCGGTCGCGGGCGCCTCTTAGCGAGCCGCGGCCGGCCGCCGTGCATGCTGGACCCGCCGCACCCGTGGCGCCGGCGGCTGCGGCCACCCTCGCCGAGGCGACGGCCGCCGCGCACGCCGAGGGCCTGGACTTCGGCGACTCCGTCGCACGCGACGCGCCGGCGCTGTGGCTGGAGGCCGTTCTCGCCAGAAAGCCGCGGATGCCTTCCGACCTCGAAGCGCGGCTGCTGCAAGGTTCGTCGCTCCCGATCGACTGCCTACTGCACGACGAGGTACGGCAGGCGTTGCGCCGTGGGTTCTGGGACGCGCTCGAACGAGCCCGTCGATGACGAGTTTGTAGCGGATGTGGCGCTCGCACGTTGAGGCGGAGCGTGGCTGGGTAGCGTCACCCTGTGGCTCAGCTGACCGATGATCTTTTCGACGCAATCGAGTTTGACGCGGCGAGCTGCGGCGACCATCTGACCGCGGCGCTGCGCATGTCCCGGCTCGCCTCCACCGGGGAACCCGCTGGAGGAATGTCTCGGGCCGAAGCCTATCTGCGGACCGGCGAACAATGGCTGCTCGCTGACGACCCGGCGGAAGCGGCCGACGCGTTCCGCCAGGCGATCGCCGACGGCGGGCACACCTTCGTCGACCCGCGTGTGCCGCTCGCCCGGGCGCTCTACCTCCTCGATCAGCCAGAACAAGCCGGCCGCATCATCGAGCAGCTGAAGACGGAGGGGCCGACCGATCCGCGAGTGTGCGACCTCGTGGCCGAGCTCCTGCTTGAGCGTGCCGACCTGCCCGGCGCCCTCGCGTGGGTGACGGCAGGTGTCGAGCTCTGCCTGCCCGATGGCGCGGCTGATATCGCGGCCGAGTCGACTCAGGTCGTGGTATCCCGCGACCGCTTCGCCGAACTGCGGTTGCTGCTCAACCTGCGGTACCGGATCCGCAACGACCTCGCCCTGCCCGAAGACGGATACGACCGGCTGATCGACAGACTCGAAACCGGCTCGTAAGCCCGCGCGGACCAGCTCAGCCGACGCCAGCCGCGCTCGCCCGCGCCGGGCGGACCGTCAGCGCGTCGGCCGCCTCATCCAAGTCGACGACGACCTCGTCGCCTTCTCTGATGTCGCCGGCGAGCAGCGACCGGGCAAGCTGGTCGCCGATCGCCGACTGCACGAGCCGCCGCAGCGGCCGGGCGCCGTAGACCGGGTCGAATCCGGTCAGCGCCAGCCACTCAGCTGCGGCCGGAGTGACTTTCAGGGTGAGCCGCCGGTCCGCGACGCGCCGGGCGAGCCGCTCCACCTGCAGGTCCACGATCCTGGTGAGATCTTCTGTGGACAGGGGGTCGAAGAGGATCACGTCGTCCAAGCGGTTGAGGAACTCCGGTTTGAAGGTGGCACGGACAACGCTCATAACCGCGTCCCGCCGCGCGTCCGGCGTCAGCGTGTGGTCGGCAAGGAACTGCGAGCCCATGTTCGAGGTGAGAATCAAGATCGTGTTGCGGAAGTCGACCGTGCGGCCCTGCCCGTCGGTGAGCCGGCCATCGTCAAGCACCTGCAGCAATACGTCGAAGACCTCGGGGTGCGCCTTCTCGACCTCATCGAGCAGAACCACGCAGTATGGCCTGCGCCGAACGGTCTCGGTGAGCTGGCCGCCCTCTTCGTAGCCGATGTAGCCGGGCGGCGCCCCGACGAGCCTGGCGACCGAGTGCCTTTCGCCGTACTCGCTCATGTCGATGCGGACCATCGCGCGCTCGTCGTCGAACAGGAAGGCCGCCAGCGCCCTGGCCAGCTCGGTCTTGCCGACGCCTGTCGGGCCGAGGAACAGGAACGAGCCGGTCGGCCGGTCCGGGTCGGCGATCCCCGCTCGCGCGCGGCGTACCGCGTCGGACACGGCGCGGACCGCGCGGGTCTGGCCCACCAGCCGCTTGCCGAGTTCGGATTCCATCCGGAGCAGCTTGCCGGTCTCCCCTTCGAGCAGGCGCCCCGTCGGGATGCCTGTCCACGACGACACGACCTCGGCAACGTCGTCCGGGCCGACCTCCTCCTTGACCATCGGCGGCTCGCCGCCGGGCATGCTCGCGCCCTCGGCCTCGCTCATGCTGCTCGCCTCGGCGAGCTGGTGCTCGAGCGCTGGGATTTCTGCGTACATGAGGCGGGAAGCGGTCTCGAAGTCACCGTCCCGCTGTGCGCGCTCGGTCTGGACTTTTGCCTCGTCCAGCCGCTTTTTGAGTTCGCCGACCTTGTTCAGGCCCGCCTTCTCCCGCTCCCAGCGGGCGCTCAGCGCGGTGAGCTGCTCGGCCTTGTCGGCCAGGTCGCGGCGTAGCCGCTCCAGCCGCTCCTTGCTCGCCGGATCGTCCTCCCTCGCAAGGGCCATTTCCTCCATCTTCATCCGGTCCACGGCGCGCTGCAGCTCGTCGATCTCGACGGGCCGGGAGTCGATCTCCATTCGCAGCCGCGACGCTGCCTCGTCGATCAGGTCAATCGCCTTGTCCGGGAGGAAGCGGCCGCTGATATAGCGGTGCGACAGGGTGGCGGCAGCGATGAGCGCGGCGTCGGATATCTGCACCTCGTGATGCGCCTCGTAGCGGCCCTTGAGCCCGCGCAGGATCGCGATGGTGTCCTCGACCGTCGGCTCCCCGACGAAGACCTGCTGGAATCGGCGTTCCAGCGCGGGGTCCTTCTCGATCCGCTTGCGGTACTCGTCCAGCGTGGTGGCGCCGACCATGCGCAGCTCGCCGCGGGCGAGCATCGGCTTGAGCATGTTGCCCGCGTCCATCGCGCCCTCGGCCGCGCCCGCGCCGACGACGGTGTGCAACTCGTCGATGAACGTGATGATCTGCCCGTTGCTCTCCTTGATCTCGCTGAGCACCGCCTTCAGCCGTTCCTCGAACTCGCCACGGTACTTGGCGCCCGCCACCATCGCGCCGAGGTCGAGCGCGACAAGCCGCTTGCCGCGCAGCGACTCGGGCACGTCACCTGCGACGACGCGCTGCGCGAGGCCCTCGACGACGGCCGTCTTGCCGACGCCGGGCTCGCCGATGAGCACGGGGTTGTTCTTGGTACGGCGGGAAAGCACCTGGATGACCCGGCGGATCTCCGCGTCCCGCCCGATGACCGGGTCGAGCTCGCCCTCCCTGGCTCGTTCGGTCAGGTCAACCCCGTACTTCTCCAGCGCCCGGTAGGTGCCCTCTGGATCTTCTGAGGTGACCCGGGCGCTGCCGCGCACCTTCTCGAACGCGCCGAGCAGCTCATCGGGGCCGGCCCCAGCGCGGCTGAGCAGCGTGGCCACGTCCCCGCCGTCGGCGGCAAGTCCCACGAGCAGGTGTTCGGTCGAGGTGTATTCGTCCTTCAGCTCGCGCGCCCGCCGCGACGCCGTGTTCAGCGCGGCGGCGAGCTGCCGTGACATGGCAGGCGCGCTGACCGTCTGCCCAGCCGCCCGGGGCAGCCGGGCAATCAACGCCTCCGCCCGCTGCCTGACGTCGGCCGGGTCCGCGCCGACGGTGCGCAGCAACGGGGCGGCGATACCCTCGGGCTGCTCGATGAGGGCCACGAGCAGGTGTGCCGCGTCCACATGGGGGTTACCGTCCGCCGTGGCTCGCCGCAGGGCGGCAGCGAGCGCCTCCTGGCTCCGTCGCGTTAGTTTCTCGTCCATTCGGTGTGCTATGTCTTTCCTTTTTCACGTGGTGGTTGCCAAGATGCGGGGTCGGCCACGGCGCCGGCGCTTCGGACGGGCACCAGCTCCGCCCCCTGTCCCCCCGAGCGCCGCAGCCCCGCGAGGCGGGCGGCGACGGCGCGGGTGGACTCAAGCTCGGCGCGCAACTGCGCGACTTCGGCATGCAGCTCAGCGGCTGCCAGCCGCAACTGCCTGAGCTCGTCCTCAAGCTCGAGGATCCGCTTGATCCCCGACAGGTTCACCCCTTCCTGCTGCGAGAGCCGCTGCACCTCGCGCAGGAGGAGGATGTCCCGCATTGAGTAACGTCGCCCTCGGCCGGCCGAACGGCCAGGTGACACCAGCCCCATCCGGTCGTAGGTGCGCAGCGTCTGCGGGTGCAGCCCGGATAGCTGCGCGGCTACCGAGATGACATAGACCGGGGTGTCGTCGGAGAGCCCGAACGGGTTGGGCATGCTCATCTCAGCTCACCTTTGCCCGCTGCAGCAGCTCTTCCCGTGGGTTGTGGGCACCCAGGGCCTGCTGGAACGCCTTGAGGGCATCGGCGGCCTTGCCGTTGAGCTTCTGCGGTACGACGACCTGCACGGTGACAAGAAGGTCAGCGTAGGTTCCGTCGGAGCGACGCGCGCCCTTGCCCCGGACACGCAACGTGCGCCCGTTGGGCGTGCCGGGCGGGATCCGCACGGTCACCGGCATGCCGCCGAGGGTCGGCACGGTGATCTCGGCGCCGAGAACAGCCTCCGGGTAGGTCACCGGGACCGTGATGGTGAGGTTGTCACCAGACCTGCCGAAGATGGCATGCGGCTGCACGTGTACCAGGACATACAGGTCGCCCGCGGGCCCACCGCGCTCGCCCGGCGCGCCCTTGCCCTTCAGCCGGATGCGCTGGCCGTCCTTAACGCCTGCGGGGATGCGCGCCTGAATGGTGCGGCTGCTCATCGCGCGCCCGCTCCCAGAACAGGTCGGGCACGGATCATCGACGATGAGCCCGCGGCCGCGGCATGTCCTGCAGGGTTCTGAGAACGCGAAGCTGCCGAGGTTCCTGCTGGCTTGGCCGGATCCCTCGCACGTCGGGCAGACTCTCGGGACCGTGCCGGACTTTGCGCCCGTACCGTGGCACGTCGGGCACGGTCCCTCTCCGGTGAGCCGTAGCGGGACGGTGACGCCGGTGACCGAGTCATTGAACGAGAGCGTGGCCTCAGTCTCCACGTCGGCGCCGCGGCGCGGTCGCTGCTGCGTGCCCCGGCCGCCGCCGAACATGCCGCCGAGCAGGTCGCCAAGCCGCCCGCCGGTTCCCGACGACCCGAACAGGTCGCCGAGATCAAAGCCGAAACCACCGCCGCCCGCGCCGCCGGTTGGAGTGCCCACCCTGAAGCGGTCAGCCCCAAACAGCGTGCGGGCCTCGTCGTACTCCTTGCGCCGCTTCTCGTCGGACAGCACGTTGTACGCCTCGGAGATCTCCTTGAAGCGCTCTTCAGATTTGGGGTCACCCTTGTTGGCGTCGGGGTGGAACTTGCGGGCGAGCTTGCGGTACGACTGCTTGATCTCGTCGGCGGTAGCGGTCTTGCGGACGCCAAGGACCTTGTAGTAGTCCTTCTCGAGGAAATCCTTCGTGCTCACAGCCTCAACTATCCGTTTCCCGCGGCGTCAGCCACCGCGATCCTGCGGCGTGTCCGGCTCATCCGGAGCCGGTTCCCTTTCCTCGCCCGTCTCGTCGCCCATCTGGCCGCTGCCTGGCTCGCCGATGGAGCCGCCTGGCTCGCTTGGCAGCCGGGCGCTGCGCGGCTGGCCAGCGGCGGCGCCGGGGCCTTCCGGCTGGCCTTCCTGTTGCTCGCCGGCCGGCCCTGCGACCGCCACCCGGGCCGGCCGCAGGATGCGGTCCGCCACCTTGTATCCGGGCTGCAGAATCTTCTCGCAGATCGGCTCACGCACCTCGGCGGAGAAGGAGTGCATGAGCGCATCGTGGATGTTCGGGTCGAAGGGCTCGCCGGGGTCCCCGTACCGAACCAGGCCGAGCTTGGTCACGGCCGACTCGATGGACTCGGCCACGGACTTGAATCCACCGGACAGCTCGCCGTGCTCACGGGCGCGGTCGATGTTGTCGAGGACCGGCAGCAGCTTGGCGAGGACGTTGGCAAGCGCCTGCTCACCGACGGCGACCCGATCCCGCTCCACGCGCTTGCGGTAGTTGGCGTACTCCGCTTGCACGCGCTGCAGGTCCGCGGTGCGTTCGGCGAGCCGCGCCGTGGCCGCGGCCACCGGGTCGTCCCCTGTGGCCGCGTGCCGGGGCGGCTGCGCCGCCCCGGCGGCGCGGCCGGTTGCCGTCTGCTCACGGTCGGCTCCGGCCGGCTCGCGTACCTTGCCGGTCACCGGGTCGATACGCCGCCGGTCACGAATGACCGGCCGGGCATCAGTGTCGTCACGCGATGTCATCAGGCGGCCCCTGAGTCTCGCTTGTCTTTGTCCTCGTCCACAATTTCGGCGTCCACGACTTCGTCCTCCGCCGTGGCGTCGCCGCCCTGCGCAGATCCGTCGGCTTGCTGGCCGCTCTGCTGCTGTTGCTGCGTTTGGGCGTAGATCGCGGTGCCCATCTTCTGGCTGACTTGGGCCGTCTTCTCCGAAGCCGTCTTGATCGCCTCGATGTCGCTGCCCTTGAGCGACTCCTTGAGCTCCTTGACCGCGGCCTCGACCTCAGACTTGATGTCGTCGGGGACCTTGTCGCCGTTTTCTGCCAGGAACTTCTCTGTGGTGTAGGCGAGCGTGTCACCCTGGTTGCGGGTTTCCGCCTCTTCGCGCCGCGCGCGGTCCTCTTCCGCGAACTTCTCCGCGTCGGCCATCATCCGCTCGATGTCGTCCTTGGGCAGCGCCGAGCCGCCGGTGATCGTCACCGACTGCTCCTTGCCGGTCCCGAGATCCTTGGCGGAGACGTTCACGATGCCGTTCGCGTCGATGTCGAAGGTGACCTCGATCTGCGGGACGCCGCGCGGCGCCGGCGGGATGCCGGTCAGCTCGAACATGCCGAGCTTCTTGTTGTACTGCGCGATCTCCCGCTCTCCCTGGAAGACCTGGATCTGCACTGATGGCTGGTTGTCGTCTGCCGTGGTGAAGATCTCCGAGCGCTTGGTCGGGATGGTTGTGTTGCGCTCGATGAGCTTGGTGAAGATGCCGCCCTTGGTCTCGATGCCGAGCGAAAGCGGGGTCACGTCGAGCAGCAGAACATCCTTGACCTCGCCCTTCAGCACCCCAGCCTGCAGGCACGCGCCGACGGCGACGACCTCGTCCGGGTTGACGCCCTTGTTCGGCTCCTTGCCTCCAGTGAGCTGCTTGACCAGGTCCACCACCGCCGGCATCCGGGTCGAGCCACCGACGAGCACGACATGGTCGATCGCGCTGAGCTTGACCGAGGCGTCCTTGATGACCCGCTGGAACGGGCCACGGCAACGGTCGAGAAGGTCAGAGGTCATGCGCTGGAAGTCGGCTCGGGTGAGCTTGGCGTCCAAGTGCAGCGGGCCCTCCGCCGACGCGGTGATGTAGGGCAGGTTGATCTGCGATTCGCTCGAGCTGGACAGCTCGATCTTGGCCTTCTCCGCGACCTCACGCAGCCGCTGCAGGGCCATCTTGTCTTTGGACAGGTCGATCCCGTGGCCGTTCCTGAAGTCGGTGACCAGCCAGTCGACGATTCGCTGGTCCCAGTCGTCGCCGCCGAGGTGGTTGTCGCCGTTGGTGGCCTTCACCTCGACCACGCCCTCACCGACCTCGAGCAGCGAGACGTCGAAGGTGCCGCCGCCGAGGTCGAAGACCAGGATGGTGGCCTCGCTCTCCTTCTCCAGGTGGTAGGCGAGCGCCGCGGATGTCGGCTCGTTGATGATCCGCAGCACGTTGAGGCCGGCGATCTGCCCCGCCTCCTTGGTGGCCTGGCGCTGGGCGTCGTTGAAGTACGCCGGAGTCGTGATCACCGCGTCGGTGATCTTCTCGCCCAGGTACGCCTCGGCGTCCCTCTTGAGCTTCTGGAGGATGAAAGCGCTGATCTGCTGAGCGGTGTAGGCCTTGCCGTCGATGTTGACCGACCAGTTGGTGCCCATCTGGCGCTTCACCGACCGGATTGTCCGGTCCACGTTGGTCACGGCTTGGCGCTTGGCTACCTCGCCGACGAGCACCTCTTGGTTCTTCGCGAATGCGACCACGGACGGGGTCGTCCGCGACCCCTCCGCGTTAGCGATTACCGTGGGCTCGCCGCCTTCGAGGACCGCGACGACGGAGTTGGTCGTCCCCAGGTCAATCCCTACCGCACGTGCCATGAGCAGTCCTTAAGTTGATCGTTTGGCTGAAGTTGAGTGGCTCGCGCTAAAGGTTGCCGCGCCACTCGTAGTCTGTCAAATCAGTTGAGTCCATCAGGCTCAACTTTGTCTTGGCCGCGGACATTCCCGCCGGCGTGAGCCGTCTTATCCTTCCGGCACCGTCCCTGTGGCGCCGTCGCGGCCGGGCTAAGCGGCCGGTGTAGGTGCCGCGCCGCCGCTCGCATGGTAGCGCCACGAGGCGCCAGTGGCGTTCAGTCGTGCGCCACGTGTCCGGTCAGCGCCACGTGGCGGCAGCCGTTCGGGATAAGTGTGCGGCTCGGCTTGCGGCCGGGTGAGCGCCGGCGGACCTTCGCCTGGCCGGCCGTGCGCGCGGCCCGAGCCCGGGCGTTCGGGTGTGACACAAGCGGGAGTCGCGGCGCTGAAATAGATGAGATGAGCACACGCCGCTTGTGTCGGGTTCCCCGGGTCGCCGCAGGTCACTTGATCAGCGGCGACCCGGTTGATCCGAAGCCGGATCCGCTGGTGCCTGCTCGCCGCTGTGATCATGTTGGTCCGCGCTGAGGAGCGCAGGGGTGTACAGGAACACACGCAGCGGCCACGCGTCGGTCTGCGGGTGTCGCGCTCCGGCAGGAACCTCCTGCGTCGTTGAACATCTGCACTGGACTCGGACGGAGCGGCGTTTCGGGCCCCGCTGCCCCGGCCGGTAGGAGGCCTCGACGACAGGGCGCGTGTGCCCCCATTGGGTCCTGTCGTCGAGGCTCCATTATGCGCGTTGTCGCACAAAAATAGTGTGCGCCACGCGAACGGCGCTCCTGATCGCTCGGTAATGTGCCGCTTTTGGCATGCGGTCGCGTTGGCGCGGAGACGCTGCCGGGTGCGGCGTACGCTGGCATCCAGCGCCGACAGGGAGGTCGGGAGTGATCCTGCGAATCGTCGTTGGCCTCGCCATGACCGTGATCACGCTTGCGATCGCCGCGCGGCGGGTGCGGTGGCTGTGCCGGGTCGCGACCAGCGGCCAGCCCGCGCCTGAGCGGGTCGCGGCCGTCAGGCAGAACGTCGGCCGTGACCTCGGTGTTCAGCTCAGCGAGGTGTTTGGCCAGCGCAAACTGCTGAAGTGGTCGATCCCCGGCCTTGCCCACTTCTTCGTGTTCTGGGCCTTCGTGCTGCTGCTCACCGTCTACATCGAGGCCTACGGCTCGCTGTTCGCCGCGACGTTCCATATCCCGGTCATCGGTCAGTTCGGGCTGCTCGGCTTCCTGCAAGACTCCATCGCGCTTGCGGCGCTCGCGGGGATCGTCGTCTTCGCGGTCATCCGAGTGCGGAACTCGCCGAAACGACTGGACCGCCGGTCCCGTTTCGCCGGGTCGCACCTCGGCGGCGCCTGGCTCATACTTTTCATGATCTTCAACGTGATCTGGACGATGTTCCTGTTCCGTGGATCGTCGGCGAACTCGGGCGACTTCCCCTACGGGAACGCGGCTTACATGTCGCACCTGGCGGCGAAGGCGCTTCATCCCCTCGGCCGCGGCGCGAACTCCGACCTCGAGACGACCGCGGTGCTGCTGCACATCGCGGTGATGCTGATCTTCCTCCTCATTGTCGTGCACTCCAAGCACCTGCACATCTTCATCGCACCGCTGAACGTCCTATTCTCACGCCGCCCGGACGGCCTCGGCCCGCTCGAACCCATGCGCAGCAATGGCGCGGTGCTCGACTTCGAGGAAGCGGACCCGGACACCGACGTGTTCGGCCGAGGCAAGATCGAGGACTTCACCTGGAAGGGCTTCCTCGACTTCGGCACGTGCACCGAATGCGGGCGGTGCCAATCCCAGTGCCCGGCGTGGAACACGGGAAAGCCGCTCTCGCCGAAGATGGTCATTCTGGATCTGCGCGATCACGCGCTGGCCAAGGCGCCGCATCTGCTCGCCGGTTCCGATGAGGAGAGGGAGGCGCTGCCCGACGCGGTCAAAGCCGAGGCAGCACGGCCCCTTGTCGGCACCGAGGCAGACAACGGCGTGATAGACCCGGATGTCATCTGGTCATGCACAACGTGCGGCGCCTGTGTCAACGAATGCCCGGTCGATATCGAGCACATCGACCACATCATGGACATGCGCCGCTACCAGGTCCTTATCGAGTCCAAGTTCCCGACCGAGGCGGCGACCCTGCTGAAGAACCTCGAGAACAAGGGCAACCCGTGGGGCATGGGCGAGATGGCACGGGCGGAGTGGATGGAAGGGCTCGACTTCGAGGTTCCGGTGGTGGACGGGAAGATCGGCGACGATGTCGAGTACCTGTTCTGGGTCGGCTGCGCAGGCGCGCTTGACGACCGGGCCAAGAGGACGACCAGGGCACTGGCCGAACTGCTGCACATCGCGGGGGTGAGGTTCGCTGTCCTCGGGCCCATGGAGGCGTGCAGCGGCGACCCAGCCCGCCGGATGGGCAACGAGTTCCTGTTCTCGATGCTCGCCCAGCAGAACATCGAGACCCTGAACGAGGCGGGAGTGCGAAAGATCGTCGCCAGCTGCCCGCATTGCTTCAACTCACTCGCCAACGAGTACCCGCAGCTCGGGGGCTCGTACGAGGTGATACACCACACCCAACTGCTGGCGAGGCTCGTGGCGGAGGGCAAGATTACGCCGGTGACCCCGGTCGCGGAGAGGATCACCTATCACGATCCGTGCTACCTCGGCCGGCACAACCGCATCTACACGCCGCCTCGGGAGATCATGGCAGGCGTGCCCGGCGTCCAGGCGCAGGAGATGCACCGGTGCCGCGAGCGCAGCTTCTGCTGCGGCGCCGGCGGCGCGCGGATGTGGATGGAGGAGCGGATCGGCAAGCGGATCAACAGCGAGCGCATCGAGGAAGCGCTCGGCACCGATCCGGACACGGTGTCGACCGCGTGCCCGTTCTGTCTGGTCATGCTGGGCGATGCGATCGAGGAAAAGAAGAGTTCGGGCGCGGCAAAACAGTCGCTCGAAGTCGTGGACGTGGCTCAGTTGCTCGTCCGCTCGGTGAAGCAGCCGGATGTCCCGCGGGCATGACGCGCTTGGGGCCAGATGGCCTCAGACCTTGGCGCGGTAGAAGTTCAGATACGAGCGGGACGGTGTCGGCCCGCGCTGGTCCTGGTACCTGGATTCGTACAGGGGTGAGCCATAGGGGTGCTCGGCCGGCGAGCTGCAGCGAAACAGGCAGAGCTGGCCGATTTTCATGCCGGGCCACAACTTGATCGGCAGCGTCGCTACGTTGGACAGCTCCAGCGTGACATGGCCGGAAAAGCCCGGGTCTATCCACCCGGCCGTCGAATGCGTCAGCAACCCCAGCCTGCCGAGACTCGACTTGCCTTCGAGGCGGCCGGCGAGATCCTCGGGCAGCGAGACCACCTCGTAGGTGGAAGCGAGCACGAACTCGCCCGGGTGCAGCACGAACGGCTCGTCGTCGGCGGTCTCCACGAGCCTGGTCAGGTCTGGCTGCTCCACCGCAGGGTCGATGTGCGGGTAGCGGTGGTTCTCGAACACCCGGAAGTAGCGGTCCAGCCGGACGTCCACGCTTGAGGGCTGGATGAGTTCGGGCGCGTAGGGGTCGAGCTTGACCCGCCCGGACTCGATCTCGGCCTTAATGTCGCGGTCGGAGAGCAGCACGCTGGCAACCTACCGGTTCCGGTAACATGTCGTCGCGACGGTCGCGCAGGACGCCGCGCCGCCAGACGGCGGCTGGCATGCCCAACTGGACATGCGGGTGTAGTTCAATGGCAGAACGTCAGCTTCCCAAGCTGATAGTGGGGGTTCGATTCCCCTCACCCGCTCCACAAGGAAACGCCAGGTCAGCGGGTAGGCCGGACATGGATCTCGGTCCCGCTCGGGTCTTGTTGATCTCTACGGGCCATTAGTGGGCCATTAGCCGTCTTGAGCTGTGCTGTCAGCGAGCGGTCGTCGTGCTGGCCCTGGCTGGCTTCGGCGGTCTCGATGTGGGCGTCGATCGCGCTCGTGATGGCCAGGTCAGCCCCTCGTGCTTCGTGCTCTGGTAGATGATCGCGGCGCGTTCGCTGTCGTGGCCCATCCGGGCCATCAGGTCCTTCAGGCTCGCGCCGCCGGTTTCCGCGAAGTGGTTCCCGGTGTGCCGGAGATCGTGGAGGTGCAGGCCTTCGGCGCCGATCGCCCGGACGGCGTGAGGCCAGGACGCCATCTTGTTGAAGTTGCTGCGCCGCAGCGGGCCGCCTTTGACACCGGAGAAGATGAGCACGTCGGCCTCCGGGCGAACGAAGAGGGACAGGTGCTCACGCACGGCGGGAATGATCGATGAGGGGATGCCGACGATGCGGCGGGCTGCTCTCGATTTCGCTGGGCCGAGCACCAGTTCTCCGGTTGACCGTTCCGCGTAGGCCGAGCGGACGCGGACGATGCCTGCGGCCAGGTCCAGGTCGCAGCGCCGGAGCGCGGTTGCTTCTCCCCAGCGCAGACTGGCGAAGGTGGCCAGGAGCACGAGAGCGCGGTAGCGCCGGTCATGGTCGTAGTTGGCTCGGCCGTCCTTGCTCATGGCCCACAGAGCCGCTTCGGCGGTCGGCCTGCTGGGGTAGACGTCAGGTGCGGTGCGCATGGTGCCATGCCGCCGGTACCGCAGCCGGTAACGGCCATCCGGCAGGCGCCGGATGTTGCCGATAGGGCGGCGGCCGACCAGTTCGGCCAATTCGAAGACTTGTGCCACGGTCAGGACCGGGCGTTCGGGTGCCCGCTCGGTTCCGGCGCCCCGGACGCGGCACGGGTTCCGGGCAAGGATCTTGTCCTCTTCCACAGCTGTGGCGAGGCTCGAGCGGAGCAGCCGATACGCCTTGGCCGCCACGGAGACCGATACGCTGCCGCGCAGCAGCTTCGCTCGCCACTCACGGACCATAGGCGTGGACAACCTGCCCAGCGGCACTCCGCCGAGGTAGGGGTTGATGTGCTTGCCGCACAACCACGTATCCCACCACAGTCGGGACAGATCATCACGGGTCGGCACCACCGAAGCTAGTCAACGGCTCAGAAAGCTGGTCAGGGTTTCACAATCAGTAGGTCGGCGGTTCAATCCCCGCGCCTGACCACTAATTGAGCAGGCAGAACGCTGACGACAACCGCCTCAGCCAGGCGCATCCTCCGGCTTCCCGCGACTCGACAGGTGGCAGGGCGAGTCATTCCGCCCGCAGGATTTCCGCGGGCTTTAGCCGGGCGACGGTCTGGCCGGGCCAGAACGCCACGGTGTTCGCGATGAGGATCACTGCGGGGACCGTGAGCAGGACCAGCGGGAGTGGTGTGATGGCATTGGCTGGGATGCCCAGATCGCGGGCGAACAGCGCCCAGGTCCCGCGGCCGGCCGCGATCCCCAGTGGCAGGCCTGCCAGCAGGGCGAGCCCGGTCAGTATGCTAATCTGCCACGCGGTGATGGAGTTGATCTGCCGCCGGAGCAGGCCAAGGGCCTTGAGGATGGCGAAATCGCGGCGGCGGCGCCGCCCGGACACCACGGCGAACTGCCCGAGCACGGCGGCTCCGAGAATGGCCAGCAACGCGGCGAGCACCCCGGGAGTGCGGTCGATGTTCGTGTAGCTGGTGATCCCGTTGGGCCGCTGGTCGGTCACCACGCATGGCGATGGCTGGATGTGCTGGCAGAACCCCGCCATGGATCGCTCAAAGCTGGCCATTGCCGTGGTCCGCAGCTGGCCGCGTGTGAAGTGCAGCAGCACGAAGTCGAAACCCAGGCTCGGCTGCACTGATTCTGCCAGCGGCTGGATACTCATCTGCGCGCCCTCGCCGAGATCGGTCGGGGTGAAGCCGCCCTGGCCGAAGTCTGGGAAGACCGCGCGGCCCACAATGCGTTCGCGCAGCTGGCGCCGGCTGACGGTCACGGTGACCGTCTGGCCGACGTGCCGCCGGATCTGGCGGAGCGTGGAGGTGCCGAGCACGATCTCGTGGCTGGTGCGAGGCGGATGGCCTTCGAGCAGCGTGGGCGACAGCAGCGGGCCCTTGCCCGCGGTCAGCCCGATGGCCGGAACGACGAGCCCGCCGATGCTGACGATCCCGTGGTCCCCGAACGTCCAGCCCGATATGGCTGGAATCCCGCCCAGCAGGTGCTGCGTCTGCTGGGGCGTGATGGTGCCGAACCCCAAGTCGATCGCGGCGTCCCAGTTTTGCCCGTAATGGCGCGGGGTGTTCACCAGATGAAGCAGGTTCGCGCCGAACGTGAACGCAGCAGTGACTGCAAGCACCGACAGCATCGTGCCGGCCAGTGCGCTACGCACTGGCACGGCGGTGCGGCCCTGGCCTGGTTCCAGGGCGAGACGCGCTCCGGCCATCACGGTCACCGGCGCGCCTGCCAGCCACCGTGCGAGCAGTGGCCGGCGGGATGCTGCCGTCGCACCGCGCAAATGCCAGCCATGGGCCGATGCGAGACGCCAGGCTGGCCACGCTGCCCGTGCGACCAGAAGCCCGAGGACGGCAATTGCGCCGACAGCCAGAACTGTCATGTCGATGCTGATGCCAGGAGCCGACTCGGCTGGGCGCACTGTCCCGATCGGCATCAGCGGCGACGCGGCGACCGCCACCCCGGCGGCTGCCACCACCCCGGCGGCCGCGGCCACGCCCACTTCGATCAGCCCGCTGCCCATTATCTGGCCGCGTGTCATGCCCAGCGCCGCCAGCGTCGGGTTGTCTGCTGAGCTCGCGGCCAGCAGGCGCGCGGCGGCCTGGCCCACGATGAGGAACGCGGTAAACATGAGCACCAGCGCGAAGAGGGCGAGCGCTACCGCCTCGGGCCGGATGGCACGCTCGACGGCCGCCGCCTGCGCGTGCTCATCCGCCACGAACACATGTCCCTGCGTGCCGGGGAACCGGCGCGCGAGTGCTTCTGCGCGGCGGCCGAAGCTGTCCACCGTGGTGCCCGGCTTCAGCTTCACAGCTGCCCCGTCGGCGACCAGGTAGCGGGGGCCGAGGTCATGCACGAGGGCGGGGCTGGCGAGGATCATCGGGAACTTGTCGAGTTCAGCGATCGGCTTCACCGACGAGCGCGTGACAATAATGCCAACCACCCGCTCCCGCAGCTTGCGGGCACCGGCGGAACCCTGCGCCCTAGCGCTGGGCGGTACATCGCTCCGGACGGCTTCCATCGCCAGCGTGCTGCCGACATGCAGATGCAAGATGGCTGCCCCGTGCTCGTCGAGGGCGACCTCGTCCGCGCGATCCGGTAACGGGAGCCGCCCGGCGAGCACCTTGGGTCTGTCGACCAGATACCGGAGCCGGCGGTCGGCTGGCGCCACCACCTGTCCCCGCACCAGCGTGTTCACGGCGGCGAGTGGTGCAACCGCAGCAACTTGAGGCAGGCGGGCGAGCGCCCGGTAATAGCCGCCCAGTCCCGTGCCGACCGGCGAGACCAGCACGTCGGACGCGTTCGAGGCCTGCAGAAAGCGCGGATACGCGCTGTCAGTCCGCCGCGCCCCCGCGACGGCGGCCAGGACGGCACCCCCAGCAACGGCTACCAGAAGCACGAACATCGCCCAGCCCCGCCACCGGGCCCAAAGCCCGTGCGCAGCGAGATGCAGGACCGCGCGCATCCGGTCAGCCGTCCCGCGGGCGCCCGCCCGCCTCCTCGGACATAAGGCGACAGTAGACGCCGCGCGCACAACCCTCCAGGGTGGTAGCTGGCAGATGGCGGTGCGCTACTACCACCCGTTATATACATGCCCCTACCCCGGCGCCTAGCTCCGGCTTACCGAGATCGACGGCCACCGGTTACCCGCCTCACCACCAAGCACACGCAGCTCGCCGCTGTAGATCACTGAGCATGATCATGTCCAATACGTGCCCAAATGGCGTTTTTCGCTGACGTTTACGCAGGCCACAGCGTTATCGCCGGGGGTCTGTAAAACCGCCCTCCAGTGCCCGCGCATCCAAGGGACCGTGATGACGAGGTCCTCGGGGCTCAGCTGGCGCGGGAGAGCCGGATGACGGGGATGGCGCGGTCGGTTTTCTGCTCGTACCCGGCGTAGCGTGGCTGGAGCTGGGTGATTCGCTGCCATGCTTGCGCGCGTGCGTCCCGTCGAGCTGCATGGGGTCACTCGTAGCTGACGGCCGCCGAATTCGATCCAGACCTGGTCCGGATGCGCGGCGATGTTGTGGTACCAGGCAGGATGATGAGCTGATCCACCGGCGGAGGCGACCACCAGCCAGGCATCCTCCCCGTCCGGGAACCGGGCCACGGGGGTTTGCCGCTTCTGGCCGGTCTTGGGAAAGCGCCGGGATAAACCGGCACGGAGGAGGAGATGGAAGAGCTCTACGCCGAAGGGCTAGCGACCCACGGCGGCCCCGAGTCATGCGTCGACGACCCGCGAGGGCGTGGCGAAGCGTTGGCAGGGGCACGTGCAGGCCGGGCTATTGAGCCGCGAAATCACAACGGTCGGGGCGCCGACGCTGCCCAAGAGGTGGAAGGCAACATCGCTGGTGGCGCTATGCGCGAGCCGCTGGCGGGCCCCGCGCGGTCGGAGAACCATGGCATGTGCGGAACCTTCGTGCGCGAGAACCGGGAGAGCCCATGTCCGCCCGTTCCGCCTGGTCAGCGGGCGGGCCGCTCAGGGAAGGCTGAGGCGGTAAGCCTGGGATGAACGGGCATGGGTAGTCGGATCGCTCCGTAGTACCTGCGAACCCGCCGAACAAGGCTGCGGAGGCGGGGGAGGAAAGGGAGCGAGCCAAGGGGACACGGCCAGCGAAACACGCCCGGACGCAGCGCCGGGCTTGGCGTGTCAAGTGCGCTGGATCGTGTGCGGCAAGTAGCGCAAAGGGATAAGGAAGCGCGGTTCACCGCGCTGTTGCACCATGTCAGCTTGCACCGGCTGGGGCTGGCGTTCGACGAGGTGAATCCGAAGGCGGTGCCGGGCGTGGACGGGGTGAGCTGGGCGGAGTACGAGCGGGACCTGGAGGCGAATCTCCGGGACCTGCACGAGCGGGTGCAGCAGGGGCGTTACCGGGCGAGTCCGTCCCGGCGGGCGTACATCCCGAAGGCGGACGGGCGGCTAAGGCCGCTCGGCATCGCCACGCTGGAGGACAAGATCGTCCAGCGGGCCGTCGTCGAGGTGCTCAACGCCGTCTATGAGGCGGACTTCCTGGGCTTTTCCTACGGGTTCCGGCCTGGGCGCAACCCGCACCAGGCGCTGGATGCGCGGGCGGTTCGCGAAGTTCGGGCTGGAGCTGCACCCGGGCAAGACCCGGCTGATCGAGTTCGGGCGGTTCGCCGCCCGGGACCGGGCGGGCCGGGGACTGGGTAAACCGGAGACGTTCGACTTCCTGGGCTTCACGCACATCTGCGCGAGGTCAAAGAGCGGGCGGTTCTGGGTCAAGCGGATCACGATCTCGAAACGGATGCGGGCCAAGCTGAAAGCCGTCAAAGACCAGCTCAGGCGACGCATGCATCAGCCCATCCCGGTGCAGGGCCGCTGGCTGGCCAGCGTGGTGCGCGGGCACATGGCCTACTATGCCGTGCCCGGCAACGCCAAGGCAGTGAGGGTCTTCCGCGACCAGGTGACCAGGCACTGGCACAAGGCGCTGCGGTGCCGCAGCCAGAAGACCCGGATCAACTGGACGCGCACGCACCGGATCGCAACCCGGCGGCTGCCACCCGCCCGCCCGCGTGATGCATCCGTTCCCGGAGGCGCGCTTCGCCGCCACTCACCCAAGGTAGCGGCCTCGGCCTGGCCCGGGGTGACCGGTTTGGTGTGGGTTTTGAGCTCGTCGGCGGTCAGGTGCCGGTTCTTCGGCAGCGCCGAAGGGTCAGCGGCGGAGCAGATCTGGTGGAAGCAGTAGCGGACCCGGCGGTAGGCGGCCAGGAAGGCCCGCTGGGTCGCGATGGCGCCGGTGACCTTGAGCAGGGCCCGGGAGGTATCGGAGAGCTGGCCGAACAGCGGCCGGGTGGCCTCGGTTAAGAACAGGGGCCGGTCGCCGGGGCTAGGCACAAAAGCGCGGTGAGCAGGGCGCGGACCGGCAGTGGCCGTGGCCGCCCGGTCTTGCGCGCGAGCGCGGTCTCGATGACCGGGGCGGTGCCGCTGTGGTCGATAAGTTCGGCGGCGAACGCGGCGGTCTCATCACCGGGGAGCGTGGCGGGCTCGGGGATGTCCAGCCCGCCGCCCTTTAGCGTGCCTGCTGGGTCTTGTCCCAGGCCCGCAAAGCGGCCTTGGACGGGGCGCCATCGACGTGGCGGGCGTAGCGGGCCAGAGATTCGGCCTGGCAGATCGCGGTGATGGCCAGCAGCTCACCCAGCGGGGCGCCGTCCACGGGGTGGCCGCAGATGAAGCTGGACCGGCGCCGGCTCCTGGACAGCCGCGGCGCGGCCGGGTCCGCCACCAGGGTGCGGGCGTAGTTGGTGACGAAGTTCTTGTAGCCGCGGTCTGCCGGGCCGGGCCGGAACAGGTAACCGTTTCCCGCGCCGCGGGCCGGCTCGGCTGCCCGCCCGGCATAGTGCGAGGCGACCGGCGCCACCCGCGCGGCGGGTCCGCTGGCCTCAACCACAACCTGGTGGCCGTGCCGGGCGGCGGCGCTGCCGCGCAGCGCCACCAGCTCGCGGGGCCGCAGCCCGGCGCCGGCGCCGGGCACCGCCATGGCCAGCGCCGAGCAACGTTTCACCGGATCACGCTGGGCGGCCGCGACGGCGGCCAGCTCGGCCCGCTCCGCGGCGGAGTACGGCGGCGGCGGCTTCGCGCCCGCAACTGGCGCCGCCCGCTGCCCCGGCCCGCCGTGCACCGGCCCGGCGAGCCGGCGCTGCACTGAGCGGCGCGTGCCGCGGGTCGGGGACGCCAGCCCGCGCAGGCCCGCAACGCAAAACGCCTCGATCACGTCATAGTCCAGCACGACCTCCGCGCGGGCGGGGATCCCCCGGGTAGCGGCGAACCGGGATATCCCGCGCAGCGCCGTGGCGGTCATGGCCTTCCGCCGCGGGTCCGCTAAGCGTCCCGCCTGCGCTGGCGCCGGATCGCCCATCGCCGCCCTCTCGCCACAGCGCTCTCAGAGATTCCTGTAAGCGAATACAGTTGCAGACCCAGCGCCCGCGGGACACGCCGGCCAGCGGCAGGCGCCCGCCGGGCAAATTCGCGGGATCCTGGCCACGGAGGCGACGATGCCGGCGCCAGACGGCCACAGCGCACAACAGGCCAGGGCAGCGATCCAGGCAGCCCTCGGCCAAACCGGTTTTTGCCTGCCCGGCAGCATCGTCATCTGCCGCACCCGCTGCGGCAAGCCCCGCTGCGCCTGCGCCGCCGACCCACCCGTCCTGCACGGCCCCTACATCCAATGGACCCGCACCGTCAAAGGCAAAACCGTCACCCGCAGGCTCACCCAAGCCCAATACGGCGCCTACGCCGCCTGGTTCGCCAACACCCGGCGGCTGCGCGCACTGGCCGCCCAGCTCGAAGCCCTCTCGCTGGAAGAGATGGCCCGCGCCGAAGGCCGGGCCACGACCACCCCCGGCACCCCGGCGCCGCCGCGGACCCGCCCAGCCCGGGCCCCAAACCCGAACTACCCCAAAACACCGGGAGATCGGCCCGCTTAACCCGGCACCAGCACCCCAGAAACATCCCATAGCCGCTGGTCAGCAGGGTTTTGTCGGTGGCCCTCCACCCCATAATCCCAGGTCAGCGGCATGATCACGGTTACGGCTCTGATCGTTGCGCCTCGATGGCGCTCGCGATCGCCCGGTCCGCACCCCCACTGCGGCAGTCACCCGGCCGGTGTGGTGAATGGGTGCCGCGCGCCCTGCCCCATGCTGGTCACTGTGTCCCGTCTCGGCCGCTGCCGCGCCGCGGCCGGTCGCCGGGCGCGTCCATATGCTGAGACGTTCGGTGATCGCGGTTCATTCCCAGTCACTACGCCTGGATAGGAACCGCGATCATGGTCAGCGGCGGGAGGCCTGCGCTCTCGCGGCGGTTCGCGCCGGGATGATCAGCCACGGCGGGCAGCCCACTTGCGGCGCTCCTTGGGTGCGCGGCGCCACATTCACCACGCACACGGTGCCACCCCACCGCGGCCGGGCCGCACCGCGGCCGGCCCGCGGCGCCGGCGCAGGACATCTTTGATTGAAACTGTCTGAATACCTCAGCTTCATGGGTCGGCGGTCATGAGGGCTCCGGCGGGTGGTGCCCAGCGCTGGGTGGCAGGATGCGGGTGTGGCGGTGTTGCGGGCTGTCTTGTTCGACTGGCGGGGCACTTTGGTCGTGACGATGACGGACTGCCAATGGGTGGAGCAGGCGTTTCGGCGGCTGGGCCGCGGCGCTTCGGCCGGTGACGTTGAGCGGGTGGCGGGCGCGCTCCAGGGCGCGGCGGCCGATCCAGGGCTGCGGTCGGTGTGGGAGCGGATCGACTGTGATGCCAGCTTTCACCGGGATTCCTATCGCCGGCTGTTCGCGGTTGCCGGGCTTGACCCAGGGCTTGCCGCTGCCCTGTACGAGGTCGAGTCGGATCCCGGGCACAACCCCTTTGCCGTTGATGTGGCCGTCACGCTGCAGACGTTGAAGCGGCGGGAGGTGAAGGTCGGCGTGGTCAGTGACATCCACTTCGACCTGCGGCCGGTCTTCCGCCAGCACGGGCTGGCCAGCTTCGTCGACGCTTTCGTCTTGTCGTACGAGCGGGGCGTGCAAAAACCCGATCCTGCGATCTTTGCCGCGGCGCTTGACGAGCTGGGTGTCGCGCCGGGTGAGGCTCTCATGGTGGGCGATCGCGCCAGCCACGACGGCGCCGCGGTGACGGTGGGCATTTCAACCCTGCTCCTGCCGCCGCTGGCTCACGTCAGCGACGAGCGGCTCGAACTCGTCCTGAAACTGACCGACGGCAAAGACGGGTGCTGACCGTGGCCTCGGGGCGATTCCCGCATCTGGCCGCTGAATGGCTGGCAAGCCACCGTGACAGCTACGTGATCACCATGTAGCTACCGCTCAAGCGAGCCGACTGGCCGCGCCAGCCCGAGGGCGACGGGTGGCCGAGTACTGGCTCCGGCGGTAGAACATGAGCCCGAGCATCGCCGCGATCGTCACCGCGCAATACGCTCCGCACTGCGCGCTCTTGGTCACGTCGAGCCAGACAAGGCACAGGAACGGGACGACGGGAAGCACCATGGCGGCCGCCATCTCGTACGAGTTCCTCCGTCCCATGCCCCGGAACAGCATCCAGGCGACCATCGGGATGGTCATCCCGGCCGCCATCGCCAGCAAGGCCTGCGTCGGGTACTGCACAGTCACCTGGTCCCAGGTCTTGAGCCCCACCACGGACACAAAGACGGCGATAGTGGCGATCATGCCTACCGCCATCGCCGCAAGCATCTCCAGGAAATGCCGCCAGAAGTCTGTCAGGTGTCGTTTGCGATGGACTCCAGGTGCGTGATGAGCGCTTACGATGTGTGACATCACACCACCCCCTCGCAGATTCTTGTTCTCCGCGGCAGTCCGGCCGCCGGCCGGTCACATGCGCGGTTACCCCCTCACGTTTCTTGCGCAGGGCCGGTCGAAATAGAGCCTTATGTCCCGGCGCAGGGGGACTTTGGCGAGTACTACTATCCGGTATCTCGTGTCTGCGGCCCAGTTGTGGACCAAGGGTGCTATCGCCTCCGGATCCGCACTGCTCCAACCGAAATGCCCAGGTAAGCGCCATGATCGCTAATCATGACGCCTCACCCGCTCCTTCTTCACCCGCTCCACCTCCGTAAGCTCGCGGGCTACACGACGCAACAGCTTTTCGAGCCGAGCCCGGCGGATGGCGTCCTGGCCCCTCTACCGCCGCAGCGGATACCACATCAAAAAATGGCTCGTCATCGGCCGCGCAGGCACATCTAGCCGACGTCGTAGGAGTGTTCGGGAACCGGTCGGATTTCACCGCGAGCATTCAGCCGCAGGCGCTATTCGACGGCGCAAGGCGAATTCGCGCGGCTGGGTTATCCCTGAACCTGATCTGCCAGCAGCTTCCAGACCAGCAACTCCTCGGCCTGCTGGACGGTGGAGCCCAGCTCACGTGCCTATTTCTCGACCCGAACGGCATTGCCATCAAGGCCCGTGAGCAGACGGAGGAGCACCCACCCGGCCTGCGTTCCCCTGCACCGCCAGAACTGGCACGGCGACTGGAACTACCGCCTGCACCCCGGAGTCGCCGTCCCATGGCCGGTCGGCCAGATCGACGGCACGTTCAATCAGCGCTTCGCGCGCATCCTTGGGCACGGTATGGAACTGGACCTGGGCGCCGCCACCGAACTGGACGCGGTAACTCAACTGTTCTGGCGGCCGGCAGGCCAGCCCGGGATCACCTGCTCAGCCGGGGCGAATTCCTGAGCGAGTCCCTGGCGGGCGGCTGCCAGCCGCCGCTGGTATCCAGGGCTGGAATAAGCAGCCGCGCGCAGCCGCCACATCCGCAGCAGCTCACGAAGCTGGCGGAACTGCTCAGGGCGCCGCGCACCATCAACGGCCGTGGCGTACTCGGCCCGGAACTGGGCGTGATATTCCTCGGGAAGGGCACACAGGATCTCGACCGGGTGGTCATGATCGCTGTCAAAAAAAGGATGCGCAGTCATCGGGCCGCTCCATTCGTCGTCCCGTCCGCAATCGCCATGCCGCTCTCCACGGTAGACCAAGACGCGGGCGAATCCGCATGCCACGCGTCGCTTCGCGAGCCTTGACACGACGGGAGAGGCGAAGGGCCGCTCCACCTCCACCCTCGGCCCTGGCCGGCGGCGCGGCAGATGGTGCGCCGCTACAGGTACATGATGTCAGCTATGGACGATCGGGTGACCTTGCGGCCAGTCAGGGAGGATGACCTGCCGCTGCTGGAAAAGCTGACCTGGGATCCGGCCACAGCAGGCGAATTCGCGCGGTTCGGGTGGTTCGATCTCCGGCTGTGGCGGCGACAGTGGGCGGAGAACGGGCTGATAGGCGACGACGGCGGAGCGCTCATCGTGGCACGTGGCGACGAGCGGCAGGGGTTTGTCAATTGGCGGCGTCACTCGCCGACTCCCGCGTCGTATTACTGGGAGATAGGTATCGCCCTGCTTCCAGATGCGCGGGGTCACGGCTATGGCACAGAGGCGCACCGGCTGCTTGCACGCTACCTTTTCGCCCACACGACAGTTCACCGGATCGAGGCTGCCACCGAAGTGGACAATGTGGCCGAACGCAGAGCCCTGGAAAAGGCTGGGTTCACCCGGGAAGGGGTGCGGCGCGGTGCCGGCTGGCGGGACGGGGCCTGGCGCGACGGGCTGACGTACAGCCTGCTCCGGAGCGACCTGCCCATCTAACCGGCGGGCGTGCCCGCGCCACACCTGCCCGCGCCACGCCTGCCCGCGCCACTCCGGTCCAAGCCACTCCGGTCCGCGCCATGCCTGCCCGCGCCATGCCTACGCTCATTCGCGGGCTTGCGCTTACGCCGTGGCCGCGGACTGCGGGTGCTGCGAGGCTGCGCTGTTCGGGTCAAGCTCGGCGAGCTGGAGGGGATGGCGTGGCACGGAAGGCAACGGAGCGCTGCTGTCGATGGTGAGGCTGGAGTCCACATGCAGCAGTTCGCCCGGCGCGAGCAGCCGCCACCCCGGGTCGTTGTCCATCCGTTCGCTGGCGATGATCACGCATGGGCGATCGGCGAGGTGCCGGGATCGGGCGTGGATCCGGCTGCTGGTGGCGTCGAGGTCGTGATCGGTCGCCGGCCGGGCCAGCACGTGCAGCTCGTGGGTCGCGGGGTAGCGCAGCGCCCACAGATCGGTTGCGGTGGCCAGCACCAGGTTGAGCGCGTAGACAGGCAACTGCTCGCTGATCCAGCCGATCGCCGCGGCCAGGCCGGGCGCCAGGTCGCCGCCATGGCGGCGGGCCTCGGCGGTGATCAAGGCGAAGATCCGTTCGCTGTCGGTCTCGCCGCGCACAAGGCCAGCCGCGCCCAGATCCGCGAGACGCCTGTCCAGCTCAGCAAGCCCTTGCACGACGCCGTTGTGCGCGAACAGGCGGCCCTCTTGCACGAACGGGTGGGTGTTGGCCAGCGTGTGCGCGCCGGTGCTCGCGTAGCGGACATGGGCCACAAACGTCGTGCCGCGCAGGTCGTGGGCGGCGGAGGCGAACTCTTGGTCCTGCCATGCGGCGATCGGCTGTTTGCTCACGGCCGCTGTCCCGTCCGGCCCAAAAGCCCCGACGCCCGCGCCATCGGGGTTGCGGTGACTCTGCGCCGACAGACTGTCCGGCGCATCGATGAGCCAGAACGTCGCCGCCACCGCGGCGCCCGCATGCAGGCCGAACAACCGGCACACCGTGATCACCCCTTAACTCCGCCGAACACGCGAGCCGCGCCGCAACCACCCACTCGCGAGCGACTACCCTGGCCGAGGTCGCTGGCACGTCGCGCCGCTCAGGATGCCCGGTCTTTGGTAAGGACGGCAAGACCCGCTCTTGCCAGGCGCTCCATCGGGGGCGGCGGAGAGCGACAGAGAGCGACAGAGAGCGGCGGAGAGTAGATAGACAGGGTTGTCGAGCGGGCTCGCAGAGGCAGGCAGCACTCGCAGAGGCAGGCACCACTCGCAGAGGCAGGCACCATGAGCGTTCCCACCTGGGCGGCACCGGACTACCGGCGATTTCGCCCCCCGGTCCCGGCGCCTGTTGTCCGGCGCCTGGTCGGCGCCGTCGCCCGCCGGGACCACGCGCTGGATGTGGGTTGCGGAACAGGCCAGGTGACCTTCGCCTTGAGCCGTCACTTCACCAGCGTCATCGGCGCCGACAGCGACGAGGCCATGCTCAGCGAAGCCCGCCGCGCCGCCCTCGACCAATTGGTCCACGGCGTGCAGTTCCGTCAGAGCCGCGCCCCCGAGCTTGGCGGAATCGCCGGAACCTTCGACCTGATCACCTTCTGCCGGTCCTTTCACTGGATGGACCGGCCGGCCACCTTGGCGCGGATACGCGGCCTGCTTCACCGGTCATCCCGGGTGGCCATCATGGGCGACGGAACCTTTTGGACGGGCGAGACCAGCTGGGAAAAGGCGCTCAAGGCGCTGATCCAGTCTTACCTCGGTGAGCAGCGGCGCGGCGCCTACCAGACGCCATTGACCAGCCATGAGGACGAGTTGCTCCGGGCTGGTTACGCGATTGTCAGCAATGACCGCTTTCGATTTGACCGGAAGTGGACGGTTTCCGAGGCGCTCGGCTGCCTGCGAGGCACCAGCTACGCCAACCCGTCGCTGTTCGCCGACTACGAAGCCTTCAAGGCTGATGCGGAACGACTGCTGCGAAACGAAGCGGATCTGACGGAGCATGTCGCGTTTCACGTCATCGTCGCCGAACCGGCGGGAGACCGAGCCCTGTCGGTGAAGCCGGCTCACCGCAATGACCGGCGCGGCAAGCAGTGACCTGCAAATGACCGGCACCGCGCGGCCCGGCTTCAACCACAACGACGCCTACCACCAGTACCTGCTGCGCCATGTGCCGCCCGGATGCGACCGCGCGCTCGACGTCGGCTGTGGCGCCGGCCTGCTGGCCAGGCGGCTGGCCAAGCGGGTGCGATCCGTCGACGCCATCGACCGGGCGCCCGAGATGATCGCCGCGGCCCGCGCGCTGGCCAGCGGCGCGTCCAACGTCTGCTACATCGAAGCCGACCTGACCGGCTACGACCTCGGCAGCGGCCGCTACGATTTCATCGCCTGCGTCGCAAGCATCCACCACATGCCGTTCGCCGAGACGATAACGAAACTGCGCGATGCGCTCGCGCCCGCAGGCGTGCTGGGCATCGTGGGCTGCTACCGGGAGGCGACGCCGGCCGATTACGCGCGCGACCTGGTCGCGATCCCCGCGAACATAGGCGCGAACGCGGTGGCCAGGGCGAAAGCCCGGCGAAGCGGCGGCCGCCGTGCCGCCCAGGCCAGCGCCGCGCCGGTCGTGGACCCTCAGATGACCCTTCCCGAGATCAGACGCGAAGCACGCCGCCTGCTGCCCGCGGCGGTCATCCGGCGGCGCCTCTACTGGCGGTACACCCTCATCTACCAGCACCCCGCCAACACGATCCGGTAGCGCCGCCCCGGTGAGGCGCCCTACGTCGTCACGGCAAGAACGAGCGGGAGCACGGCTGGCGCGCCGGCCTCGCGCAGCAGCTTCGCGGCCACCGTCATCGTCCAGCCCGTCTCGATCCGGTCGTCCACGGCAAGCACCGGCCCGCCAGCACCGGCGAGGGACGCCCGAACGGCCGCTGGAACCGTGATCGCGTGCCAGAGGGCGCGCAGCCGCTGCGCGCTGTTGTGCTGGCGCCCGGCCGCGTCGCCGGCCGCGCCGGTCGCGTCGGCCGCGTAGCAGAGCGGGCCCAGGTAGGGCAGCCGCCCGGTCGAGGCGATCCGCCGCCCGAGGTCGCCAATCAGGCGGGGGCGGGTGCGGGACGGCAGGGCGAGCACAGCGGCCGGCCGTTGCGCCCAGTCCCAGGCGGCAAGCACCTTCACCACGGCGCCGAACACCTCGTCAGGAACCGGCTCGTCCGCCGCGCCGTCCGCGAGAAGCTCGCGCAGCCGAGCGCCCCAGCCGGCGTCGGTCAGCCGGCCGAGGGCGCGGCCAGGCTCGGCGGCGAGTTCCGCCGCGATCCGGCCGGAGACGGGCACGCCCAGCGTCCTCATGCCGGGCGGCCACATCCGCCGGGATGCGACGTCCACGCCGTTTCCCCGCAACCGCCCCCGCGCCGCCGCGACCGCGGCGCCGCTGACCTGCGCCGACCAGGCCGCGCCCGTGCAGTTGTCACACCGGCCGCACGGCGCGGCCCGCGGGTCGTCAAGCTCACCGAGCAGGTAGGCCATCCGGCAGCCGCCGGTGGCGGCGTAGCCGAGCATCGCTTGCTGCTCGCGGGACCGTTCCGCGGCGACGCGGGCGTAGCGCTCCGCGTCGTAGGCCCACGGCCGGCCGGTCGCCTGCCAGCCGCCCCGCACCCGCCGCACCGCGCCGTCCACGTCGAGGACCTTCAACATCATTTCCAAACGGCTGCGCGGCAGGTCCACTTTCGCCTCCAGCGCCGCAAGCGACTGGGGCGCGTCCACGTCGGCCAGCGCGGTGAGCGTCGCACGCACCATGGGTTCGGGCGGGAAGGCGAGACTGGCGAAGTACGCCCAGATGTCGCGGTCCTCCGTGGCGGGAAGCAGGATCACCTCGGCGCGCTCGACGCCCCGCCCGGCGCGGCCGATCTGCTGGTAATAGGCGACGGGCGACTGCGGCGCGCCCACGTGGACGATGAAGCCCAGGTCGGGCTTGTCGAAGCCCATGCCGAGCGCGCTCGTCGCCACCACGGCCTTGAGCCTGTTCGCAAGCAGGTCGTCTTCCACGCGCAGCCGTTCGGCTGAGTCGGTCTGTCCCGTGTAGGCAGTGACCGCATGTCCCTGCTCGCGCAGGAAGCCCGCGACGTCATGGGCGGCGGCGACGGTCAGCGTGTAGACGATGCCGGCACCCGGCAACTCGCTCAGGTGATCGGCGAGCCAGCCGATCCGCTGGGCCGCCAAGGGCAGGCGCACGACCGCGAGGCGGAGGCTGTCGCGGTCGAGCGAGCCGCGCAGGACCTGCGTCGGCGGCGGTTCGCCCGGGCCTCGCCAGCCTGAGCCGAGCTGCTCGGCGACGTCGCGTGTGACGCGCGCGTTGGCGGTCGCGGTGGTGGCGAGCACCGGCACGCCGCGCGGCAGATCGGCGACGACGGTGCGCAGGCGACGGTAGTCGGGCCGGAAGTCGTGCCCCCAATCGGAGATGCAGTGTGCCTCATCGATGACGATCATGCCGGCCGAGGCGGCGAGCTTCGGCAGGACCAGCTCGCGGAAATCCGGGTTGTTGAGCCGTTCGGGGCTCACGAGCAGCACGTCGGCGGTCCCGGCCTCGATCTCGGCGCGCACGTGGTCCCATTCCTCGATGTTGGCCGAGTTGATTGTCCGGGCCTGGATGCCGGCCCGCTGCGCGGCGGCGATCTGGTTGCGCATCAGGGCGAGCAGCGGTGACACGATGACCGTCGGCCCGGCGCCGCGCGCACGCAGCAGCGCGGTTGCGACGAAATAGACGGCGGACTTTCCCCAGCCGGTGCGCTGCACGACAAGCGCGCGGCGGCGCTGCAGCACAAGCGCCCTGATCGCGGCCCACTGGTCGGTGTGAAGCCGCGCCTGCTCACCAGCGAGCGCGCGCAGATAGCGCTCCGCCTCCGGCCGAATGACCTCTTCCTGCCGGCTGGCGTCATCCGGCGCAGGCTCAGCTGACTCGGCCGATCGCGGGTCGGGCGCATCCATGCCGTCATTCGTACCAGCCCGGCCCCACACGACGTGGCGTACTCACGGGGCGGGCTGCCGCCGGCGCCCGGGTTGGCTTTGGCGGGTTGTCGCTGCCGCCCGGGTTGGCTTTGATTGGAGGGGACTCCGCAGAAGGGTCACGTGATGCGACGCCGCGAGGAGCCGCCGGACCCGGCGCACGGGCAGCCAGACGAGCCAACAGCGACCGGAGAGCTGCCCACGCCGCCGCTGCCACGGCGGGCGATCATCTCACCGACCGGACACGGGCAGGGGGAAGGCGGCCGCGCGGCGAGAAAGGTCACGGCCGTGCAGCCGCCCGGCTGGCACTTGTTGCCCGAACCGGGCCCCGAACCGGCCTCAGGCAGCCGTCACCGCCGGTTGAGGCTTGTCCTGTCCGGCGCGCTCGCCGCGTTCGCAGCGGCGGCGATCGGCGTGGGCTTTCTCACATTCTCCAACCGGGCGCACGTCGGCCCCTCTGCCCGATCGCCGCGGCAAGGCTCGCAATCCGCCGCGGCGCAAGGATCCGCGTCATCGGGCTCGTCACATTCCGCGCCGTCGGCTGCCCGGACCGGGGGCGCCGGCGGCGCGCCAGCGGCCGCGGCGTTTCCCGCGCTCACGGGCGTTGGCTGCGCGCCGCTTCCCGGCACGAGCGCCATCATGGGCATGCGAAGCGCTGGCGGCGACGGCTGGGAGGGGGTTTCCGGTGGCCTGCCCGCCTGCGGCGGCCGTGCGCTCGCCAGCAGGAAGACGGGGGCGCTCGGCGTGGTGCAGGACGTGTTCACCTGGGCGTTTCGCGTCGGCCATCCCGCCACGTGCACGGCCGAGATCTTTGTCGCCGACACCAACCCGTCGTCGGGACTCGCGCACTACAACGTCTACGGTGACTCGCTCGCTGCTGGCGCCCGCATCGGTCAGTTCGTCATCGAGCAAGCGGCGCAGAAGGGGCGGTGGGTGCCCGAGGGAAGCTGGAACGTCGCGGGAACGCTGCGCATCCAGCTCACGGACGCGCCCGCCTATGCCGGCGACCGGTATCACGTGACCGCGTCGGCCGCCCGCGCCAGCTGCCGCTAGCCCGGCGCAGACGCGTCGCCTTCGGCTTTGTACTCCAGGATGTTGTTACTGGCGGGTATTTGGGGGGCCGGCGCGACACCCTGGAGTACAAAGCCGTCGTAGCGGGGCCTCGGTGCAGTGCGGAACCACCACGGAGCGGCAAACAAACAGCTCAGGCAGAGCGGCTGCGAGACGGGCCTCGTCATCTGCAGGCGTTCTGCGCGGCTGTCCTTGCCCTGCCTGCCGTCGATGAGCCCGCGGACCTCGCGGCAAGCTCGTAACCGGCCGCGCCGAGCACGACCCTGATTGAGTGCAGACCCGCCTGCCGCTTCAACACCGCCGCCGGCAGGAACGCGCGCACCTGCCGTGCCGCAGCCCGGTCGCCCGGGGGGTAGCGAATGGTTGTCTGGCTCACGTCTTGTGTTCGCCACGTCAGGCCGGCCCGCACATGAAAACCGTGCTTCGACAGCTGGGCGCCGGTGCTGGCGGCCAAGCCGCCGATGAGTGTGCCGTTGTAGACGTCCACAAGCAGGGGCGTTCGGTGGACGGGCGCCTTGGCCACCCGCTTGATCAGCGGCGTGTCGTTGCTGATCGCGGTGAAAAGCCGGTCGGCGGCTCTGGTGTCCCACTGCACCGCTGACTGGCCGGTAGGCGTCAACAGGTTCGCGTTCGCTACCGGCACGGTGGTGAACGTGACGTCTTCCGCCGAGATGCCGCGCATCTGGTCGGCGAGAGCCGCCACGTTCAGGCTGCGGTCCACCTTGACCGCCGCGAGCACGCTGTTCAGGAGCTTCGACAGCCGCACCGGGTTGGCCAGCGTGCCGGCGCTGATCGCCTCGGTGAGCAGCGAAGAAAGCAGGCGCTGCTGGTTGCTGATCCGCGCCAGGTCCTCCGAGGCGAACGAGTGCCTGTCGCGGGCGAACTTGAGCGCCGTGATGCCGTCCACATGATGGCGTCCCGCCCGAAGGCTCAGCCCGCTGTAGGTGTCGTTGATCGCCTGCGGCAAGCAGATGTCCACGCCGCCGAGCGCGTCGATGACCTTGACGAAGCCGAGGAAGTTGACCTCGACGTAGTCGTTGATGGTCAGGCCCGTCGCCTCCCGCACGGTCGCCACGGCCAGCTTGGGCCCGCCGAGGCCATACGCGGCGTTGATCTTGTTCAAGCCGTGGCCTGGCACGTCTACCCAGGAGTCGCGGGGCAGGCTCACCACGGTCACTCCCTTGTGGTCCGCGGACACATGGATCAGCATCATCGTGTCCGAGTTGAGGCTCAGGTCATGCCCGACGTGCAGCCTCGCCTCCTGGCGTGGGGTCAGCCCGGACCGGCGGTCGACGCCGGCGAGCAGTATGTTCAGCGGCCCGCTCGGCGGCGGCCCCGCGGTGCCGGCGTCGACGCGGCCCACGTAGCCGTTGACGTACCCGGCGAGCGCCCATGCTCCACCGGACACGACGAGCACCAAAGCTGAGATCAGGCCGCAGGTGGCGAGCAGAGCACGCTGCCTGCGGGCTCGCCTGCTTGATGCGATGCTGGCCACCAGCCGCTGCTGCGCCGGTGACGCCGGCACACGCCGGTGCGGCCGCCCCGACCGCGTCGGCTGTGAGTCCCGCCGCGGCTGCGGCGGACGCGGCGGCGTGGCGGGCGGCGGGTAACGGCCCGGGCGTGGCGCGGGGGTGTCCTCCCGGCGCGACTCGGGCGCCCGGGCGCGAAAGAACCGCTCGGTGCGGTCGCCGTCGCCGTCCGCCATGGACACCCCCAATGCAGCATCGCGGGGTTCAGGTTACCCGCCGTGACTCTCGACACCCGTGAGGCAGGCCGCGGCCGGCGCTCAGCGATCTGGCGCCTCGGGGTCGCGGGGGAGCCCGAGCAGCCGTTCGGCGATGATGTTGAGCTGTATGTCCGTCGTGCCGCCGCCGATCGTCAAAGCCCTGGTGAACAGCACCTGGCGGGACCAGTACGCGCCCGCTGCAGGCCCGCTGATGTCGGGCTCGCCGCCATCGCGCGAGAGGCTGCCCGGCTGGCCAGCGCCCGGCCGCGCGGCACTCCGGCGCGCGGGACCCGGCTGGCCAGCGCCGGGCGGGGCGGCGCCGATGGCGCCGTCAGGGCCGAGCGCGGCCCAGCAGAAGCCGGCGACGCGCTGCGCGTGCTGCATGCCGAGCAGCTTGCGCACGCTCGCGGTGGCACCCGGCTCGGTCCCCGACAGCTGCTTCAACGTCACCCGAAGCCCGAGCAGGTCCAGGGCGTGCCCCTCGCACACGAAACGGCCGAGCTGGCACAGGTCGGCGGGCCGCGCCGCGGCGAACTCGAGCAGCTCCGCGACGCCGGAACCGTAGCCCCAGGTGGCCGACAGCGCCACCCGCTCGTTGGCCAGCGTCGTCCGCGCCACCCGCCAGCCGTTGTTCACGCCGCCGGCCACGCACTCGTCCGGCACGAACACCCCGTCAAGGAAGACCTCGTTGAAGATCTCGTCGCCGGTCATCTCGCGGAGCGGGCGGACCTCGATACCGGGCGCGGACATATCCACGAGGAAGTAGCTGATGCCGTCATGCCGGGCAGCGGCCGGATCGGTGCGGGCAATGCAGATCGCCCACTGCGCCTGCCTGGCCAGCGAGGTCCAGATCTTCTGGCCGGTGATTCGCCAGCCGCCAGGCACGGGTTCGGCCCGGGTCGACAAACCGGCGAGGTCGGAGCCCGCGCCGGGCTCGCTGAACAGCTGGCACCAGCTGAGCTCACCGCGCAGCGTCGGCGGAATGAATCGTTCCCGCTGCTCGCGCGTGCCGTGCTGAACAAGCGTGGGCACGACCCAGGCGCCGATGGCGAGGTTCGCCGGGCGAAGCCCGGCCGCCTGCAGTTCCTCGGCGATCACGACCTGCTCGAGCGGCCCGGCGGCACGGCCCCACGGATGGGGGAGATGCGGCATGACCCAGCCGCCCAACGCGAGTCGTTCGGGATAGGAGGCGGGATCCCCGGCGGCGAGCGCGGTCAGCTCCGCGCGGATCCGGTCGCGGACCTCCTGTCCTTCCGCCGCCAGTTCTACCGAGAGGCGCCGCCTGGCGCCGCCGAGCGCGAGCGCCGCCGCCCGCTCCGCGCCCGCCGCGGACGGGCCGAGCAGCGCGCGCAGCGACAGCGCCCGACGGTAGTAGAGGTGAGCGTCATGCTCCCAGGTGTAGCCGACCCCCCCGAGCACCTGGATGAGATCATGCGCGCACGACACGGCCGCATCGAGCGCGATGACCCCGGCCACGGTGGCGGCAAGCTCGCGGCCAGCGGCCGTGGCGCCCGCCTGCGAGTGCGCACGCGCAGCATCCCAAACGGCTGCCGCGGCCTGCTCCGCCGCTGTCAGCATGCGGGCGCAGCGGTGCTTAACCGCCTGGAACTGGCCGATTGGCCTGCCAAACTGCCGACGAGTCTTGGCGTAGGCGGCCGCCGTGCGCACCGCCCAGTCGGCGATGCCGCACGCCTCGGCGCCGAACAGCGTCGCGGCAAGGCTCGTGACCGCGGTGCGGTCCAGCCCGGCGAGCAGCCGTTGCCCGGGCACGACGACGCTGGACGCGCTGACGCGGGCGACTGGGCGGGTGAGATCCAGGCTGCCCAGCTCCGTGACGTCCACGGCGGCGGCATCGGCCACGGCCCACACCTCGCCCGCATCGGTCTGCACCGGCAGGATCAGCGCATCGGCGAGCGAGCCGCCGAGCACCGGCCCGCATGCGCCGTCGATGACCAGGCCGCCGCGGCCGTCCGCGCGGCCGGTCAGACCTTCGGCCAGGGCGACCGCGGCGGCGCGTGACCCGTCCGCGAGCCCGGCGAGCAGCTTGCCCGGCGCGCCGGCGGCGGTGATCACGGCGCTCGCGAGCACGGTCGGCAGGAAGGCGCCCGGGACCAGGGCGCGGCCGAGTTCCTCCAGCGCCACCGCGAGCTCGGGCAGGCCGTAGCCCTGGCCACCATGATCGCTTGGCAGGTGCAGCCCGAACAGGTCTTGCCCCGCGAGGCTCGGGCCGAGCGACCCGCGGTAGTGCGCGCCGCCGCTGTCGGCGCTCTCCGCGGCGGTCCTGATGACCTCGCGCGGGCAGTGGCGTTCGGCCCAGCCTCGCACCGTCGCGGCGAGCGCCTGATGTTCCCCGGTGAGCGCGAGCGCCATCATCCACCTCGTTCGGCTCGGTATCTCCCGGCCCACAGCCTAGAACGAGGTTCGGGTTTCTCTCACAGACCCAGCTCGCCCAGTTCTTTGTGAAGCTCAGCACGTGGATTGTCGGAAGGAACAGCCGACGGCCTCGTCGCGGTCGAGCCGTTGCCGTCCGGACCGCGCTTGGCCGGGCGGTTGGCCCGGTTCGCGCCCCGCCTGCTGCGGAAGATCCATCCCGCCGCAACCCCGCCGATCAGCCCGCCCAGGTGACCGATCCAGCTGACGTGCGGCGTGCCCGGCAAAGCCACGGTCAGCAGGTATGCGAACGACAGCGCCATCACCACGCCGACAAGCGCGTCGATGAGGTTCCTGTCGATCAGGCCGCGCGCGACGACGTACCCCAGGTAGCCGAAGATCAGGCCGCTGGCCCCGACCGTGACGGTGTGCGCGCTTTCAAAGAACCACACGGCCAGCCCACTGGTGACGGCGATGAGCGCGGTCACTCCAGCGAACCGCCACACGCCACGGTAGGCGGCGAGGAAGCCAAAAATGAACAGCGGTCCCGAGTTTCCCTCGATGTGTCCCCAGCTCAGGTGCAGGAACGGCGCCACGAAGATGTCCGGGAGCCGCAACACGTCGCGCGGGACGATTCCGTAGTGGTCGTCGAAACCGTAATGGTCTGCCCAGTTGGCTATCTGCAGCGCCCAGACCACCGCGATGAAGCCGACCATGACGAACAGCGCCTTGCGCGCCTCAGCCAGAACGATCTCAGCACGGTCTGGGCTCAAACCGGTGCCGCCTGAGGTACCGGCAGTTAACTGTTTGGCCATGCCAGCGCTCCCTGCAGAGGCCGCGACGAGTGCCCTGCCCCGCACGATACCTGGGCGCTCAGACCAAGATGAGCGCTCAGGCCCAGGCGAGCATGCGCACCGGGTCCTCCAGCATGGCGCCGATATCGCGCAGCACGGCCGAGCCGAGGTCACCGTCCACGATCCGGTGGTCGAAGGAAAGCGCGAGCGTACACACCTTGCGCACGGCGAGTTCTCCGTCGTGAACCCACGGCATGTCCCTGACCTGGCCGAAGGCCAGGATGGCCGCCTCGCCCGGGGTGAGGATCGGGGTGCCCGAGTCCACGCCGAAGACGCCCACATTGGTGATCGTGATCGTGCCGCCCTGCAGGTCTGCCGGGCTGGCCTTGCCTGCCCGCGCTGTCTGCGTGAGGCTGGCGAGCGCGCGAGCCAGCGCGGGCAGGCCCAGCGCGTGCGCGTCTTTGATGTTCGGCACGATCAGGCCGCGGTCGGTAGCCGCGGCGATGCCGAGGTTGACGTAGCGCCTGAGCACGATCTCCTGCGCGGCGTCGTCCCAGGAGGAGTTGATCATCGGGTGCCGCGCGACCGCGAGCAGCACCGCCTTGGCCACCAGGAGCAGCGGCGACACCCGCAGATCGGCGAACTCGGGGAGGCGGCGGATCCGGTCCGCGGCGTCCATCGTCGCGGTCATGTCGATCTGGAGGAACTCGGTGACGTGCGGAGCGGTGAAGGCGCTGGCCACCACGGCGGCGGCGGTGTGCTTGCGCACCCCACGTACCGGGATGCGCTCCTCGCGCGGGCCGGCTTCCACCGCGGCGGGCTCACCCGGTGCGGCTCGAACATCGGCGGCTTCCTGCACGTCGGAGCGGGTGATCGAGCCGCCGGGACCGCTGCCCGCGATCGCGGCGAGATCGACGCCGAGCTCCCTCGCGAGCTTGCGCACCGGCGGCTTGGCGAGGACGGCAACGCTCGCCGGCGCGGCTGGTGATGCGTCCGGTGACGATGGAGCTGAGGGGGCATGGAGCGGGGTGACCGCCTCTGCCGGGGCGCCAGCGGCGCTGCCCGAAGAGGCCGCGGCGGACGCCGGGTTCTTGCGCGGCCGGCGCGTGGTCTTGCCGAGCTTGACCCCATAGCCGACGAGCACGGGCTGGCGCTCCTGCTTGGGCGCGGGGCTGCCGTGCAGCCCGGGCTCGACCGCGCCCTCCGCTGGTGGTGACGGCACGAGATCCTCGGCGAGCGCGCCGGAACGGGTGGGTGCGGCGTCGGCGGTGTCCTTGCCCGGCGCGGAATCCGGTGCGGCTGGTGTGTCAGGCGCGGGCCGCGGCAGCCGATCGGCGCCTGCTTCGGCGGTCGGCGCCTGGCCAGAGCCATCGGCGATGTCGATCGAGATGATCGGCGTTCCGACATCCACCGTCTGCCCTTCTGGGGCCAGCAGGTCCGCCACCACCCCATCGAACGGGGAGGGCAGTTCGACCACCGCCTTCGCGGTCTCGATCTCAACGATGGTCTGGTTCACAATGACCTTGTCACCGGGCTGAACGTGCCACTTGACGATGTCCGCTTCGGTCAGGCCCTCGCCGACATCGGGCAACTTGAACTGCTTCAGCTCGCTCATGACCTCACCTCAGTACCCGAACGCGCGGTCGACGGCGTCCAGTATCCGGTCCAGGTCTGGAAGGTAATGGTCCTCGAGCCTGGACGGCGGGTAGGGCGTGGAGAAGCCACCCACGCGCAGCACGGGCGCCTCGAGATGGTAGAAGCACTGCTCGGTGACCCGCGCGGCGACCTCCGCGCCGAGCCCGGCGAACACCGGCGCCTCGTGCACGACGACGCAGCGGCCGGTCCGCCGCACCGAGTCGCAGACCGTCTCGACATCAAGCGGCGACAGCGTGCGAAGGTCTATCACCTCCAGGCTGCGTCCGTCGTCCAGCGCCGCCGTCGCCGCTTCGACGCTGGTCTTGACCATCGGCCCGTACGCGAGGACGGTCACGTCGGTTCCTTCGACCACGGTCTTTGCCCGGTCGAACGGGTGGGCGTCCTGCTGATCCAGCGAGATGTCCACCTCGCCGCGATCCCAGTAGCGGCGTTTGGGCTCAAAGAAGATGACCGGGTCCGGGCAGGTGATCGCCTGCTGGATCATCGTGTAGGCATCTGACGGATCGGCGCAGGCCACGACGCGCAGCCCGGCGGTGTGGGCGAAGTACGCCTCTGGTGACTCGCTGTGGTGTTCGACGGCGCCGATGCCGCCGCCGAACGGGATCCGCACGACAACCGGCAGGCTGAGGTGGCCGAGCGAGCGGAGCCGCATCTTGGCGAGCTGGCTGATGATCTGGTTAGCGGCCGGGAACACGAAGCCGTCGAACTGGATCTCGCACACCGGCCGGTAGCCGCGCAGCGCGAGGCCGATCGCGGTGCCGACGATGCCGGACTCGGCGAGCGGCGTGTCGATGACGCGGCTCTCGCCGAAGTCTTTCTGCAGGCCGTCGGTGACGCGGAACACCCCGCCGAGCTTGCCGACGTCCTCGCCCATGATGAGCACCTTCGCATCGCGCTCCAGCGCCCGGCGCAGGCCCTCGTTCAGCGCCTTGGCCAGGGTCAGCGTCGTCATCGCCCACCCTCCTCGTCCTCGAACGAGCTCAGATACGCGGCGAACTGCTCGCGCTCGTAATCCAAGAGCGGGTGCTGTGTCGCGTAGACGTTCTCGAAGATCTGCAGCGGCTTCGGGTCGGGCATGGACAGGCACGCTTTGCGCACCCGAACGCCAAGTTCGGCAGCTTCGGAGTCGATCTGTTCGAAGAACGCGGAGTCCGCCAGGTTCCCGCGGGCCAGGTACGCCTTCACGCGCTCGATCGGATCCTTGAGCTTCCACGCCTCGAGTTCGGTCGCGAGCCGGTATCGGGTCGGATCATCGGAGGTCGTGTGCGCGCCCATCCGGTACGTGTAGGCCTCGATCAGCGTCGGTCCCTGGCCTTCCCGCGCCGCCGCGAGCGCGGCGCGGCTGACCGCCAGGCACGCGAGCACGTCGTTGCCGTCCACCCGGATTCCCGGGAAGCCGAACCCCCGGGCTCGTTGATAGAGCGGGATACGGCTCTGCTTCTCCAGCGGCTCTGAGATCGCCCACTGGTTGTTCTGGCAGAAGAAGACGACGGGGGCGTTGAACACCGACGCCCAGATGAAGGATTCGTTGACGTCGCCCTGGCTGGTTGCGCCGTCTCCGAAGTAGACGATCGTGGCCGCGCCGTTCTCACCCGTCGCGCCGTCGCGCTGTAGGCCCATCGCGTAGCCGGTCGCGTGCAGCACCTGGCTGCCGATGACGATCGAATAGAGGTGAAGGTTGTGCTCCTCGGGGTCCCAGCCGCCATGGCTGACGCCGCGGAAAAGCTCGAACAGCTTCATCGGGTCAAGCCCACAGCACCAGGCCACGCCGTGCTCACGGTAGGTCGGGAACGCCATGTCGCGCGGGCCGAGCGCGCGACCCGAGCCGATCTGCGCGGCCTCCTGGCCTAGCAGCGACGCCCATATGCCCAGCTCGCCCTGGCGCTGCAAAGACACGGCCTCGGTGTCGATCCTGCGCACAAGAACGAGGTCGCGGTAGAGCGCCCGCACCTCTTCTGGCGATATTTCCAGTGGGTAGCCGGGATGCTCGACGCGCTCGCCCTCTGGCGTCAGGAGCTGGATGAGTTCCTGCTGAGTCCCGGACGGCCCGTCCAAGTCGGCGGAGTTGGGTGCGGCGGCGGCCGCACCGTCCACATCGACGGTCACGTGCCACTCCTCTATGTAGTCGAGGCCAGGCCGCGGGGTCGCCGCGACCGGCCGGTCGGCCGTCCCGCGCTGCGTTGTGACGTTACGCGGACGCACTGTTGTTCCGTGGCGCCAAGCAGGCTCCCTGCCGTCATGGTGACAGATATGCCCGGATGAGGCATAACCACGCAGCGGGCCGCCGGGGCCGCTGCCCTCGTCGCGAATTCTGGTGCGGCAACGGTCCGGCCCGGCAGCGCTGCGGACGGGTCACCTGCGCCGCGCCCTTCGACAGGATATGCGTTCGGCAGAGTATGCGCTGGCCCGTGGGGTACCGCCTAGAGTACGCAACGGCGCGGGATGCACGGAGGAAGCGTGGGACACGTGATTGTCGACGTGATGCTCAAGCCAGAGATACACGATCCGCAGGGCGAAGCCATAGCGAGCGCGTGCCGCCGCCTTGGATTCGCAAACGTCGCTTCGGTACGGCAGGGCAAGCGGTTTGAGATTGAGCTCAGCGGATCCGCAGATGAGGCGGCGCTTAGCGGGATCGCCAAGCTCGCAGGCGAATTGCTCGCCAACCCGGTGATCGAGGAGTTCTCGCTGCATCCACCCTGACCGAGCGCGCGCTGCGCGGCAGTTTCTGCCGCTGAGGCCTCAGGCAACTGCACGCACATTCTGTCCCGAGAGCACGGAAAGTTCACGATTATCAGCGGCGTGTCTTGGGAAGCCTTTCACAATGTGACGAGGTTGACTGGTGCCAGTGGGAAACGCTGCGGTGGGGGTCCGCCCAGGTGACCAGTACGGAGGAGCCGACCGTGAACGTGAAGTTCTGCCTCGCGTTCCCATGCGAGGCGGTCAGCGTGCCGGTGATGCGCCGCATTCTTGGCGACACGTTGCGTAACCTGGGAGTCGTCGAAGACTGTGTCGCTGACATCCTCATCGCGGTAACCGAAGCATGCACAAATGTGCTTAGGCATAGCGGCCCAACCCGGCGCTATGAGGTTGTGACAAGCGTCGGCCGCGCCGTGTGCATGGTGGAAGTGGTTGACTCGGGTCTCGGTCTTGCCCGGCGCCGCGGCGGCGTTGGTGCCCGCGTGGAGCAGCGCCGGCCGCAATACCGTCCCGGGCCATCGGGAGGACGGCAGGTGTACCCCATGCCGCCAGCGCGGCGGCCTGAGGACCAGCTGATCGCGCAGCTCGCGGAGTCCGGCCGCGGCCTGCAGATCATGCGGGCTCTTGTCGACGATGTCACTATGCAGAGCGGCCCCGATCGCGGCACCGTGGTCTCGATGCGCAAGCGGGTGGCCTGGCGGCGCGACGCGCCGCTTGTCGGCCTGTCCAAGCTGCGCGATGTCGGCTGAGGCCCGCAGGGTCCGGGTCGGCATCGTCACGTTCCCTGGCTCGCTCGACGACGGCGACGCGGCGCGGGCGGTGAGCCGCGCGGGCGCCGAGCCGGTCCCGTTGTGGCACGCAGAGCCTGACCTGGCCGGCGTTGACGCGGTGATCTTGCCTGGTGGCTTTTCCTACGGCGACTATCTGCGCTGCGGAGCGATCGCGCGGTTCTCCCCGATCATGTCGGAACTGGTTCCCGCGGCGCATGCTGGCCTGCCGGTCCTCGGCATCTGCAACGGTTTCCAGATTCTCTGCGAGGCGCACCTGCTACCGGGCGCACTGACCAGAAACGCCGGCCTGCACTTCATCAACCGCGATCAGCGCCTGCGGATCGAGCAGACGGCGACGCCGTGGACGCGACGGTACGCGGAGGGGCAGGAGGTGCTCATACCGCTGAAGAGCGGCGAGGGCGCGTACGTGGCCGACGCGGCGACGCTGCGGGAGCTTGAGGGCGGCGGCAAGGTGGTCGCCCGCTATCTCGACATGGATCCGAACGGCTCCGCTGCCCGAATCGCCGGCATTGCCAGCGCCGACGGCAACGTGGTCGGCCTGATGCCGCACCCCGAGCACGCGATTGACCAGCTCACCTGCCCGAGCACCGATGGCCTCGGCTTCTTCGCGTCGCTGGTCGCATCGGTCACCGTGGGCCTGGTGACCGCGTGAGCGGCCGGGCTACCGGGCCGGCCCGCACCGGCCACGACACGGTGGGGGACGCCGCGGCGGCCCCCGACCGCCCGCAACGCTACGCAGAGCTCGGGCTGGCCGACGACGAGTACGCCCGCATCCGCGCCATCCTCGGCCGTCGGCCCACCGACGCCGAGCTGGCGATCTACTCGGTGATGTGGAGCGAACACTGTTCGTACAAGTCGTCCAAGGTGTACCTGCGGCGGCTCGCCGCGGCGACGCCGCCGGTCCCCGCGCTGCTCGCGGGAATGGGGCACAACGCTGGCGTGGTGGACGTCGGGCAGGGACACGCCGTCACATTCAAGATCGAATCGCACAACCACCCGTCCTACGTGGAGCCTTACCAGGGCGCCGCCACCGGCGTGGGCGGGATCGTGCGCGACGTCCTTGCTATGGGCGCGCGACCGGTCGCGGTGATGGACGCGCTGCGGTTCGGCCCCGCGAACGCGCCCGACACCCGCCGGGTGCTGCCCGGCGTGGTCAGCGGCATCTCCTTCTACGGCAACTGTCTCGGCCTGCCCAACATCGGCGGCGAGCTGGTCTTCGATGCGTGTTATGCGGGAAACCCGCTGGTCAACGTGCTATGCGTGGGGGTGATGCGGCACGAGGACCTGAAACTCGCCGCCGCGTCGGGCCCGGGCAACAAGGTGATCCTGTTCGGCGCGCGCACCGGGCCGGACGGCATCGGCGGCGCCTCGGTGCTTGCTAGCGCCACGTTCCGCGCCGGCAGCGGATCCAAGCGGCCAAGCGTGCAGGTCGGCGACCCATTCATGGAGAAGCTGCTGGTCGAGTGCAGCCTGGAGCTGTTCGGCGCCGGAATCGTGGCGGGGGTTCAGGATCTCGGCGCCGCCGGGGTCTCCTGCGCGACGACCGAACTCGCGGCGGCGGGATCCGGCGGGATGCGGGTGGAGCTGGACGCGATCCCCCTGCGCGACCCGTCGCTCGGCCCAGCCGAGATCTTGATGAGCGAGTCGCAGGAACGCATGATGGCGGTCACGGCGCCCGCCTGCGTCGAGCAATTCATGCGGATCTGCGCCAAGTGGGACGTGCCCGCCACCGTGATCGGCGAGGTGACCGGCACGGGCCGGCTGGTCATGACCTGGCGCGGCGAGGTGGTCGTCGACATACCGCCCGCCACCGCGGCCGACGAGGGGCCGGTGTATGAGCGGCCCGCGCGCCGGCCCGCGAGCCAGGACGCGCTCCGCGGCGATGACCCGGCGGCCCTGCCACGGCCCGCCGACGGCGCCGAGCTGCGTGAGACCCTCCTTCGCCTTCTCGCCAGCCCCGATCTGGCCGCCAAGACGTGGGTGACCCAGCAGTACGACCGTTATGTCCGGGGCAACACGGTGCTTTGCGTCCCCGACGACGCCGGTCTGCTGCGCATCGACGAGGACACGGGTCTCGGCGTGGCCGTCGCGACCGACGGCAATGGGCGGTACGCGCGGCTGGACCCGTACGCCGGAGCACAGCTCGCGGTCGCGGAGGCCTGCAGGAACGTGGCCGCGACCGGCGCCCGCCCGCTGGCTGTCACCAACTGCCTCAACTTCGGCTCGCCCGAGGAGCCGGCCGTGATGTGGCAGTTCGCGCAGGCTGTGCGTGGCCTCGGCGACGCGTGCGCGGCGCTGGATGTCCCGGTGACCGGCGGCAACGTGAGCTTTTACAACCAGACCGGCGATGTGGCCATCCACCCGACACCGGTCGTGGGCGTGCTCGGCGTTCACGACGACGTCGGTAACCGGGTGTCGATCGGCTTCGCCACATCCGGCGCGAGCATCGTGCTGCTCGGCCAGACCAGAGCAGAATTCGGCGGCTCCGCGTGGGCGCATGTGGTGCACGGCCATCTTGGCGGGCGCCCGCCCGAGGTGGATCTGGCAGCCGAGCGGCGGCTAACCCGGGTGCTCACGTCAGCGGCAGCCGTTAAGGATCTTGATGCGGCGCACGACCTGTCCGACGGCGGGCTGGCGGTCGCGCTCGCCGAATCATGCCTGCGCGGTGGCCTCGGGTGCCGTGTGCGCCTGCCGGGTGAGGCGTTCGTGTCGCTGTTCAGCGAGTCGGCGGCTCGGGCCGTGGTCGCGGTCGCGCCGGGCGCCGAGGCGGCCTTTGCCCGGCTGTGCGCCGCGCACGACGTCGAAGCGACGGTGATCGGCAGCGTGGGCGGGGACAGACTCGACGTCGAGGGATGCTTCGCCGTCCCGCTCGCCGAGCTCGCCCGCGCGCACGAAGGAACGCTCCCGGCTCTGTTCAGCTGACACGCCGCCGCCGGCGAGCTCCGGCGGCCTCGCTGTCACCCCCGCTGGGCCACCGCTGTTCCTCAACCGGTCAGTATGCGGACCAGAACTCGACGAGCTGCTGCCAGGCGAACGAACCGCCGCAGGGCAGCAGTTCCGCCGGGGCCCCTGGTATCCACGCGGTGCCCGCGGCGGACAGGCACAGGCCCGACGCCTGGCTGCGCAGCTGCCAGTAGTCGCGCCCGAGTGCGTCCTTGCCCAGGTAGGGGTGGCGCCAGCGCTGAGTCAGGCCCAGGTCGCAGGCCTTCAGCGACAGCTCGGCCGCCGTGCGCCGCGATGACGGACCCACGGCATTCAGGCACGTTCCGTCCGGCACGTACACAAGCACGTAGCTGCCGTCGGTCATCTTGTCCGCCTGCCATTGCTCGTTTGGCAGCACGGTGGCGCCCGGCCCGCCAGGGATGAACGACGCCGCGTTGGCCGACGGCGCCAGCAAGCGCTGCGGTGAGCCATGACCCGGGCCTGGGACGGCAAGGCCGACAAGCTGCTGGCTGGCCAGCGTGGTCGAAAGCGGTCGCGGGTGCGGTCGCTGGTTTCCGCCGGTCAAGAAGACGAACGCGGCCGTGCCGGCCGCCGCGAGAACCGCCAGCGCCGCGAGGCCAGCCGTGGCGCGAGCGCGCGGGGTCCAGTGCTCGGCGAACTGGTCTCGGATCGTGCGCCGCTGTCCCGGCATACCGAACGCCTACATACCGATCGTGCTGGCTGACAAGAGATTGCCGGATAAGTTACCAAGTCGTCCATTTGGGGCGGCGCAGCCGGCGCTGTGTGTCCGGGCCGCCTCGTCGATCGGCGGGGGGTGAGCGCGAGCGGCCCGGGTCGGGTAGCTTCCGCTTCGTGCCACCACGACGCCCATCAGCCGAGCGCGTGCGCGCGGCGCTTGCGGCGCAGCTCGCCGAACTCGGTGACCCATCTTCGGCCGGCCCCGGTCGGGCGGTTCGCGACCTGGGAGAACTCCAGTCGGCGTGCGTGGACGCCGTGCTCGCGGCGGCGGACGCCGGCCTGCGCCCGCACGACGACGCGGCCAGGATCGCGGTGCGTTACCTCCTGGACCTGCTCGCCGCGGCGGCGCCGGGCAAGGCGGTGGAGGTCAGAGTGCCGCCTTACGGCGCTGTGCAATGCGTGGCCGGGCCTTCGCACAGCCGCGGCACGCCGCCGAACGTGGTCGAAACCGATCCCGTGACCTGGCTGCGGCTCGCCGCGGGCCGCCTGGCCTGGCCAGACGCGGTCCAGCGTGGCCAAGTCCTTGCCAGCGGGCCGCGCGCCGACCTGTCGCCGCATCTGCCGGTCCGCCGGTGATCCCAGGTCTCGCCGACCCGCCCGGCGCCGGGTGGACGCGGCAGACCCGCCCGGGCGCCGAGTGGACGCGGCCGGCGCGCCTGGTCAGACCGCGGTGACAGCACAGGCCCTAAACTGGCCACGTGGCCGAACCCCGTGGCCGTCTGACCAGTGATTTCGGCGAATCCACGCGCGGCGATGGCGGTGAGAATCCGCCCAGGGAAGCGTGTGGGGTGTTCGGAGTATGGTCGCCGGCCGAAGAGGTGAGCAAGCTCGCCTACTACGGGCTTTACGCCTTGCAGCACCGGGGCCAGGAATCGGCGGGGATCGCGGTCAGCGACGGCACCCGGATCGTCGTCTACAAGGACATGGGCCTGGTCGCTCAGGTATTCAACGAGTCGGCGCTGAACACATTGCGCGGTCACATCGCGATCGGGCACTGCAGGTATTCAACGACCGGTTCGTCGGTGTGGGCGAACGCCCAGCCGACGTTCCGGTTCACCGGCAGCTCGGGGCTCGCCCTCGGGCACAACGGGAACCTGATCAACACCCTTGAGCTCGCCGCCATGCAGGACAGCAGCGCGAGCGCAGGTGATGTCCTGACCGGCACATCGGACACCGAGGTGCTGACCGCGCTTTTCGCCAGCTATGAGGGAGACCTGGCGGATGCCGCGGCGGCGGTGCTGCCGCTGGTCCGGGGGGCATACTCGCTTGTGTTCATGAACGAACGGACCCTGTATGCGGCGCGCGACCCACAGGGCTTCCGGCCGCTCGTGCTTGGCCGCCTGGCTCGTGGCTGGGTTGTCGCGAGCGAGACGGCCGCTTTGGACATCGTGGGCGCGGCCTTCGTGCGTGAGGTGGCGCCGGGAGAGCTGCTCGCCATCGACGAGGCGGGTGTCAGGTCCAGGCGCTTCGCGCACGCCGATCCCAAGGGTTGCCTCTTCGAGTACGTGTACCTGGCCCGGCCCGACACCACCATCGCCGGCCGCGGCGTACACGCCACGCGGTTGCAGATCGGGCGAACGCTTGCCCGCGAGCATCCGGCGGACGCCGACCTGGTGATCCCGGTGCCCGAATCTGGCACGCCGGCCGCGATCGGCTACGCGGAGGCGAGCGGCATCCCGTACGGCCAGGGGCTGGTCAAGAACTCCTACGTCGGGCGGACCTTCATCCAGCCCAGCCAGACGATCCGCCAGCTTGGGATCCGGCTCAAGCTCAACCCGCTCCGTGACACGATCGCGGGAAAACGGCTCGTGGTCGTGGACGACTCGATCGTGCGTGGCAACACACAGCGGGCGATCGTCGTGATGCTTCGTGAGGCGGGCGCCACCGCGGTACATGTGCGCATCTCAAGCCCGCCGGTGTCGTGGCCGTGCTACTACGGCATCGACTTCGCAAGCCGCGCCGAGCTGGTCGCTGGGAACCTGGACGTGGCGGGGATATGCGCGTCCATCGGGGCCGACTCGCTCGGCTACGTCGGTCTCGGCGGCCTGATCGCGGCGACGACGCTGCCCGCGGAGCGGCTCTGCCGCGCCTGTTTCGACGGCAGGTACCCGCTGCCCGTCGCCGAGGCCGAGCGCGGCAGGGACGTGCTCGAGGAGGTCAGGTGACCGATGGCGGCGCTGGCTACGCCGCCGCCGGCGTGGACATCGCGGCGGCGGACCGTGCCGTCGAGCTGATGCGGGCAGCCGTCGGCCGTGCCTCGCGGCCCGAGGTGGTGGGCGGCATTGGCGGGTTCGCAGGCCTTTTCGACGCGAGCAAGCTGGCGGGTTACCGCCGGCCGCTGCTTGCGACGTCCACCGACGGCGTCGGCACGAAGGTGATGATCGCGGCGCGGCTGCGCCAGTTCGACACGATTGGCCTCGACCTCGTCGCCATGGTGGCCGACGACGTGGTGGCATGCGGCGCTGAGCCGTTGTTCATGACCGACTACCTCGTGTTCGGCAAGGTTGTGCCCGAGCGGGTGGCCGCCATCGTGGGCGGGATCGCGGCTGGATGCGCGCAGGCGGGCTGCGCTCTGCTCGGGGGCGAGACGGCCGAGCACCCCGGCCATCTCGGGCCGGCCGACTTCGACATCGCGGGGGCCGCCACCGGCGTCGTCGAAGCCGACGAACTGCTTGGCCCCGACCGGGTGCGGTGCGGTGACGTGGCGATCGCCATGGCGTCCTCTGGACTGCACGCCAACGGGTTCTCGCTCGTGCGCGATCTTGTCGCCCGCGCGGGCATAGCCCTGGAGGAGGCGCCGGCCGAGCTTGGCAGGCCGCTCGGCGCCGAGCTGCTGACTCCCTCGCGCATATACGTTCCGGCCTGCCTGGCGCTCGCGCGGGCAACACGTGTGCGTGCGTTTGCGCACATCACGGGGGGTGGGATCGCGGCGAACCTGGCCAGAGTCTTGCCCGCGGGCGCTGATGCGGTCATCGACAGGCGCACCTGGCGACCGCCGCCGGTCTTCGAGCTGTTGGCCCGCTACGGCGGAATGGGGGGCGGCGCACGAAGCGAAGAGATGGAGCGGGTGTTCAACCTCGGCGTCGGGATGATCGCGGTGGTGGCGGTGGACTGCGCCGACCATGCGGTGCGCCTACTCGCGCAGCATGGGGTGCGGGCGTGGGCCGCGGGCCAGATAGTGCCAGGCGCCGGGCAAGCGCGCCTGGTCGGGTCATATGCGAGCTGACCAGCGACACGCCGTCAGCGGCGCACCGAACTGACCAGCGACGGGCCGACGGCCGCGCACCGAGCCCACCAGCGACGGGCCGTCGGCGGCGCACCGAACTGACCAGCGACGGGCCGACGGCCGCACACCGAGCCCACCAGCGTGCCGGCCCAAGCTCGGCTACTCTTCGCCGTCTTCCTCGTCGTCCTCGCTGGCGTACCGGTCGGCGAGATCCTTGTACGACGACTCACCGTCGTCATCGCGCTGATCGGAACCCACACCCAGCTCTGCCCGCAGCCGATCCAGGTCCGTGCCACCGCTGTTGTACTTCAGCTGGCGGGCAACCTTAACCTGCTTGGCCTTGGCTCGGCCGCGCCCCATTGGCTCGACCCCCTTGAACGTCCGGGCCCACGTCAGGCCCCTGCCTCACTGCAATTTGCCGGTAGATGCTTGCGGGCGAACCGCGCGACAAACCGACCCGCCGACGCTCCCCCGCCGGGAGGTGGCGCGTGTCGGCTTCCTTACTGTTATAACCGTACCTGCTTTACGGCGTGCGCGCCTACGCCGCGTGCGGACAGGGTCCGAAGGTCGGCTGAGTGACTCGAGATTTCGGTCGATGCAACCTTACGACCCCAACCAGATGCTGCGCAGCCGGCCAACGTCCGACATCCGCCGTTCGGCGAGCCGGTCCGCCGCAGCCGCGGGTGGCACGCCCTCGTCGTCGGCGATCGCGAAAATCTTGCTTGTCGTCGCGAAGATCTGGCTTGCCTTGGCCTGCGCCCGGTCAAAGCTGAAGCCCTCAAGCTCGTCCGCGACCTGGATCACACCCCCGGCGTTGACGACATAATCCGGCGCGTAGAGGATGCCCCGGTCGGCTAGCTGTTTCTCGATCCCAGGGTGGGCAAGCTGGTTGTTCGCGCCACCACAGACCACCTTCGCCCGCATCGCCGTGACAGTCGCATCGTCGAGGGAGCCCCCGAGCGCGCACGGCGCGTAGATGTCGGCGGGCTCGCGGATCAACTCGGTGCGGTTGGCAACCACGGCGACGCCTGCACGCCGTGACCGCAGGCGCTCGACGGCCTGCTCGCTCACGTCGCAGACCACCACGTCCGCCCCTGCTTCGACCAGATGCTCGACAAGCCGCCTGCCCACCTTGCCGACCCCTTCCACAGCGACCCTGCGGCCACGCAGTTCGGTGCTGCCCCACACGTGCTCCGCGGCCGCGCGCATGCCCTGGAACACACCGAAAGCGGTGAGCACCGACGAGTCGCCCGCCCCGCCATGGGGGACGGTCCTGCCGGTGACGTAGGGGCACTCGCGGGCAACGATGTCCATGTCTTCGCTGTAGGTTCCGACGTCGCACGCCGTGATGTAGCGACCGCCGAGCGACCTAACGAACCGGCCATATGCGCGCAGAAGCTGCTCTGACTTGTCGGTAAGGGGATCGCCTATGATCACGGCCTTTCCGCCGCCGAGGTCGAGGCCCGCGAGCGCGTTCTTGTAGGCCATTGCTTTGGCCAGGTTGAGCACGTCGGCAAGCGCGTCGTCCTCGCCGCCGTACGGATAGAACCGGGTGCCCCCGAGCGCTGGGCCAAGCGCCGTCGAGTAAATGGCGATGATCGCTTTCAGCCCGCTCTGCATGTCCTGGCAGAACGTGACCTGCTCGTGTCCGGTGCCGACCACCACGTCGGTGTCTTTTGGGGGTGCTGCGAACACATTTGTCACTGTGGTGACTCTCCTGGTTCCTTCCTGCGCCGTCGTTGGCGCAGGGTTCCGGGTCAAGACTATTGCGCGGCGACGGGCGCGGGACTTGGTGACGATCTCGTTATGCGCAATGCAGGCATCTGGAGACCAAGTCGTGTCACGATTCGGTCGTGCTGCCCTATGCCGCCTACCTTCGCGTCTATGAGCCGCTGGCCTCCTTCGGCGAGCCGGATAGGTCGCGCTGGGCCGCTTATGTTTCATCCGCGCGTAGCACACAGCGGGTAAGCGCACTCGAGGCCGAACACGGTGAGGCGATGCGACGGCTCATCGCGATGCCGCCGATCATCGCTCCGGCGCAGGAGAGCGAGCACGCCTACGTGCGCCGTGCGGACGGGGTCGTCTACATCTGCCCCTGGCAGACCCGGTTGCGGTCATGGCTCGCGTTGGGCCGGCTTCGTGCCAGCCTGCCCGCGGCGCTCGCTGACACGTTCGTGCCGCGGCGACTGGCCGACCTGGCGGCGACCGATTTCGCGCGCTGGCACTCGCGCAGTTCATCGATACGCACCCACATACTGACTGCCACCTGGCATGTTCCGCTGGCTTGGTTCGTGCCGTTCGGGCCGCCGGAGCGGCGGCTCGTGCTCGGCGGCCGTGCCGGAACAGACGGCGGGCCAGCCACGGCCGCGGCGATGCGCACGCTGGTCTACGTGACCACCATGGCGCAGGCGCGGTGGCGCGTGGCGCGCGCGCATGCCGCAGTGCGCCACGGGCTATCCCGCGAGTCGCGGGCTTATGACGATGGCACGCCGTCTCACGGGAACGGCGCGGACGGCGCGGACGGCGGCCGCGGCGCGCCCGGCCGTTCCGGTGGAGCGGCCCCGAAGGCAGGGGCGCCCCCGCCAGGCATGGCGCCCGGACGCACCCGAGGCCGGCACGCTGGAAAGGCCCGAGACGAGGATGGCGGGCGGCACGCGGATTCGCCCCGGCACAGCGGTGCCCCGAGCCATGGGGATCCGCCCCGCCACAGTGGTCCCCCGAGCCATGGGGAACCGCCCCGCCACGGCGGCGCCGCGAGCCATGGGCCAGCATCACGTCGCGGTGATGCCCGCCGCCGTTCGGATCCTCCGGGCCGCGACGGCGCACCGCGCCACGAGGAGATGCCGCGCAGGGACGCCCCGCGCCGCCCGGCCGCGCCACGTCACGCGGGCGGTCCTGGATCCGCCGGCCCCAGCCCGCTTGCCGCGGCCCTTTCCGGGGGCTCCGCACCGGCGGCGCTCTGGGAGATTGACGAGGTCGGGCGGTGGCTTGAGGAGTTTCACCCGCGCGCTCTCGTCGAACTCGACTACGGCGGCTTGGTGCATCTCATAGGTGACGAGGCGCTCCGCGCCGATCAGTCGGTGGCTGAGGTGGCCGCCGCCGTCACCGGGCTCGAGACAGGCGAGCTGGAACTCGCGATAGCCATGTATCAGCGCCTGCGGACCAGATGGCGCACCCTGCGCGGCGCCGAGTTCGCAAGTTAGCGACCTGATCGCGCGTGATCGCGCCGCAAGCGCGAGCACCCGGCATTTTTCCGGATCTGCCTCGTTGCGACTATACGTAACGCTATACTCACGCACCGTGACACAGATCCGTGGAGCAACGGGACAAGCTGAGACAGAAACTTTGCTCTAGGTGGTCGACTCGTCACGTCTGGTGATGGCAATATGGTCTCCGTGGGCCATATCAGGGCATCCACGACAGCTCCGAATGGGGCGTAAGTACAGCAAAGACCGCAGGATCGTAGTACCGGTCCAGGAGGAGAGGCCGCACACATGTCTGCACGCACACCCGAGGCCGAGCCGCTGCTCACGCCGGCGGAGGTCGCGACCATGTTCCGGGTGGATCCCAAGACCGTCACGCGGTGGGCGAAGGCTGGCAAGCTGACCTCCATCCGTACGCTCGGGGGTCACCGCCGGTACCGGGAGACCGAGGTTCGTGCGCTGCTCGCGGGCATCCCGCAGCAGCGGTCGGAGTGAGGTAACGCAGCTCAACGCCCGATTAGGGGGGTTGGCCCAGCCGCAGGCGCTGCGCGCCAGGCGGGGCAACAATTGAGACAGGGGGGTCGGCCCCGGCGGCCAGTGTGCCGCTGTGGGGGGTACCGTCTATGAGGGGCCAGGTCACGAGCAAGGCTTCCGCAGACGCTGCCGGGGTCGATCCGGCCAGCCGCGCCAGCAGAGATGTCACACAGGACCGTCGTTGCTGGCGTCCGCGCCTTCGGTCGTTCGTGCCGATCGCTCGTGCATCGTCGCTGAACCTGCCGCAATGCATTGACCGCCCAAGCGTGCGGTCGGAATGAGGATCGGACACTTTCTGTAATTACATCGGTGCAGAGCGCACCATCGACCATACTGGTCCGCGCGCCCGTCGTCAGCGCGGCCGGGTCGAGCATCACAGGAAGCCCTTTGGTCGGGCGACGAGTGTCGCATGGCGCCCGCTGCGGCGGGTCACAGCGCGAGCACGGGTGGGGAAACGGAACTGCCGAGGGCGTTGTCGGGAATCCAGCGGTGGCCAGGGCCACCGTGTTCGGGGGGAGGATCAGCAAATGCGCGATCCAGAGCTTGTCTCTCGCGCGCAGCGAGCCGCTGCGCGGCTGGAGGGGGCATGGGAGCGCTGGCGTACGCGGCATGGCCTGGGCGGTGTGCTCTGCCAGCCCGTCGCGAGCTACGTGGGCTATGCGCCGGAGGAGCCGCGCGGGCGGCCACGTGTCGTATTCGGCGTCGATGCGGTCGAAGCGGAACGGCTGGCTCTGCTGCTCGACGCCGACGCCCTGTCCGGCGTCGAAGCCCGCAGCGGCGTCGAAGCGGTGCCGCCAGCCAGCCGTGCGCCGAGCCTCAGCTGCTCGTGGTGCGGGCCAGCGGCGACGCGCAAGAAAGCGGGACCGCGCCTGCGGCGGCACCGGGCGGCGCCAGCGTGCCCATAACCGCCGAACTGGCTGGCTGGGCGACGAGCGAACTACCCGGACACGCGTCGGCGGGGCTGGCCGCGTGGGCCGCAGCCGAGCAGGAGCGGTCGGCGGAGTCGGCTCGTTCGCCGTCGCCACGCAATTCGGCCGGCGTCGAGCGTGAGAACCGGGCGGGGCCGCTGGCCTGGCCGGCTTAGGGATTGATCCGCGCGCGCCAGGATCAGCGCCCGCCTGGGCCAAACAGGCCGCGCGGCCCTGCGGACGAACCGGTGGCTCTCCACCGCGACGAACCGGCCGCCCGCGGTGAGGGCGGCCGGTAACATTGCCAGCCGATCCAGATGAGACACGCTGCGCTGAGGACCGGGACGCTGCGGGCTTTGCCCGCGGCCGGAATTGCCTGCGCGCTGTTGGCCACCGGCTGCGCGGCGGGGCAGGCCACGGCGGCGCGTGAGACGCCACAAGCGACGAACTCCGCCCCAGCCGCCTCGCCGAGCCCCGCGCGAAGCAGCGCGCCGCCGACGGTGACCGCCGGCCCCTCGGGGCAGGCGCACCGCCGTCGGCTGCCGCTCGCTGGCGACGTGATCCTGGTTGACCCCGGTCACAACGGCGGCAACGCGGCTCATCCGGAGATCATCAACCAGCTCGTCAATGTGATCACTGAAAGAAAGCCGTGCGACACCACCGGCGCGCAGACCGACGCCGGTTATCCGGAGCACGCCTTCACCTTCGACGTCGCAACCCGGCTGGCAGGGCTGCTCCGCCAGAAAGGCGCGCGCGTTGTGCTGACCCGGGATAGCGACGCGGGCGTGGGACCGTGCATCACGCAGCGGGCGGCGATCGGCAACCGTGCGCGCGCCGACGCGGCAATCTCGATCCACGCCGATGGCGGCCCGCCCGGCGGGTACGGTTTCGAGGTCATCGAGCCGGGCTTGGTCCCCGGCTACACCGACAAGATCATCGCACCGTCGCGCAGGCTGGGCCGCGACATCCGCGACGCCTACCGCGCGGTCGCCGGGGAGCCGTATTCCACCTACATCGGCGCCGCGGGCATAGACGTGCGCACCGATCTCGGCGGCCTGAACCTTTCTCAGGTGCCCAAGGTATTTATCGAGTGCGCGAACATGCGCAACGGCGCCGACGCCGCCAGACTGACCAGCGCCGCATTTCGCCAGCGCGCGGCGGCCGCGCTCGCCGATGGTTTGGCAGCCTTCCTGCGCGGAGGGTGAGACCGGCCAGAATCGGACTCATGCGGATCGCTGTTGCCCGTGATGGACGCGACGGCGGGCTGATCTGTCCGCTGGCTGAGGACGGCGCCCGGGCCGGCGCCGCTGAGGCGGCGCCGAACCTCGCCGCCGCCGTCGCCGCGCGCGAGCGAGACGGCAGCCCGCGGTGGGTGTGGGCGTCCGCGGGCAGGATCTACCCTGCGCTGCTGTATGCCGGCGTCCGGGTGGCCGCGTGTCACGACGTTGAGCTCACCGAGGCGCTGCTCGTCGGCCACGAGGGCAGGTTCGGCGAGCAAGCGTCGATCGAGGCGGCGTGGGGGCGGCGCCGCGGCGCGGGCGTCACGCCTGCGCCGACCGTGTCGGCAAGCAGCGCGCAGACGGAGCTCTTTCCGGTTCCCGGGCGCGGGCTGGATGGCGCGGAAGAAGAACTCGACGCCGTCATCGCGGTACACGCCGATCAGCTGCGCCGCATCGCCGCCGCCGAGCACCCACGATGGCTTGCCCTGCTCGCCGCGGCGGAGTCGGCCGGCGGTCTTGCCGCCGCCGAGATGACCGCGGACGGCCTGCCCTGGCGGGCCGACGTACACGATGCGCTGCTTACCGAGGTGCTCGGGCCGCGGCCAGCTCCCGGCCTGCGACCGCGTCGGCTGGCCGAGCTGGCCGAGGAGATCCGCGTGGCCATGCATGCCCGCACGCTGAACCCCGACTCGCCGGCGCAGCTGATCAAGGCGTTCGGCGCGCAGGGCGTGAGCCTTGCGTCGACCCGGGCGCATGTGCTGCGCGCAGTGGACCACCCGGCGGCGCCGCTGCTGATCGAATACAAGGAGCTCGCCAGGCTCTATTCCGCCGATGGCTGGGAGTGGCTCGACACCTGGGTGTCTGACGGGCGGTTTCGCCCCGAATACGTGGTGGGCGGTGTCGTGTCCGGCCGTTGGGCGTCACGCGGCGGTGGGGCGCTGCAGATCCCGAAGCTGCTTCGCCGCGCCGTCGTCGCGGATCCGGGCTGGGTTCTGGTCGTGGCCGACGCCGCCCAGCTCGAGCCGCGGGTGCTCGCGGCACTCGCGGGCGATCGCGCATTCGCGGAGGCGGCCGCCGCGGGCGACCTGTATGCGGCCCTGGCCGGCGCGCTCGGTGGTGACAGGGACAAGGCGAAGGTGGCGCTGCTGTCTGCCATGTACGGCGGGGCGACGGGGGAGGCAGCTCAGTTGCTCACGGTGCTGCGGCGGCGGTTCCCCGCGGCGGCCGGATATGTGGACGACGCGGCACGCGCCGGGGAGCAGGGACGGCTGGTGAGGTCGGTTCTCGGCCGCACCTGCCCGCCGCCCTCAGCGAAGTGGCGCGAGCTGACCGGCGACGGTGATGATCCGCAGGCAGCGCGGGCGCTGCGCAGCCGCGGCCGCTTCACGCGCAACTTCGTCGTGCAGGCCAGCGCCGCCGACTGGGCGCTTGTGCTGCTGGCGTCCTTGCGGCGGCGGCTGGCGCGGCTCACCGGGCCCGGCCGCGCGCACCTGGTGTTCTTCCAGCACGACGAGGTCGTCGTACACAGCCCGGCCGCGCTCGCCGACGACGTGGTCCGCGCGGCGACGGATTCGGCTGAGGAGGCGGGGCAGCTTGTCTTCGGCCCGGGACCGGTGCGCTTCCCGCTCGCCGTGTCGGTCGTCGCCTGCTACGCGGACGCCCGCTGACACCCCGGGCGCCTTCCTGCCCGCCATGCGCGCCGCCGGCCGCACCGGGCGGGACCCTACGATGGGCCCGCAACAAGCCACGATGGATCAGCGATCCGCCACTTGCTGACGAGGGGCCCCGTGGGCGAGCCAGGCGCGGTGGGCGTGACGGGCCGCGGCAGCCGTTCGGGATAATGATCTTTTGACCTTGTTTGCCTGGTGAGCCGGACGTGTCTGGTGGGCCGTGTCGCGGGCGCGGAGATGTACGGCCCGCGACGGCGGCATTAGCATGCGCCTCGTGGCCATGATGTTCGGGATCGCAAAGCGTCTGCTGGTCGGGCGGCCGGTGCACAGCGACCGTCTCAGCCACACGCTGCTGCCGAAGAAGGTCGCCCTGCCGGTCTTCGCCAGCGACGCGCTGTCCTCTGTGGCCTACGCCACCGAGGAGATCCTGCTGGTGCTCTCGGTCGGCGGCATCGCTTTCATCCACTACACGCCGTACATCGCCGCGGCGGTCGCGGTGCTGATGCTGGTCGTGGTGGCCTCGTACCGGCAGAACGTGCACGCCTACCCCTCGGGCGGCGGGGACTACGAGGTCGCGACCACCAATCTCGGGCCTCGGCTGGGCCTCGCGGTCGCCAGCGCCCTGATGGTCGACTACACGCTGACCGTGGCGGTGTCGGTCTCCTCCGGCGTCGCCAACCTGGCCTCGGCTTTCCCCGCGCTGAACACCCACGTCACGCTGATCGCGGTGCTGGCGGTGGCGGTGATCGCGCTGCTGAACCTGCGCGGGGTGCGTGAGTCTGGGACCGCCTTCGCGATCCCCACCTACCTGTTCATCGGCACGATCGGACTGATGATCGTGTGGGGCGCGACACGGCTGGCGTTGGGGCACCATCTGCACGCGGAAAGCGCTGACTACCAGTTCAGGTCGGCGCGCGAGTACGGGAGCCTCGCGCTTGTTTTCCTGCTGCTGCGCGCGTTCTCCTCCGGGTGTACGGCGCTCACCGGCGTGGAGGCGATCAGCAACGGGGTGCCCGCGTTCAGGAAGCCCAAGAGCAAGAACGCCGCGACGACGCTCGCGCTGCTCGGAGTGATAGCCGTCTCGATGTTCGCCGGTGTGACGGCGCTCGCGCTCGCCAGCCATGTACACGCCGGCGCGCCACAGGATCTGGTCGGGCTACCGCACGGCCAGAGCCCCCGCACGGTGATCGCGCAGGTCGGCCGGGCGGCGTTCGGCGGGTCATCGCCGCTGTTCTACCTCCTGCAGTTCGTGACAGCCTTGATCTTGGTGCTGGCGGCGAACACCGCGTTCAACGGGTTCCCCGTGCTCGCGTCGATCTTGTCACGCGACGGCTACATGCCCCGTCAGCTGCATACTCGGGGCGACCGGCTGGCGTTCAGCAACGGGATCGTGCTGCTGTCGGGTTTCGCGATCCTGCTCATCGTGATCTTCAACGCCTCGCCGACCCGGCTGATCCAGCTCTACATCATCGGCGTGTTCGTCTCGTTCGTATGCAGCCAGAGCGGAATGATCAGGCACTGGAACCGCAACCTCCGCGTCACGACCGACAGCAGGCTGCGGCGGCACATGATCCGCACCAGGGTGATCAACACCGTCGGCGCCTGCTTCACGGCGGTCGTCCTGGTGATCGTGCTCGTCACGAAGTTCGCAAGCGGCGCGTGGATCGTTGTCGTGGCCATGCCGGTGATCTGGCTGACAATGCGCGGGATCGGCCGCCACTACGCGAGCGTCGCGCGCGAGCTGACTCCGCAGGAAGGCCACCCCCAACCGCTCACCCTGCCGGCCAGCAACCGGGCCATCGTGCTGGTGTCCAAGCTGCACCTGCCGACGTTGCGAGCGCTCGCCTACGCGCAGGCCACCCAGCCAAGTCATCTGCACGCGGTCACCGTCGACGTCGACGAAACCGAGACCCACGCACTACAGGAACAGTGGGACCGCGCCGGCATCCCGGTGCCGCTGACAATTGTCGCCTCCCCCTACCGCGAGGTCACCCGCCCCGTGACCGACTACGTGAAGCGGCTGCGCAGGGAAAGCCCACGCGACATCGTCACCGTGTACATCCCCGAATACGTTCTTGGTCACTGGTGGGAGCAGGTGCTGCACAACCAGAGCGCGCTGCGGCTGAAGGCCCGCCTGCTGCTTCAGCCCGGCGTGGTTGTCGCCAGCGTGCCTTACCAGCTCAAGTCGTCGGCCCGGCTGGCCGGCCCCGCCTCCAGGCATGCTGTTCGCTTTGGCCGCCAGCCAGAGCCGCGCCGGGTCGAAATGCACGACGTTCGCCCTGGCGCGTTGCCTGGTGTCCACCCGGGCGCGCCTTCGGCTGGGGAGCGGGTCGCGGGTTCGGCTGGGGAGGGCGCGCCTTCGGGCAAGGAGGAGGGTGCGCGGCGGCGCGGCGAGCCAGCCGGGAAGGGCAGGCCGCTGAAGCGGCTGACCGCGCATCCCGATGCGCTGCACGCGGAGGAGTTGCAGGCTGAAATCAGCGATGCGAGCGCCACCCCGATCGCCGAGTGCGCCGATCGCGAGGTCGCGAGCGTGGCCGGTACCCTACGCACGGTTACCTTGAGGCCGCATGGCGACAGCCTCACGATGGAGGCGGATCTGTGGGACGGCACGGGCAACGTCACGCTTGTGTGGCTTGGCCGGCGCAACATCCCGGGCATCCAACCGGGTCGGCGCATCGTGGCGCACGGCCGGGTGACCCACATCAAGGGCGAGCCGACCATCTTCAACCCGACCTACGAGCTGCGGCCGCGAGGCGATTAGGTGCCTGGATCGCGGCTGGCGAGCACTGAAGTCAGCCTGGGTCGCTGAAGCGGTAACCCATGCCGGGCTCGGTGAGCAGATACCGCGGCTGCGCGGGATCGGGTTCCAGCTTCCTTCGCAGATGGGCGACGTAGACCCGCAGGTAGTTGGCCTCGGTTTCGTAGCCGGGACCCCAGACGTCCTGCAGCAACTGACGGCCGGTCACCAGCCTGCCGCGGTGGCGGACAAGGACTTCGAGCAACTGCCATTCCGTCGGCGTGAGCCGCACGTCCGCGCCGTCCCTCGATACCCGTTTGGCGGCGAGGTCGACGGTGAAGTCTTGCGTGGTGACCACCGGCTCGTCGGGCGCGGGCGCGGCGCGGCGGACCGCCGCGCGCAGCCTGGCGAGCAACTCGTCCATCCCGAACGGCTTAGTGACATAGTCGTCGGCCCCCGCGTCCAGAGCCGCCACCTTCTGGCTTTCCTGGTCCCATGCGGACAGGACGATGATCGGCGTCGAGGTCCAGCCGCGGACGCCCTTGATCACCTCCGTGCCGTCCATGTCGGGCAGGCCAAGATCGAGGATCAGCACGTCGGGACGGTCCCGTGCCATGGCGGCCAAGCCCGAGGCCCCATCAGCGGCGGTGCTGACCTCGTATTTGCGTGCGGTGAGGTTGATGCGCAACGCGTGCAGCAGCGGCGCTTCGTCATCGATGACAAGGACGCGCGTCATGAGCTGTGGACACGGGTCATGAGTCGCTGACAAGCACGGGGCTGGCCGCCGACTTGCCCGCGACAGGAAGCGTGACGCGCATCGTGAGACCTCCGCCGGGCGTGTCCGCGGCGGCGATCGAGGCGCCCATGGCCTCGATGAACCCCTTGGCCACGGCAAGCCCAAGGCCCACACCGGTGCCCGCGCTTCGGTTGTCGAGCCGTTCAAACGGCTCGAAGATACGTTGCTTCCACTCGTCAGGCACGCCACCGCCGTGGTCGATGATCTCGAGCACCACGCGATCGCCGGCCTGGTGCACGTCCATGGCGGGCGGCCGGCCGGGCGGCGAGTGGCAGATGGCGTTGGCGAACAGGTTCGCCAGGACCCGTTCGAGCAGCCCGGGATCGGTGCGCACGAGCGGCAGCCGTTCTGGAACCATGATCTGCATGCTTGCCGCGCCGTCCAGCCCTCGCAGCGCGGCGGGCGCCACCTCGTCGATCGACGTGGGGCGAAGGAACGGCTGCAGCGAACCGGTGTTCAGCCTGCCCATGTCGAGCAGGTTGCCGATCAGCGCGTCCAGCCGGTCGGCGGACGCCTCGATCGCCGCGAGCAGCGCGGCCTCGTCCGATTTCGAGCACTCGACGTCGGCTTGCCGCAGGGTGCCGACGCTCGCCTTGATCGACGCGAGCGGCGTGCGCAGATCGTGGCTGACCGCCGCGAGCAGTGCGGTCCGCATCCGGTTGCCCTCGGCGAGAGCTTCCGCCTGCGCGGCCTGGATGCGCAGCCGCTCCCTGTCCACCGCCGCCGCTACCTGGGCGGCGAAGCCGTCGAGCAGCCGCGGGCTGATGGGCCGGGACTGCCCGGCGGCGATGAGCGCGAGGTCGGGCCGCGCCTCGACTCGGGTCACGGCAGCGTCCGCGGGGGCCGTGCCGCTCGCCGTGACACTGATCCACTGACCCCCGGTCCGCTCGAGCAGTTCTGCCCGGCCGCCGAGGGTGCTCGTTAGATGATCCAGAACCCCCGACGGCGTGTCGGCGCCGCCAAGCACCGTTTGCGCAAGCGCGAGCAGGGACGCGGCTTCCTCGCCGCTGCGGGCGGCCTGGAGGGCGCGGCGGGCTGCCAGGTGGACGATGCTGCTCACGGTCACCGCGACGGTGACAAAGAGCAGCAGAGCGAGCAGATTTTGCGGCTTTTCGATGGTGAACGTGTGTACCGGCGGCGTGAAGTACCAGTTGAGCAGCAAGCTCGCCGCGATGGCCGCGAGCACCGCGGGCCAGAATCCACCCAACACCGCGACAGCGACCACCGCGACAAGGTAGATCAGCAGGTCGTCGTCCAGACTCAGCCGCCGTCCGCCGACCGCGAGCAGCCCCGCAGTGAGCAGCGGAAGCACCGCGACGGCGAGAAGCGCCGCTGCGACCTGCCGTCGGCCCCGGATGCCCCCCGGCGGTTCGCCGCCCCGGCCTTGCCTGTCGCCTGGCACGGGCTGGCCGTTGCCTGTCACTTGCTGGCCGTTGCCTGTCACTTGCTGGCCGTTGCCTGTCACTTGCTG
>WNFX01001786.1_pt1 | contig 59577 bp, 61 predicted proteins | sample 5400111 | NCBI WGS metagenome assembly WNFX01 (sample SAMN13153363, study PRJNA577476) | soil metagenome | isolation source: 40 cm soil or saprolite under grassland replicate 1 | place: USA:California | collected 2016-06-15
GCTCACGCACGGCGGTGGTTCCATTATCAACATTGCCTCGACCGCCGGCATTCACGGCGGTGCCGCCGGTGCCGCCTACACTGCCTCCAAGCACGCGCTGGTGGGTCTCACACGCAACACGGCCTGGATGTACGCTGCCAAAGGCATTCGCTGTAATGCCATCTGTCCAGGCGCGACCGTGACGAACATCGGCGAAACGATGCCGTCCGAGCGGATGGACGCTGCCGGTTCGCAACGTGCGGGCACGTTCGCTGCGCTTGCCCCGGCCTCCCTGGACCCAACGGATATCGCCTCACTCGCGCTCTTTCTCGCCTCGGATGAGTCGCGCCATATCAACGGCGCGATTATTCCTGCCGATGCTGGCTGGGCCGCCGTCTAGCCACGAGAGTGACGGGGGCGCTATCACGTCCTTGAAGCCCCAATATGCGCGAGCGTGTCACCAAGTGCAAAGGAGCCAAAATCATTCGTGGCATGTGGCCCAAAACACTTTTCTGCCAGGCGGCTTTACCGATCCAAACGCACGGCTCTTCAAGTAAGCTCATCAGCTACTTTGCTGGTAGTGTCACACTCGCTCATTTAGGGCCTTGTTAGCTGAGCAAGGGTTTTATTCCAGGCAATACTGCACATATATGTCAAGGAGGAATAGTATGGCAAAGACGAGTTCACACAACCCTGCACTCAAACACCTTGAAGTCTTGGTTGGTGATGTGGAGTTCTTTGGCCTGCTTGGCGGCGGCAAGGCGGACGGCGACCTAGCCGGTCTCCCGCCTGCCCAGTTCGCGGTGCTCCCGGCCACCACGCATGTTGGCTGGGCCCCACCCTATCATGGGATCATGACCCGCACCACACTGCTCCTCCCGATCATCACGGAATTCCTCGATTCACCCATGGAAGACGGCCAGGTGAGCCATCAGCCGGCATAAGAGCAGGCGAGAGCAGGGAGAAAGACGTAGCGCAGGAGCAGCGCTACGGCCAACCGACGCCCGGTGCGGGCGCCTGGGCGGTGAGCACCTGGCCCGTGCGTGCTGCCTCCGGCCCCCAGCTGGCGGGCGGATACTCGGCCGCCATCAGAAACAGTGTCCTGCTGTCCACGCCTCCCAGCATGCAGGCGAAGCAGCCGCGGTCGAGATCGATGGTCTGCAGCATCTCACCCCCTTTGCGAACGCGCACGCACCGCTTGGCGGGGACGTCGGCGTACCAGACGGCGTTTTCGCCATCGAGGCAAATGCCGTCTGGGAAGCCGCCGCCGAGGTCTGCCCACACCTGCCGGTTGGACAGGAGGCCTGTAGCATCGATGTCGAAGGCAGTCAGTCTGTGGCCGTAGGACTCGGCGAGGATCAGCGTCGAGTTGTCTGGGGTCACGACCATGCCATTAGCGAATGCGCATCCATCTGCTACCTGCCGCGCCGAGCCATCGGGGGTGACCACAGCCAGGATGCCAGGGGCGAACTCGCCGCCTGGAAAGTTGAAGCCGAGGTTGCCGATGTAGGCGTTGCCCCGACCGTCCACCACCATGTCGCTCCAGGGGTAGCCAGACAGGTGGCTCAGGTCGGCATGAGCCACAAGCCTCCCGTCGTGCTCCCGGCGCAGGAGCAGCCCGTCGCGCATGGAGACGATAAGCAGGCGCCCATCAGGCAGGAAGCCGAGGCCCATGGGAGTGCCCGAGATGCGGGCGATGACTTCGCTCTTGCCCTCCAGATCGACGGCAACGACCTCCTGGGCGCCGAAGTCGGAGAACCAGAGGCGGCCATTGTGCCAACGCGGTGACTCGCCGAACGCGAGGCCGGTCATCAGAGTTTGCAGTTGAGGCATGTGAAGACTCCTTTCATTCACCAGATCAAAGAACCTCTGCTCGCTTCGGCTTGCAGGACGCTCTTCCAAAGCATGAAGACGTCCGACATTTCCGCCGGGACGTCCGCCGACGCTATTTGCTTTCCAACACAAACAGCGGATGGCTGACCACTGCACGCTCAAACTCCTCAAGGGACGAGTCCGCGGTGACGCCATAGTTGCGACCGAAGGGGTTGCCGCCTTTGATGTCTTCTCGCAAAACGAGGGCCGCCTCGCCTTTGGGCAGTTCTCTGGCGTTGACCGTTTCCGAACGACGCCCACGCGTGAGGATGGCTTCTCCCGCTGCCCGCAGATTGCGCACCCAATCCACTATTCCATACGGGGAGCCTACATAGCGCTTCCCATTGCGCTCAATAATCGCCAACGGGACTGTACGCGGCTGCCCGCTTTTGCGCCCACGCACGGTGAGCAGGTACATAGGGTACTTCCCCATGACGAGGCCTGGTCCTACGATCGGCAAACCCGCACGCAGCAGGGTTGTGGTCAGCACATTTGCCACACGGACAAACCTCGGGGCCTGATTTTGTTTTGCCATATGTTCTTTCTCCTTCTATAAGTAGTTACGTTCGCTGAGGAGATACGGTGTCACCATGACCATCATATTTGGTCGTCACAAAGAAAGAGGGTTGAGCTTCATTTCCCTTCCTCCTCCTCCAACTCCCTCAATAACTTCGCATCCACCTTCCCACTCACATCCACCTTTGCGAACAAATCTGGTCGGCGTTCCCTCGTCAAGCGCAGTGACTGCTTGCGTCGCCAGCGGGCAATCTGCTCGTGATGGCCTGAAAGCAGGATATCTGGCACGCGCCAGCCACGAAACTCCGGGGGGCGTGTATACTGGGGATATTCTAGCAAGCCACTACTATGCGACTCTTCTTGCGTGGATGCATTTGTTAGCACTCCTGGCATGAGGCGGCTCACTGCATCTACTATCACCATCGCTGCCAATTCACCGCCCGTTAGTACATAATCGCCAATGGATAACTCATCTGTCACTAAATGTTCCCTCACGCGCTCATCAACCCCTTCATAATGACCGCATAGTAGCGTTACTCTTGGCTCCTGTGCCAGTTCCTGGGCAATCTCTTGCGTAAACAGCCGTCCTGCCGGAGTTAACAAGATAATTGGCCCACCCTGGTAGACCGCCTCCACTGCCGCAAAAATCGGCTCTGGCTTCATCACCATGCCAGCTCCCCCACCATAGGGGTAATCATCTACCACATGATGCCGATCCGTCGTCGCATCCCGAATATTATGTAGGGCCACACTCAACAACTCCCGCTCCTGCGCCCGCTTCAGAATACTCTCCCTCAACGGCCCCTCGAACATCCCCGGAAATAATGTAAAAATATCAAAATGCATCGCTCTCCCTCGTCACTTTTCTTGCAGGCGAGTATCATGTTTTTGCACAGAGAAGCAGATGCATAGTATAGGCGGTGCAAAAAGGTGACGCTCATCTGGTTTCCTGTGCCCCGGGTGCGCATCATTTTTTTGCATGGCTGGGGCAAGCCCAGCCACTACTATACGACGCGTAGGCGCTCGTGGCCGTCTCTAGTAGTGGCTGGGCTTGCCCCAGCCATGTTCGCCACCTCGCGCTCAATGCAAAAAAATGAACCGCACCCCTGTGCCCCTCTTCCCTATATATGTTACAATAACATCGTCAACTCTATCGCCTAGAGGCGGGAATGGTGTGGTGTAGGGCGGGGACCCTTGTAGTCGCCTGTCTCTTTCCCTCTTCCCTCATATGCTACAATAGCATTGCTGCTTCTTTCTGACAAGACATTACCAAAACTGTACGGGTGCCATGAATTGCACCCTCCTAGTGGAGTCTACTATCTATGTCCTGGGCTCAAACTTGGCAAACCGAAGACCTGTATGATCAAATGACTGTGCTCATCGGCAGCACCATCCGTCTCCTGGGTGGCGAAGCCGGTGTTTTCGTCGTCTCCAAGGAAGCCTTTGATCCACAAAGCAGTTTAGAATATACGCTCTACCAGCTCAGTCCCGCGCTTCTTCCAAACCTGCTACCTCATCTCCAACGAGGTATACAACCCAACTCAGAACATCTGCTCGTCACCGCAACCCTACCCTCAACCATCATAGCATCGCTTGCCCTTTCTAACGAGTATAATGGCACGTTTCAACATACCTCACTCGAACGCTGCTCTCTCTTTATTTCTGACCCTGCTGGCGTGCTGGGCATACTCCATTGCCTGCGCCCGCACTGCGCCTCTTCCTGTTTTGAGCAAGGGGCCAATGCGGAAGATGCTCTTCCCCTCTTTGTTGCCCAACTCGCCGCTGGTTTGCGCTCAAAGCTCAAAGCTCGCTCTCTTGTCAAAGAACAGGAGCGTCTGGCCGCCATCTTCCAGCATAGCACCGATGGTATCCTGACCGTCGATAACGCCCTGCGTATCATCGACTTCAATCCCGCTATGGAACAACTCACTGGCTGGCGCGAAAGTGAAGTTCTCGGTCGTCGTTATTATGACGTCCTCTGTCCTCAAGAGCGCTGCGGCAAGCTCCTCGACCCGCAAGACTCTCTCATCCTGCAGGCTTTTGCCGGGCGACCTGTCATCAATCGTGAAATATGTATCGCAGCCCGCGATGGACAAATCTTCGATGTTTCAGCTACTGCCTCGTGCGTCCGTTCATCTCGTGGCGAGCCAACGAATGGCATCCTTACCATTCGCGATATCACCCGTGAGCGTGAGCAAGAGGAGCAGCGTTCCACATTTATCTCTGTCATCTCGCACGAATTGCAGACGCCCATAGCCATCATCAAAGGCTATGCTTCAACGCTCGTCCGCACCAACGCCGTCCTCGAGCCGGAGGCCCTGCGCTCGCGCCTCATCGCCATCGAAGAAGAGGCCGACCGCCTCAACAAACTCGTCGGCAACCTCCTCTACGCCTCGCGCATTCAATCTGGTGGCCTACAGATGGACATAGCCCCACTCGACCTGCCCCCTCTCATTGAAAGCGTTGTCCGTCGCCTCCAATCAAAATATGTAGGAGCCAGAGGAACTGGCGAAACTGTAGTGGCCCCCCTTGTGGGGGCCAGGGGAGAGTCCGCCGTAGTGCCCCCACCTGTAGGAGCCAGAGGAACCGGTGAAACTGTAGTGGCCCCCCTTGTGGGGGCCAGAGGGGAATCTGGGGAGGTCAACATCGCCCTTGACCTGCCTCCTCACCTGCCAACCGTCATGGCCGACCGTGACAGGATCGAAGAAGTCCTACAAAACCTGCTTGATAACGCCGTCAAGTACTCGCCCCGCCAGCGCAGCTTTACCGTGGCCTGTCGAGCCACCGGTGATGAAGTCATCGTCAGCGTCAGTGACGTGGGCATGGGTATTTCCTTGCGTGAGCAAGAGCATATTTTTGACCGTTTCCACCGCGTTGGCAATCGCATAACCCAGACAACTCCCGGAGTTGGCCTTGGCCTCTACATCTGTCGCGCCATCGTCGAAGCGCACGGTGGCCATATGTGGGTGGAGAGTATCCTTCGCAAAGGCTCAACTTTTTCATTTAGTTTACCGCGTGTGGAAAAAGCCTGGAAATGGAGCATTATCGTGTCATCGAAGCGAGCAATGGCCTTGAAGCCCTTGATCAGTTGCGCGAATACCTGCCCGATCTCGTTGTCCTTGACGTCATGATGCCCGAAATGGACGGCTTTGAAACGCTGCGCTCTATTCGCGAAGTTTCCACCGTCCCCGTCATCATGCTCACCGTTCGTCAGAGCGAACAGGATCGCATCCGTGGCCTCGATCTCGGAGCCGACGACTACATCGCCAAGCCCTTCAGCCCTGCTGAACTGCTCTCACGTATTCGTGCCCTGTTGCGTCGCTCTTTCATGCCCGCACCGGCTCGCAAGACCGAAGTTGTCGTAGACCCTGACCTCAAAATCGACTTCACCAAACGGGAAGTCATCGTCCGTGGTAAGAAAGTCGTCCTGCGTCCTACCGAGTATCGCCTGCTCTACCACCTCGTCAGTAATGCCGGACGCCTCTTGACCCACGAAACGCTCCTCTCCAAAGTTTGGGGACGCGAGTATCGTGATGAGGCTCACTACCTGCGCCTCTACATCACCTATCTGCGCCAGAAAATTGAAAAAGACCCCGCTCATCCGCAATACATCCTTACTGAGCGCGGCCTCGGCTACCGCTTCAAAGAACTGGAGGGATAGATGTATGGATACGGTTCATGTTCTTGCAAAGCATGATGACCGCAAGGGTCATCACTACTATACACGAAAGACGGGCAGAAGGTGTAGTATAGTTCATGTTCTTGCAAAGCATGATGACCGCAAGGGTCATCACTACTATACACGAAAGACGGCAGAAGGTGTAGTATAGTAGTGATGACCCTTGCGGTCATCATGCTAGGCTTGTTTGCACTGGGACATATATCATATAATGGAACGGCTGCCACTCCTGCCACTTATCAGGCACGCAAACAAGCCTATTTTCCTTTGCACAATCAGAAATCTATAGCGCGTTTTCGGAAAAGAAAGGAACAATTGTGAATAAAAAGGAACGAGTTGATGCAGCCCTGCGTGGCGACCAAGTGGATCGCATTCCTGCCAGCATGTGGGGCCATGACTTCGAGCGCGAATGGGGCATTCAATCCTTTGCTGAAGCCATGATCGAAAACTTCACTCGCTACGACTGGGACTACATGAAGGTGAATCCTCGTGCCTGCTACCACGTCGAGGGCTGGGGGGTCAAAGTACGCCCATCCGGCGAAAAGTACAAGGCCCCTGTTTTTGAAGACACCCCTATCAAAAGTGCAGCGGATTGGAAGCGTTTGCGTCCTTTGGAGCCTGATCGTGGTGCTCTCGGCGAACAGCTACGCGCCTTGCAGCTCATCAATCATGCTGTTGGCTACGATGCCTACTTTGTGCAGACCATCTTCTGCCCGCTTGGTGTCGCTAAATCCCTCACTGGCAACAAAGCTGAACCGGTCCTGCAAACCCTACGTGAAGACCGGCGAGCCATGCACACTGCCCTGCGCGTCATCCTCGAAACCTTTACCACCTATGCCATCGCTTGCCTGGAACAAGGTGCGAGCGGTATCTTCTATGCCACCAATGGCTGGGCCAGTGAAGGGATGCTCACTCCCGACCAATATCGTGAGTTTGGCGAGCAATACGATCTGGAGTTCCTCGATGCGATCAAGAGCCGCAGCAAATTCAACATCTTGCATAACTGTGGCACCCATATCTACTTTGACCAGCTGGCCGACTATCCTGTTCAAGCTCTCAACTGGGACGCCAACGCCGAAGGCAATCCCGATCTCGGCGAAGGCAAAAAACGATCTGGTAAAACCATCATGGGCGGTATTAGCCAGCAAACCGTCCTTAAAGACGGCACACCCATCGAGATACAAGAAGAGGTCGCTAGAGCTATTGAACTGACCGGTGGGACTCATTTCCTACTCGCCCCCGGCTGCTCTATCCCGCCAGAGACGCCTGGCAGGAACCTCGCTGCCGTTCGCCACGCTTTATCTTGACACAGCGTGTGTCATTCGTTATACTCGTTCGACAATAACCTTAGAAAAATCTTGGTAGAGAGGGTACACAGCAAAATCATGGAGCGATATCGAACAATGCGAGCTTATTCAGCAGGGGGGGTTGCCTTTCGTCTTGTTCCCGTGCGCTCTCTGAAAATCAATACTCTCACTCACCAACAGAACAGGCAACAGGAACCAACGCATCTTATGGGAAATTCAAGTGTAGAAGTCGCTCTCGTAGGACGAAGCCATCCTGGTATCTGGACATTGCCCAAAGGCACTCCGCAAGCTGGCGAAACTATCGAACAGGTTGCTGTGCGCGAAGTCCAGGAAGAAACGGGCTTAATTGTCCACTTAATCGCCTACATTGGCAGTATTTCCTACTCCTTTGTGCGCGACCATATACGCTATCAAAAGCAGGTACGCCATTTTTTAATGGAAGCCATTGGCGGTGATACCTCACTCCATGATCACGAATATGATCGGGTCGAGTGGTTTGCTCTTTCCGAGGCATGCCGTCGTTTAAGCTATCAGAATGAGGTCAACATCCTCTATCAAGCCGAGGATGTATTGCTGCGCTGGTTAGAACACCAGCGCAAGGAAAAGCGAGCGTAGCCCTATGCAGCAAAACACACCTCGTATGCGTTATACGCTCTTCCGGCGTCTGCTCTTTCCCTATAGTGGAGAAGAAGTCCTCTCCCTGAAACAAAGCTTGCGCGTACTCCTGGCATGGATGGTTTTGTTACCTCTCTTCATGTCTCTTTGTACAGTGTTGCTTACCGCCATCTTTTCCTATCCCCTGGAAAAGATAGGCACATTTTTCGTTTTCACTTTTCTTTCAGCTTTTTTCATCTTTGGTGGTCTGGGTCTGCTAGTTGTATGGGTGAATAACAGTTCTGCCCGTATTCGTCAGAAACGCAAAGCCACCAATGGTCATAACACCACCGGAGGTAGGTATGGATCTTAGTGTTGAGGGTAAATCAGAACGTATACCACCTGGCTCGCATATCTGCCAGCTTTACTGAGCGATGAACTCCAAAAACTTCAGGTTAACATCGATGAGTGCCGCGCTTCTGGCCAGCTGGTCCTCTACCAGGAACGCGAACCCTTTCTGGCGAACAATGGCAAGCGCTTTGACCCTTATTTTCTGCTCTCCACTCATCAAACCTTCATTGCCCAGGCCCTGCGTGAAGGCTGGCAAGCTGTGCGTATTTCTATCGACATGAACTGGCTTGTCAAAGACATCGCTACTCCTGAACAGATCATCAAATACGAGGCCATGTGCGATGCCGTCTTCACCTTCCAGACTGCCCCCATTATCGCCCTGATGCACTACGACCACGGCAAGCTTGTGCCCAGCCTCGTTGTCGAAATGCTCAAACTCCACCCCATCTCTGTCGTTGGCAAATACATTAAGCGCAACCCCTACTACCTCAACTCCGAGCAATACATGCTCAAAATCTTGCGTATGAATCGCGAGAGAGAGAAAAGCAATCCATAAAGATGCGAGATGGGAATTTTTATGCATTGTCTACATGAAAATTCTCATCTCGCATCTTTATGAAAACAACCTTAGCTAAAAAACTGTCCAAGATCAACGTTGCTCTGCCCACCGGCCTGTTGCGTCCCTTCTGGCTGTGGTGGATGGTAGCTCATTGATTGTATACCGACACGTCCAGGCCCCGTGAAGCGGTTCAGCACGATTGATGCACCGGCTACCAGCCCGCCAATTGCACCAAGAATGCCGCCGCCGCGCTGCGATCCCGCCACCGTCGTTACCGTCATCTGCACCGATGGATCTTTCCACAGCCATGCCCCCGGCTCAATATCCAGCGTTTCGCCAGGAGCCAGCATCTTCTCAAACACATTGCCATAGCCGTGCAGCAGGACCATCCCTTCGCCCCCTTGTGCCGTGAACTGGTCAATGAACAGGCCTGTGCGACTGAAGAGGATATTAGCAACGCTCTTCATGTAAGTAAAGCCATAATCCACATTGCTTGTCGCTACCAGGAACTGGTGTTCGCGCACCTCCACCATCTGTCCCGGCTGCAAACGCAACGCCACAATCTGGCCTACCGAATCGCGAGAGAAAGCAATATTCCCAGGCCCCTGTGCCTCAGTAATAAAGATCTGCAAGCCCGCGAAGAAACGTTTCGCCGCTCCTCTGATCGACTTAAACCCAAGCTGCACTCCTGGATGTTTCCACAACAGAATATGATGCTCGAAATAGATCGAAAGCTGGTTACCCAGCATAATATCTACTACCGGCACCAGCTCACCATCAATCGAGATGGTCATGTCAGCCACGCGCAACGGCCCTTTGGGATTATGCAACTCAGCTTTTGGCACTGAGTTGCCAAAGATACTGTTACTATATTCCTCATACTGATTAGGTGGCACATATCCACCTTGCGGCCCACCCTGTGGTGGCGGCATAGACTGCCCCTGTGGTGGTGCTCCATAGGGATTCGCCCGTTGCTGTGGTGGGGGCGTCTGCCCGGTCAACTGCGCACCGCAAACACCACAAAACTTTACGCCATCAGCTATCTGACTATGACAATTGGGACAAATCATATCTAACCTCCTGTCTTGAATGCCCTATCTCAAGTATACACCTGCCTAATCATACTAGCAATAACCAGAATAGACAAGGGTGGGCCTCATTTTACAGACCCTGGTCTGTTCATTTGTCGGCACCAAGCCAGTTCCTGTAAATAATTTCATAAGTCTATCGTGTTACAGTAGAACGACATATTGCGAATGGGGACTTGTGTGGCTGATTGGAATATTCGTAGAGGAGTTATAGGCTTTATGGTAACCGAAAAGGTTGCTATCGTCATACCGGCACTGAATGAGGAAGCAGCTCTCTACCACCTGCTTGCGGAGCTTCCCCGGAACTTCGCGGAGTGGGTGATCGTGGTCGACAACGGCAGTACGGATGCTACAGCAGCTGTAGCACAACGTTCAGGAGCAATCGTCGCCAGCGAACCGCTACGAGGCTACGGACGAGCCTGCTTGAAGGGCTTCAAAACGGCGTGCAGCCTGGGGGCTGAGATGGTTATTTTTATGGACGGGGACGGAAGTGATGATCCCACTGACCTGCCCATGATGCTGAGACCGATTCGCGAAGGCCGTGCGGACTTTGTCATCGGCTCACGGGTGAGCGAACGGGCCGAACGTGGAGCAATACCTCCCCAAGCTCGCCTGGGCAACTGGCTGGTGAGCCGTATGATCCATGTGTTGTATGATGTGCCCCTGCATGATATCGGATCGTTTCGCGCTTTACGCTGCTCCCTGTTAGGTGTGTTGGAGATGCGCGAAATGACTTATGGTTGGCCCGTCGAAATGGTGGTCAAGGCGGCGCGGGCGCATTACCGTATTGTCGAGGTACCCATCCACTATCGTCGTCGCAGTCATGGCCGCTCAAAAGTAGCTGGCACGATCGTCGGCAGTATAAAGGCTGCCTTCTACATGTTGAGTACGACGTTGCGCTACGCGGGAACGAAGAAGACTCATGCCTGAGACCGCCCTCGTCGTTATGGCTCGTTAGCAGAGGTTGGTGGGGGTAGACAGGTTCCCTTGCTCTTGCTACTGCTTTGAAGGAGTTTGTATGACTACAGCCACGCTGCCGCGCTCGATCTACATTGAACCGACCAGTCGATGTAATGAACTGTGCCAGCAGTGCCCGCGCACGCTGCTCTCGCGAGAGGACGACCGCGACTTGAGCTTCGACGACTTTCGCTACATCGTGGATCAGTTTCCTGAGCTGGAGCGCGTGGTGCTGCACGGCCTGGGTGAACCGTTGCTCAACAAAGATCTGCCGCACATGATTCGTTATCTCAAAGCACGCGGAACCTATGTGCTCTTTAACTCCAATGGGATCCTGCTCAATGCGAAGCGGGGCCAGGAATTGATCGATGCCGGGCTGGATGAATACCGTCTCTCGATGGACGGCGCAACGCATGAGACGTATGCGCGTGTGCGAGGTGTGGACGCCTTCGATAAAATTTGGCGCAACATCCGCGCCTTCATTGCCAGACAGAAAGAACAGAACGCCAGCAAACCAGCTGTCTCTCTGTGGTTCACGGCCATGAAAGAGAACCTGCACGAACTGCCGAGACTCATCGACCTGGCATACGAGCATGGGATACGCGAGGTCTATTTGCAGCGACTGGTCTACTTCGAGCGAGGGCTGGCCCACTCGCAACAGAGCCTGTTCCGTCGGGCTTCACGCGAAGAATTGGAACTCGTACATCGTTGTGAGCAGATGTGTCAGGAACGGGCCATCGTTTTCAATGCGTCAGGCTCCGCCACGCCCCTGGAGAGCCTGCTACGGGATTTTGGCGATCGCCCCTGGTCTGGTTGTCGGCGTCCTTACACGCTGACCTACATCACCTCGAGCGGCAATGTACTCTCGTGTTGTTTTGCTCCTTTCGGACATAAGAGTGCCAGGGAGTATCAAGAGGAGCGCGTGTTAGGGAACATCTTCCAGGAACCAATAGAGACTATTTGGCACAGTGAGCGGTATGAGGCATTTCGCCGGGCTTTCGAGAGCACTCATCCCGCCAAGCACTGCTCGCAATGTGGTCTCAACTGGAGCTACTAGATAGATTGTGCATATCTCGTCAGGCACTCACAACGAACGTCGGTGAATGAGCTGGATCGACGAGTTGCCCACTGCTGGCTCCTTGGCGTCTTTTCCACTTTGGAGCCTTGCTCTCAACGGTGCTTGCGGTCCGACTCTACAATGGATTGGCCTCTGTGTCAGGTGAAAGGCAGGGAGCAACATCTATGAAGAGCAACGGAGAGAAACCTTCCTATGCGCTTGACCCCTCGATCGTCCGTGATTGGGAACTCAAAGCCAACGGCATTCGACTCGAGGAGTTGTTGGCAGCGTATGCACAACAGCAAGAGAGTGACATACAAGCTCTGGAGTGGTTCACCGCCACCAACAAGGTGATCGGTATCGCCTATACCTACGGCCTGCACCCCAATGCCTCAGCAGGGCGGCCTTACGATGGGATGTGGAAACGCGAGTACGCCGGTGGAGGATCGGTCATCGTGGCTTACTCAGAAGAGCCTGAAACTCGCCAGATCTATGTCGGAATCCTCTGGCAGCAGCGCAGGCTTCATCACCCCACCATGCCGGTCCTGGCAGTTCCACGGGGGTACACGCAGATGCCTGAGCAAGGGGATCTCTTCGCTCGGCAGTCAAAAGAAGTAGAGGAGTATCTCCACCACCAAACGGCGCTCGTGGAACTCACCGAGGAAATGGTCAAAGGCGCCATTCGCCTGGATATGCTTGAGCCATTAGGCCCACCTGCAACCACCAATAATGCGGACGTGGATACATCTGGCGAGGGGGAAGGCGTCTATTTTTATCGGATCGAGCTTCCCTGGTCGTACCTGGAGGTGGACCGTCCAGATACGTTTCGGCTCAAAGCTGGCTTGGAGGCAACGCAAGGCCTAGCGGAAGGGATTCTGCGCTGCCAGTTCATGCCTTTACAGCACGCTCTGGAGCTCCTTGATGCCCCAGACAATCCAGCTGCAGGCTGTTTCTTCACCGAGGTCGCCATTGGTCGGCTGACCCGCTACTTGCAGAGGAAAGGGTATCCTATTCTTTGCAACAATTGATGTCCATCACTCGTTGAGTACAACGTTGCGCTATGCGGGAATGAGGAGGACGCATGTCTGATACCGCCCTGGTCGTGATGGCTCGTTACCCGGAGGTTGGTGCGACGAAGACACGCTTAGCACGCGTAATTGGTGGCGGAGAGGCTGTTCTCCTCTACCGCGCCTTTCTCACCGATCTGGCCGAGAGATTTGCCGGTCAGGGGTACGACCTCCACTGGACCTACACGCCAAACGGCGTCGACTACTCTGCCTTTATGGCAACGCTTGCGCCATCGCTCGTGCAGCGTATGAGATCTTTTCCACAACAAGGGGCAGAGCTTGGTGCTCGCTTGCACCACGCCTTCGAGTGGACGTACGAGCGAGGATACCGGCGCACCATCGTCATCGGCTCCGATTCGCCGCATATCAGCCGGGATATCGTTGCGAGGGCACGGGAAGCGCTCGATGAAGCTGACGTCGTGCTTGGACCTGCCGATGATGGCGGCTACTATTTGATCGCTATGCGGAGACCGCATGATGTCTTTCACGGTATTCCCATGAGTACGAGCCAGGTCATGCAGATGACGGTCGAGTTGGCACAACGCCAGGGTTTAAGGGTATGCACCCTGGAGACGCTGTTTGATATTGATGAATGGCCTGACCTGGTGCGTTTAGCACAATTGCTGCGGGTTGACAGTTCCCTTGCGCCCGCTACTGCCATCTACCTGGCAACGATGAAGGAGTTTGGGTTGTAGCGATGGAGAAAGAGGTTCAGACACGCCTCGTGCATCAGCAGCGATTTCGAGAACGAGAGCATTTTGCGCACAAAGCGAGCCCGACGCTGTCGCAGTGAGCCTTCTTCATCATCGCACTCACACGGAGTACAGGGAACTCACCCTCAGCGAAAGCGACTGGACGCTCCTCCAGTGACCATAAGCAGAGACTCCCGGATCTCTTTGATCTGCTCGACTGCCTCGCGCAGCGGAAAGATAGAGGGTGAGATCAGCAGATCGGGGGCAGTCGCGACGGGGTGCCAGTAGACACCATCGCGATTCACGGTTACTTCTGGTTCAAGGGCGGGAAGTGAAATAGCCATGCCCTTTGCTGAGAAGCCGCGACGGACGAGCGGACGAATAATATGATCCTCGTCGGGGATTCCAAGCGTGCGATGCAACTGGCACATGGCAGCGAGGTCCTGGCTATTTTCAGGGGTCTGCGTGGTTCCCAAACGCACATGAAAGTTTTCGGCTTTAAGCCGCCCAATCGCGTCAATTGCTTTCTGCCAGCTTCCAGCACCGCGGTAGAAGTCGTGAGTAGCAGCATTTGAGCCATCGAGGCTGATCTGGATCGTCAGGCGTTCGCGGTAGGGCAGCATCTTGAGTTGTTGGAGGCGCTGTCCCTTCAGCAGGATGCCGTTGCTGAGCACAGTGACGTGCATTCGTTCCAGGCCATAGTGCAGCATACTGAAGATATCGTGCAAGATGAAGGGTTCTCCGCCGGTGAAAAAGAGTTCCGTCATTCCTATCTCAACCGCTTCATCGATGAGGCGGCAGACCTGTGGGAGTGTGAGCCCTTTTCGCTCCGCGCCCACAAAGGACTCTGCAACACAGTAGCTACAGGAGAGGTTGCAGTCGTAGTTTGTGTAAATCCACAGACGATCGAGTAGCCCCTCCCTGTCATCAAGCTGGTCAGTATGAGCCAACGGCATGCTGTTCTCCTCTCATCATCGCCTCGCACGGTAGGCTGCGACAGCCTCCTCTAGCCGTGAACGTGTAATATGCTGGGTCAGTGGCCCGCCTAAACCGAAGACATAGCCGGGGAAGTGCTGTCCCTCGTCCAGGCAGCGCTGCACATCAGCCGTGGCCTCTTCGCTTTCCTCAAAGAGGACGGTCGTGACGTGCAGGTTGCCGATAAATCCGATGTGGTGAGTCTGGGCGATCTCGCCGACAAAATCCAACGCCATACACTCGTCGATGGCGATACTCTGTGCGCCGCTGCTCGCCATCTCACGGATGACTCTTCCACACTCTCCTCACGCCCACAGGCTCGATGTTTTGCCTGCACTATGGATGATCTCCCACGCGGGCCAAAGATTGGGAATGACATACTGCCGGAAGTAGTCTGGTTTCAACATAGTGGCGGGTGTATCGTTGATGGCAACGATATCACAGCCAATCACCTCGGCATAGATACGAGCAGAGATGGCACTCACTTGGCCCGCGTAGGCGAAGAGTGCAGCCGCACTCTCGGGATGGCGGAAGAGGTCAGTGAACAGGGCCAGCCCTCGAAGCTGGTAAGCAATCGTACAGGGGCCAGCCGCAACCCCCACAAGGGCGACGTCGCGCCTCATTAGCTCAGGCTTGGCCCGTGTCCCGGCAGCGATCACGGTGGGCCAGCGCCCTGTCGTTTCATCGGGGAGAGGAGGAAGCTGTGCGACAACCTGTTCTGGCGGGATCGCGTAGAGCGGCGAGGAGACGATTGACGGCGGCCCCTGCTCCGACCAGTGCGCGACACATCCCAGCGAAATGGCTTCCATTTGTGGGTCGTCCAGGAGCGGGATGCCGTCGCAGTGGTAGTGATCCGCGCACAGGATCGCGCCACGCGCAAGAAGCTCGTCATCTTGCAGATAGCGTTCTGCGCTCACCCCGAGCAGTTGCGCGGCATGTGTCCCGATGTGTGGCAGCCAGGGAGTCTGCTCGACTCGCTCTCCCCGCAATGCGTGTATGAGGAGTTCCTTGCCCATAGATAACCCGCGTTTCCTCTTGCCCTCCTACAAAGTCGTTGCTAGTACGAGACCCCTGTTCCGTCGTTGGATAAGAACTCGACGAGTTTAGCCCCGCCAACGATGGTGGCCCCCTCGACCAGGTCGCTGTCGCTGTAGCCCCGCTTTTTGAAGCAGGGTGAGCAAACCCAGACGCTGCCGCCCGCCGCGAGGAAGTTCTGCAGCAAGGTTGCCATCGGCTGGAAGCCCTCTTCGCTGATCTGATCAGCGACTCCTTTCACTGCCAGGCGAACTCCTTCGCTACTTAAAAATACCATGGTCTGCTTGCCAGAGGCGACGGCGGCGTTGGCGACCACCATGGCCACGGTGGCGCGGTCGGGATCGTCGGTTGAGTGTGTCAGGCTGACACAGAAATTGTTCAGCATGCGTGGTTCGGTCCTTTCTGTAGAAGAAATTGACGGCCAGAAGAGTCAGGAAGGATTTGCCGTATGGTATTGCCGGTCATGCGACACCAAGCGGCAATATCGCCAGCTGCAGCGGGGTCGTAGGCGGTCACCAGCAGCGTCTGTCCAGGGGCGAGGGCGCGCATGGCAAGCATGAGTTCCATCACGAGTTGCCCACAACCCTGTTCACCCAGGTCGAGGACCTGATCAGCGCGAGAAGGAAGATTCATCGTCACTCAGCCTTTCGCAGAAAATAACGGTTGCGCCGTTCACCTTCCTGCTCTGCAAGCAGTTCGTTCCCCGTCATGCGACACCAGGCAGGAAGATCCTCGCGGACTCCCGGATCAGTGGAACGCACTTCGAGTACCGCTCCGGGCTCCAGACGTTTCATTGCTTGGAGCATGAGCAGGAGGAGACCTCCGCCACACCCCTGGTCTCCACCATCGCACACGGCACTAACGGCGATCTCTTGCCCATCCCGGGTACGAAAAATATCAGTCGACATGAGCCGGTCTCCCTGAGGGAAAATAGCTTTCACTAAGGAGGGGAAGAAGCAGTAACTGATACGGTCACGATCTTGTATGAACGTTTCCGCATTGTGAGTAACGCGCCATTTCACTCCTCGCCTATAGTATACACGAAAGAGAAGGTAACTTTTTTTCTCGACTTTCTCTCGTGAAGGGTTCTTCGTTCTACGAGCCGGTAAAAAGACTTCCCCTCCAACGTGATACAGAGAGGTTTCCCTTTGCTTTGCCCCCTTTGGGTATAGGATTGGAACCGTATTGGAGTGCTACTCCTTTGAGAAATATATTCTGGAACTCCCTATCGCGACGCTGGGGAGAGGTGGTGTCGTATCAAAAAAGGCCACAAGCTATGCCGATAGCAGCATCACTTCGCTCATCAAAGGAGCAATCTTCACCCGTCAAAAACTATCCTTGGCGCCTGCCTCTTCTCTGTGTACTCCTCTTGCTCTCCACCGGCTTCACTGTACTCCTGCGCGTCACTGCCCCGCCGCTCGACGGCGCGGTGACATCTTTTGTCACGCTCTGGCTTGTCAGTTTTCTCCCCTATTTCGCGGCCTGTGCCCTCGTCCTGACAACCAAGCCCTCGGGCGGCTCCCAGCACTGGATGGAACTGGGCATCATTCTGCTGGGCGCGTTCGTCTTGCGTCTCATCGTGCTGCCTATCCCTCCCAATCTCTCGCACGATGCCTGGCGGTATCTCTGGGATGCCCGCATCACCCTGCACGGATACAGTCCCTATGTCTATTATCCATTCGCCCCGGCTCTCGTACAGTATCTTTGTCGGCCTCGATCTGGTGACTTGTTGCGCCCTGGCTTTTCTGCTGCGATCACGTGGGCTTGATCCCGCTCGTTGCATCATCTATGCTTGGTGCCCTCTGCCCATTCTCGAGTTTGCCATGCAAGGTCATCACGAGGCGATCACTATAGCCTTCACCGTACTGGCATTCATCTGTGCTTCTGGCACCTGGCGCGGAAGTCGTATCGTGACGGGCTTCCTGATCGCTATGGCAACGCTCACGAATATCTATCCGATCCTCTTCCTGGTGCTTCTGCTTGGTCGCGGCGATGATTCACTGCCTGCTACGACTACCCTGCATACTGGTGAAGTATCGTCATACTTCTCGCTTGCCAGGATGGGGCTTACGAAGATTTATGACATTCTCCTCTGGTTCTTGGGGATGTGCCGGAGGGATTGGGCACTGCTCGCCACCTGCTTTGCCACCTTGATCCTGGCGTATATGCCCTATCTACTTTTGGGGCACGGTCAAGCCTTCGGCTTCTTGACTACGTATGCAAGCGAACAATCACCGAATGCTGGGAGTGTGCTGTTGACGGTACACTGGCTAGGACCCCACGTTGGTCTGAGTCAAGCAGCGACACTGGTCCTGGAATATGGCGTCGATCTCCTCGTCGTTGGGGGAGTGGTGCTGGTAGTGCTATGGCTACGCAAGCTTGATCGCATTAGTATAGAAGCTGGCGCGCTTCTCTTGACTGGAACAGTCTTCGCTGTTTCAACACATCTCTATCCCTGGTATACCACTGCCCTCTTACCGTGGCTAGCACTGGCCATTGGCCCTCTCTGGACGCGCAAGGGTGGGGTGAGTGGGAAGAGCTTGACGGCACTCATGATCTGGTATTTTGCCTGCATCTCGATCACCTGGTACTTCTTTTTCTTTCTCTCTCTCACCTCGCCTACGTGGGGCGCCTACTACCTCCTCGCGTATGATGTGACGTTAGCGGGGTTGGGGATGGCAGCCGCTCTCGGCCTGTGGCGTTTGCGCAAGAAAGTGACCCTTAGCCATAGACAACAGTCAAGAACCCCTTAGCTGAAGCTAGGGGCTTGTATCTCTCCTTGCGGAGGATACGATAGGACGCTTGACGGCGACCCGCCAGGGAAGGATATACCGACACTGGCAAGAGAAGCCAGGTGCTTCTCCCGAATATTCTTAGATGCGTTCAGGTCTGCATTCAAGCAGTACCCACAAGAACGGCAAAGGAAGAGTGATTGAGAGCGACGATTGTTACGGGCTTGATGCCCACATTTGGAACAAGTCTGCGAGGTATGCCGAGGGTCAACCTTGACTACTTCGAGACCTCGCGCCTCAGCTTTGTACTCGACAAAGGAGTACAACTGAGCAAAGCTCCAACTGTGTAAACGTCGTTTGTTGTCAACGTTCTTGTCTTGCTTGCCTCTCCCCATCTTGGAAGTTTCCCTGATGTTGGTCAGGTTCTCAAGAACAATTGTCGATCCTGGTTGTGCATTCTGAACAATGCGCTTAGAGAGGACGTGATCGTGATCTCTTCTCTGCCGAAACCGTTGACCCGAAAGCTTTTTCAGGTGCCTTTTAGCAGATTTGCTTCCCTTCTTTTGAAGCTTGCGACGGATACGGAAGATGCGCCGTTCCTGTTCCTTCCAGCGTCTTTCCCCCAAGAACTGACGTTTGGACGTCACGGCTGGTCTATTGAGACCCAAGTCAACGCCGATCACCTCATCAGAAGGGGTAAGAGCCGGTTGAGGAAGGGAAACAACGATATGGAGGGTAAAACGTCCTTTACGGTAGCACAGGTCAGCACTACAGACTTTGTGTCCGACATACTGCACAAGATGCTCAGGGACGGTAAAGGGCAATTCAACCCGCCCATCTACAGTAGCCAGGCTACAGGTGAAAGTATCCCACTTCACCCAGTACGAACGAACATCATAGCGAATACACGCTATCTCACTGTGGGGGCACTGGACGGGTTTGAATGGAGAGGCAGGCTTGCCCTTCTTGAGAGCTTTCTCAACCTTCTTCGGATAGGCTTTTTCGTGCTTTACTTTCCACGTCAGAGCCGACTTAACCGCCTCAGTGGCCTTCACACGAGCGGCACACACCAACTGAGCAGGAAGGTCGGGATATTGGGCGCGAAGAGGATAGTACGTGCGTTTGTGCAACTCAACCCCATTGCTACACTGGCTAGTAAAGCCCTCGTGGGCCACGGCATTGAAGCAGGCAGTATGCTGTTCAAGCGTCTCTTTCAAGAGTTTGGCTTGTTCAGGCGTCGGATGGAGTTGTACCGTGATCGTTCTATCCATACAGAAAGTATATCATATATATCTAAGATTTGTCAAGAGAAAAACAGAAAGGAGACTGGCATTCCTCCCCATAGCTCAAGCTAGGGGTCTCCTGCCAGTTTAAGATGACCACAAAGGCCACCACTACCATACTCAGTCTTCGTAGTATAGTAGTAATGACCCTTGCGGCCAATCCATTTCAAAGACGAGACCCTCTCGCTTTGTCATCCCTTCGCTTCTCGAGAGGCGCAGGCTCTGAGCGTAGCGAAGGATCTCTCTGCGGCCAGAGATCCAAAGCTCGCGCTCAGGATGACACGCGTGAAGCGGCTTGGTTTGACTCGCAAAACGTCTTCTTTGAAATGGATTGACCCTTGCGGTCATCACGACCTTGCGCCCATTATTATAGATTGAATAAAGAAAGATTAGAGCACAAAGCTATCAGCGAGAGGGCTGCGTGCCGAGCCATTCTCGCGTTTCTCGCCATTCAGATTGACTGGCTGCTGACCACCTGCTGAACGGCTATTTTGCCCATAGGTATTACTCACACCGCTTGGAGAACCGCTTTGTGCATTCTGTAAGTTTTGCAGACTCTGCAATGCCGCCTGCGTCTGCGAATTCATCGGCACCGATCCAGTGCTAGAATCGACGGCAAGCTGCACTGTCTTGCCCTCAATCACTACAGCGATACCAACACCACGCCGCAAATCGGCCAACTGACGCCGCAACTCACGATTCTCTGCTTCCAAAGCATCCATCAATTTTTTCTGCTCGAGCAGCATCTGAGCGATGCCCTCGAAACCTGCACTAGCTGCACGATCCATAGTCGATGCCTCCTGGGTACTTCTTGTACTTAATAATTCTAAAACAAAACTTCCCATCACTTCGCCACGTCCTCCTCCCAAACCTCTTCTTAATATATATCCAGCTTAGTTCAGCCTCGTTTCATATTAACGAAGCTTTGCTCATACCATACTCAATAACGGTACGATACGATCCCAAATAACTGCTGCAACGCTGCCTTTGGGCATCACTGGCAAATCTTCCATTTCACCTGTGGCATGAAAAATGAAAACTTTATTGGTGTCTGTACCAAAGCCGCTATCAGCACGGCTGACATCATTTGCTACCAGCAAATCCAGGTGCTTTGTGACCAACTTGGTACGTGCATATGAGACAATATCATGTGTCTCTGCAGCGAAGCCTACCCGTATGAGGTGTCTCCTCTGCTCTCCGTCCGTAGTGGCCTGCTTCAACACTTCCGCCAGTTCCCCCAGAATATCTGGATTGCGTACCAGATGCAGGGAAAACCCGCCTTCGGCATCGAATGTTACTGTACCGCCCTTCTCACTTTCGCCTTCTACTACATCACCTGCACCACCTCCTCCACTCACCTTCTTTAGCTTGGTTGCCAACGGGGCCTCCGGACGGAAATCAGCCACCGCCGCACTCATCAGAAGCACATCAGCATTGGTAATTGCGTTCTGCACGGCATCACGCATCTGCATCGCTGTTTGCACGTGCCGTAGTTCTACGCCATAGGGAGTCTCCAAGGCCACTGCTCCAGAGATTAAAATAACCTCTGCACCACGGTCTCGCGCCTCGGTTGCCAGGGCATATCCCATTTTCCCCGAAGAACGATTACCCACATAGCGCACCGGGTCAATCGGCTCCTGCGTTCCACCAGCTGTCACCACCACAAGGCGACCGGCAAGGTCCCCGCTACGCCCCAGCATTTTGCTAATGGCCCCCAGTAACACTGCCGTTTCCGGCAACCTTCCGGGTCCCACTGCTCCCGAAGCCAGGCGACCTACTTCCGGCTCGATAATCTCGGCTCCCCGCTCTCGCAACAGAGCTAGATTAGCTTGTGTTGCCGGATGGGTATACATGTCTCGGTACATTGCCGGAGCTAGCAGCAGAGGAGCTTTCGTCGCTAATGCTACTGCCGTCAGCATATTATCGGCCATGCCCTGCGCCAGCTTCGCAATCGTATTCGCCGTTGCCGGTACAATCACCAGCAACTCCGCTTCCTCTGCCAGCGCAATATGCCGTTCTGCTGCCTGCCCCGATGCTTCCCACAGGTTGCTATACACAGGCCGGTGACTCACAGTTGAGAACGTCAACGGTTGCACAAAATCTTCCGCGTGTTCTGTCAGAATCACATCGACCAGAGCACCAGCCTGCTGCAACTTGCTCACCAGGTCAACCGCCTTGTACGATGCAATCCCTCCACAAACACCAACGATAATACGCTTGTGCAGTAACACTCTTTAACCTGTCCGTTCCCTTACCGAAGATAGTGCTAGCTTACTATGTGCTTGCTGTAACAATAACATAGGTTTCCATATTTCAGCAAGAAATATGCCAGAAGTACCACTTGTGGGTGATACTCCATATATTGAAAGTAACGACCTCTCACTTCGTTTTTGACCTTAATGAGAAAAATTTCCTATCCCTCTAATTGCACGTACCATATTCAGAATAAATATGTGTCGCATGCATCTCCGAATTCAGCTATACTATGCCCGTACATCCTTCTTTTTCAGGAAGTAGGCCGTTAATGCACCAAACACAAGAATCATCACTACCAACGCAAACCACATCAGCAAGAGATGGAATATCGCTGCAGCAGTATCCGCTGAGGTTGGATTAACATGCGTAAAGAGCGTCCCTTGATAGGCAAAGTCCGAACCACTACCCAGTTTGTCCCCATGCAGTCCGATGGTTGAACCTAACCCTGCCATCGCCCAGCGAGCCGCGAAAAACGATCCCAGGAATTGTAATGGAACGTTGTTCAGTGGGAAAATGATGCCCGAAAAGATCACCTGCGGTATTAGAATGATGGGGATAAAACTTCCGGCCCGGTCGTTGTTGGGGACCAGGGCTGAGACCGTCAGGCCAAGCATCAATCCCGCCAGAGATGTCAGCACCATGGTGATATAGACCTCGACCATGGGCGGCAGGAAGATGCCTTGCTGAAACGGGGCTCTCAACTGGATCAGGAGCACGAAGACGGCACTTTGCAGCAGGCACAACGTACCCAATACCGCGATCTTCGAGAACATATACGGCGTAATGCCCAGGTTGACTGTGCGTTCACGTCGATAAATCGGCACTTCCTTCACGATCTCACGAGCCCCATTGTTACAGCCAAAAAACACTGCTGCAAATGCCATGAGAAACAGGATTTTTTGCGAATCACCACCGGAGCCGGTGGCAATAGACTGATTCAATGCCTCATCCGGTGTTAACCCCTTTGAGCCAATAGACTGTTTTCCTTGCGGCGTATGCAGGGCATTGACCACATTTTGACAATTGTGACTATCACCTGGTACAGTGATGGGTATCTGCGATTGCGGTGGACAGTTGACCACCACGCTTGAGTTGAACACATTAGGTGCAGCCAGGAAGAACAGGATCATGGCAATGATGGGTGCCTGCAACAGCAGGATCAGCATATTACCCCTATCGTTCTTGAGCAGTTCGAGATAGCGCAGCGAGAGCAGCATAAACTGTTTCCACGGATTGCCGCGCTTGGGTTGCTTGACTGCTCCCGTTGCATCAACCACTTGGGCGCGTCCCGCAGGCCCTTGTGAGAGTGGTATGTGTACGTACTCCTGGTAGTACGGAGAAGCCCGAAACTTTGCTTCCGCTTCTGCCGGTATGCTCGGGTTTTGATCCGTCGGTTCCAGCGCACTGTAGATTTCTGCAAAGTCGGTCTTTTCGAAGTACTGCTTGGCATCGTCTGGTGGCCCAAAGAAGGCCAGTCGCCCTCCCTGACACAAGAAACACACGTAGTCACAGGCGTTGATATTGTTGGTGGCATGGGTGATCAGCACAATAGTATGTCCCTTATCGGCCAGCTTACGCAGCAGGAACATCATCTTACGATCCAGCCCAGGATCGAGGCCCGACGTCGGCTCATCCAGGAAGAAAACACTGGGATTAGCCAGTAGTTCCAGCGCGATAGAGACGCGCTTACGCTGACCGCCGGAGAGCTTGCTGACCAGCAGCTTGCGCCGGAACGTCATCTCTACATCTTCCAAGACCTCATCAATGCGCTGCTTGATCTGTGTCTCCGTAAAGTCGCTAGGTAGGCGCAGCCTGGCGGCATAATAGAGCGCACGCTCCACCGTGAGATCGCGGTGGATAATATCATCCTGTGGGACATAGCCCAGTTGCGTACTGAAGGCCGCCAGATTTTTATAGTAGTCCTGGCCGTTGTAGAGTACCGTACCACTCTGGGCCGGACGTAAGCCATTCAGAGCATCCATGAGCGTCGACTTACCTGCACCCGAGCCACCTACCACAGCCACAAATTTGCGCGGTGGAATGGCCACCGAGATGTCGTTGATCAGCACAATATGATTATTGCCTTCTTTATGCAGGCGGAGCGCATCGATACGGATGCTGTTACTTTCATCGCGCTGTGTCAGTTGCGTGCCGGTATACGTCAGCAGAAACGGGCCTATGCGTATCTCATCGCCGGGCTTCAGTACCTGCTCGCGTATCTGTTGAGCGTTGACATACACATGATTGGTACTGCCCAGATCAACGATACGATAGCCGCCCTGGACCTGTTCCAGGCGTGCATGATAGCCGGAGACTTGTGGATGGTTGAGAACCACCATATTATTTTCCTGGCGACCAAGCGTAATCACCGGGGTACCCAGTGGAATAGGTCGGATTTCAGGTACAATATCCTGTACTGCCCCTGTGCCGTCGTTATAGGCCAGGGTGACCAGCGAGCCATGCTCGTCACCAATACGGATAATGTCGCCACGCTCCAGGGGCTTACGGAATTGTTCCGTCCCCGGAATCGCACGTCCCTGGTACAGAATGCCATTCGTAGTTTTCTGGTGCTGTGGATGTGGGTGAATGAAGACCAGCTGGTTGCCTTCGCGCACGATCTGTGCATGATACCCCGAGACCACCGGTTCATCGATCACAATATCATTGGCGGGATGACGCCCAATATTGATGACTGGCTTGTCCAGGGAGTAAGAGATTTTCTGAGGATGGGTATTGGAGTTCACTTCTAATGAGGCTACTCCACGCGGAATGCTGGCTGTCCCGCTCGGCCCCTTCAAGGGGCCTTCTGGCGCCTGTGCCGTCCCCAATGGCCTTTGCCCTTGCAGCGGTGATGGAGCTGCCACCGTGGGATGAAACACTGGAGGCGCATTGAAGGTCGGCGGTGCAGATGGTGGCGGTGCATTTCGCGATGACGCTTGCTGTCCCGGTCGTGCTGCATTTGCTACACTGGCATTGGTTGAAAAGAGAAAGGTAATGCTGCCCAGCGCTATCATATCCCGGTCGTTAATTGCCGACTGCTGTACGTCGCGCTGGTTAACCGTCACAGTATTTTGTGGTGCCAGTTTAAGAATAGTCCACGTTCCATTGCTCAAGCTGATTTGTGCATGATGTCGCGAGACCGAGGGATCTGAAATCACAATATCATTCCCTGGTTCACGTCCCAAGGTAATCGAGGGCTTGGTAATGGGGAAAGTGTTTCCTGCCTGTGAGCCGCTCACAAACTGAATCGAACCCAAGCCCGCTGGGCCATTGACTCTATCCATAGCATCCGCCGCTCCAACCTGTTCTCTATAAACAAGCATACGCATAAAACAGGCCGATGCGGCATCTCCTTTCCGCTTACTCATCCATTTCAAAAAGGGCGTTTATGGCTATATTCATCGCTATCTTGCGTGCCATTATATAGTAGCACTAAAGCTCTGGCAAGAGGGGTGTTTCCATAAAATAGAGTGATTGAAAAGTTCTTCAGGTGAGGCGGTGTTCGGCACTTCGCTCGGAGAACTTTTCGTGATTCGTTCAAAAAACTTGACGAATCATTAACATTTCTGCTATACTTGTTTCGTTCTAAAAGACGGGGTGTAGCGCAGCCCGGTAGCGCACCACAATGGGGTTGTGGTGGTCGGAGGTTCAAATCCTCTCACCCCGACTGCAAAAGCGAGGTAGGAAGTACTCTCAGAGAAAGGCTTCCTACCTCGTTTCTTGCTCTGGCTAGCCACGCAGTTGTCGGCCGTTGCTACTATCGACCTCCCGTATGGGGGCAATAACGCTCGTTCGGCACTCTGATTCACGAAAGGTTACAAAAAACCGCTCCAATCCAGGTGAAAAGATGTGCGTGAGTGCGTGAATGGCGCGGCTTGTGTGACACTTGCATATCTGATGCTAGGGCTTTTCAGGGAGACGCGCTAGAATTTGTGTGAGTAATGACGTGTGCTCATCAAATTTCGTTTCCAGTCGACCAAGACGCTCTGTGAGAGTACTCATATCTCCTTTGAGAATACTCACATCGCCTTTGAGAACACTGACATCCCCTTAGAGAGCATTGACATCCTCTTTTATGGTCCTGATATCCTGCCCTTGTGACACAGTAATACCCAGCAGTATTGTCACTTCATGACTCATATTACTTGCATTTTGTGCTTGCTGTAGTGTCAATCTATTGATCGCATCGATAAAATCAATACGTGAAATCGTTGCTTGTTCTAGCGTGGCTATTCGATCTTCTTGAGTAGGCATATTATTTCCTTCCTCTCTCATGTTAGTACAATAATAGCACAAAAAGCCCTGTTGGAGAACAAGGAAACAAGGTCGTTTTTTGTTTGCACAGATGAGCCTGGAAAGACTGTAGGGGCGGCATTGATGACGCCAGTCTGTCTCTCTTAGGCTTGTCTGTTCGTTTGCTGACTGGCGTCATCAATGCCGCCCCTACCATGCCTCTTAGATTCATGCAAAAAATGAAATGCACCCTATTACCCCATCAGCATAGCCAACCTATGATATAATAGGACTGACCTGTGAGCCTGATATTGGGCGATGTTCTCTGTATGAAAGAAGAGTGAAAGGCAAATTTTCTATGCCAGCACCAGAAGAACGATTGACTACATTAGAATATGGTCTCGATCAGTATAAAGCTGAAGCAACTACCTATTATCAGGAAATGGCAATGCAAGTGACCATAACAAGGGGGTTGACTGAAGATGCCGTTAAGCGACTCATGCAGCTGAGAATACAGGTGGATAAACGCTTCAATAGCACCGATCAACAATTTGTCGAAGTAAAGCAAGAACTAACCGAAGTAAAGCAAGAATTAGCTAAAGTAAAGCGAGATATGAGCGATCATACCGCACGTCTCGATCGACTTGAAACAAAAGTCGATGCAGTACAAACAATCCTTGCTCAAATCCTTGCACGATTACCAGAAAAGCCATAGCAAGCTATAGGAGTTATCTACAAACGTGAGCTACAAGGATGGTTCCAACATAAAATGGGAGCAAAACCCCTCTACTCTCATCAACAGCAGTAGACAAAGATAGGCAAAAACCACACGACCTCCGCTCAGCAGGGTCACAAACCGACCTATGAGCAGAGAGAAAAAGGTGCTTGAGCTAAAGTGGTAGCTACAAAGGGGGCAGGCGGTCCACAATCAACCTCCCTTTATCTTGTAGAGAGTATAACACACTTTTGTTCAAAAGAGATACAAAAAAAGCAACCAGAGAAAAATGTCTCAGTTACATCTTCTTGGCCGTAATCAACGTTGCCCCTGGCGTCAGCAAGCGATGTTGGCGCACCTGGCCCATTCCAGCGGCCTCTAACCAGCCCTTCACTGTTGCAAAGGGATAGCATGTTCCCCCCACTGTCTTCATCGTCAGGGCCATAAACTGTACCATCAACGAAGTCAGCTGTGATCCACGGGTTGCATCTGTCACCTGATCCAGAAAAGCTAGGACTGCCCCTGATTTCATTGTCTGGGCTACCTTTGCCAGTACTGTTGCGTTGACCTCCGGCGGCAACAAGTGCGCGATATGAAAATACAGTGCCACATCATATGCCGGACAATCTGCCAGCAACTCTGTAAAATCGTCCTGGACAATATTTGCACAGACAAAGTGTAGCCTATCTTCCATATGCGTCTGCTTCGCCGTGCGTTTCCCTGCCTCGATCCCCGGCTCAATATCTACAATTGTCGCCTCCAAGTGTGGATAGTTTCGGCAGAACAACACACTATACGCTGCGTGCGAGCCTCCCACGTCCAGTAGTTGGGTTGCTCCTCTTGGTATACGCACCCTTTGTACTGCCTCACCTCCCAGAGCCATGGCTAGCGCAGCCAGCCCAGCATAATGACGCGCCAGTTTCGCTTGCATCTCTGGCTCACGCGCATCTTCCTCATAGGGCATACGCATGACCTGTTTGTTCTCGCGTACCACCTCTGGCAAATGATCCCATATCTCGACAATATCAGGGCTATGCACAATATATGGGGCTACATTCACGGTCGAGGCGCACGTTAACCAACGCTTTGCTATCCTCGTATTTGCATACATGCCATGCCGATAGCGCAAATAGCCCGCCGAGACCAGTAAATTCAGCAGCAACTGAAGCCCTTCCGGTGAGCAATGCAACCGCTCTGCCAATATCTCTTTTGTCAATGGCTCTTTACACAGTGCATCAAACAACCCCAACTCACAGGCAGTTACCAGTACTTTGGCTATCCCTGGTGCCAGGGGAATATCTAAAAGAGGTACCGGCAGCAGATTCAAACGCGCCAGTACCTCTTCTATCAATGTCAGACGGAGCGGCATTATACAATCACTCCTATTAGCCAGCCAGCGGCCACACTGCCAACGTCCTGGCATCTCCAGCTGCATCTTCCTCAATATCCGGTAGGGCATTAGCCAGATTCAGGGCCACTCCCAATAGCACCCCTACTGGTACCAGCCAGAAGAGCCCCGGCAACATTCGTCCCATCCCCACAAAAGCATACAAGGGAATAAGTGGCATCGCCAGCGCAAATACAATCCCACTCAACGGCGTTCTCTTCAACCCTAGATTGTATCCCTGCCCTAACACCAGGTATGCCAGCGACACAAGTAACGCTAGACGATTCAATGGCAGCAATAGCAACACCATCACCCCCATCATCACCAGCCCACCAAGCAACGCCTCATGGGGATACACCAGATTCCGTGGGATAGGCTTTTGTGGCTTGCCCACGGCATCCAGCTGGCGATCACAATAATCGTTAATCATGGCAATCGAAACCTGCATCGCTGCATGGGCTGCAATTACCAGAAAAATAGTACTCCAGATGAAATGTGGCCACGCCGCCAGCAACGTGAATACTGTTACCCCGATAATGTGTAGCAGAACAGGCGCGGGATGACTAAGTAGAAAAAAGCCGAGAAATATTTCACTAAGACGACGCTTCTGAGATATCTCCATGAACTATATGCTCTTTTTTCATCGTACCGGCAAACGATCCATCATCGCCTTAAACCACTCGGTACGCATCTCGTTGCCGGCCAGAGCCAGCGTAATACATACTCCCAGCAAGGTACCCACGACCCATAGGGCCAACATGAGTGTACCCATATTTTCATTGATGAGCATATTGAGTGTATTGGCGAAAGCTTGGGAAATGAGGTCATGCCCATTGGCAAATGGCAACACCGCTCGCAGCGTTGGCTGTTGCCAGATAATCCCCAATGTCGTAATCGTCGCCAGCAAAACCACTGCCAGGGCCTCTAGTAGTGACGGACGCAGTAATGAGTAACGTTCACGCGGCTTTTGTGGCGTCATAGCTACGCGCTGCATAATTTGAATCGTTAGATTGGCTGGCTCAGCCACGGGCGGCAATTCGCGCAAACTGCTTGCCACCTTTTCTAGCAGTAAAAGATCTTCTTGACAGGTACGACACGTTGTCAGATGGGTCTCAAGTTGGCGTACCTGCTGCACTGTCAATTGCTTATCAATATACAACTGTAATTGCTTACTCGCCGCCGAACAACGCATTACTGGCCTCTCGTTCTTGTATTCAGTTCAGCCCCAAACTTCTCTAAACGTTCTTTTAACAAATTACGGGCGCGAAATAAGTGTGTTTTAATAGTACCTATCGGCATCGTTAGAATTTCGGCCATTTCTTCATAGGTCATTTCCTGCAAATGACGGAGAATTAAGACGATGCGGTACTTTGCAGGCAATTGTGAGAGCTGCTCCTGCACTATAGCTTGATGAGCATGTGCTTCTAAGGCCGCGTCAACTCGTTGTTCCTGCCCAATATTGGCAGTGATTTGTTCCGCTTGTACAGCTACTTGTAACGCCTTATCACGTTTGCGCTGCTCAAGTTGTTTCAAAGCACAATTGTAGGCAATACGATAAAGCCAGGTGGAAAACTGTGCATCACCACGGAAAGAAGGTAAGCCCTGCCACGCGGCCAGAAATGTCTCCTGCGTCACTTCATTGGCTTCCTCGTATTGCTGGAGCATGCGAAAAGCCAGATTGAACACGCGTCTCTGATGCTGTTGTACCAATTGGGCAAAAGCATCCTGATCACCCTTCTTACTAGAAATCACTAATTGCTTCTCATCCTGCTCCGTCACAGGAGAGACGCTATGAGGTAGTGCTATCCCCAGTCTCTGTACCGGGTGCATCAAATGCTCGTTCATATACTTTCTTTGGAGACCTTTTCACTAACAAATGTTTCACTTACTCAACCAGGTTGAAACATTTTTACGATTAGTCTTATCATACCATATGGAGTCCAAATACCAACAAGGTTATCCGAGGTCTTTCTATGTCTGAAAATGTTCTGCTTATTCTAATTGGCTGGTTACTGGTTCTGGCTATCTTCTTTGGCTTTATTGTACTCATTCGCTATTTGCAACATCGCGAACGTATGGCGATGATCCATACGGGTATTCATCCTCATAGCTTCCGTCAACAACGCCATCGCAGCCCTGGTATGCTCCGCGCCGGTTTGATTATTGCCATGGTTGGTCTCACTCTTACCATCGGTCTCTATCCTATTGGCTTCATCCTCCCACCGGCCTTTGCCTCCATTCCTTTCCACTTCGGTCCCTGGCTCCTCCCCGGTCTTATCCCCCTTGGCGTTGGCATTGCTCTCATCTCCAGCTACTACCTCGAAAGAGAGATTCCACCTCCAGATCATCCTGAAGGTACTACTCAAACAAAGGTCAAGGAAACTCTTGAAGAACGCTTTCCGCAATAGGGAGCTAGATGCCCGACCCCACCTCATGATGCCCGACCCCACCTCATGATGCCCGACCCCACCTCATGATGCCCGCAAGGGGCATCACTACTATACTACGGCTTCGCAGGCTGACGCGTTCGTCTATAGTAGTGATGCCTCTTGCGGGCATCATGCTGTTGAAAAAGGTTCTTGAAAATGATGGATGGGGACGGGTATGTGGTAATATGGGGGCAAGGTGAAAACCTCATCTGGTGATTGTCGCATTCTTCTGAGTATTGGCAAACCTGACTGAGCATGATTGTACAGAAGCACAAGGAGTCTCCCTATGAACCTTCCGTCTGCATCGGCTCAGGTAGCTGTAAACTCTGACTCGTATCATCCGGCTGGCACTCGCTTGCAGGGCTCGTGGCTTGTTCTTGCACGGGTAGGCTGGCTCGTTCTGGCTGTGCTGGCTCTGGGCCTCTCTGTGGCCAGCATCCCAAGCTACTTTGCGTTGCTTCATGTTCTCTGCACAGGTGCTCTGGCTACATGTAGGAACACCGGGCAACTCACCCCGAACGATCTGCGAGCGTTTCAGGCGTCGGGCCTCTCTCTCGACTTCTTTGCGACGTACCAGGTCGCACTCTTCATCGTCTTTACTGTTGTCTTCGCTACAATCGGCATGGTAGTCTTCTGGCGCAAATCTGATGACCGCATGGGACTCTTTGCCTCACTTGCCATGGTGATGTTTCCACTGGCTTTCAATAACGGTAACCTGACGACATTTCCTTCAGCTTGGTGGTTGATAGGCCAGTTCGTAGCCGTCCTGGGTGATAGCTCTATGTTCCTCTTCTTCTACGTGTTTCCCACTGGACGGTTTGTCCCGCGTTGGACGCGCTGGCTCTGGGCGGGGGTGACCGTCTTGTGGGCAGTGAATGTTTTTTTCCCTTCTCTCCCTTTTAATTCCTCTCCCCTCTTTGGTGTGCTGCTTATAGGTTTTATATGCAGTGCATTGGTCGCACAGATCTATCGCTACCGGCGGGTGTCCAGCACAGTCCAGCGACAGCAGACCAAGTGGGTCGTCTTCGGTATCTCTATCGGCCTTGGCGGTTTCCTGGTCTTAGGCATTTTCTGGACGTTCTTTCCCTCACTCGCGATACAAGATCCGTTTGCCGATTTGATCACTAACACGGTTACCTATCTTATTTTTCTCCTCATTCCGCTCTCGATCGGCGTTGCTATCCTACGCTCGCGCCTCTTTGACATTGATAGCATCATCAATCGCACGTTAGTCTATGGCATGCTGACTGCGATCCTGGCCCTGGTCTACTTTGGGAGTATCATTGCCTTGCAGTCGCTGGTGGGCGTGTTCACAGGACACTTCTCATCGGCGTCACAAGCACCCTTCGTGCTTGTCGCTTCCACGCTTGGCATTACCGCCTTGTTTCAGCCATTGAGACGACGCATTCAAGCTATCATCGACCGGCAGTTCTACCGCTCCAAGTATGATGCTACTCGCACGCTGGAAGCTTTTAGCGAAACCTTGCGCGGGGAACTCGACTTGAACCAGTTAAGCAAGCAGTTGCTAACGGTAGTACAAGAGACGATGCAGCCCACGCATGTTTCGCTCTGGTTACACCATGCTGAAAGATTAAGGGAACGGACCACTCGGCTTCTCCCAAGAAGCGGTGAGGAAGAGAGCGTAGTGCCATGATGCTTCGCCTCTTCTCTTATGAAGCCCGCCCCCACTTCCATGATGCCCGCAAGGGGCATCACTACTATACTACGCCTCATGCCCGTTCTTCGTGTATAGTAGTGATGCCCCTTGCGGGCATCATGCTTCTCACATATCTCAACCACTACACATTTTATGACTTCTAGTGTATACTTCTGATTGCGGCGTTCTCTAGTAAATACATCATGCTTTTAACACTCGTTTTCTCTATAGCAACGAGCATATAATTCAATAATTGAAGGTGATCTATGTCAGAGAAACAACCGGCAGTTATAAACATTAGCAAGATATTGAAGGATGTTTCACTACCTACCATTGCCGCTATAGGTAGTGCGACGGGAAATATATGGATTGCCGGTGCTGCAGCAGTTCCGGCAGCTATAGCAGCATCAGACACACTCAAGTCTCTCCTTCAAAAGAAGCAAGAAGAACATCTTGAACTGTCTGCACCTCCTTGGTGGACGAAGAGTGCCCAATCCTGGCAAATTACATGCGCTAGTATAGAAAATGGCCTACCCGCTGCTATGAACAGTATGGCCGAACGTCTGCGCAAAGAAGGAACCATTCCCACAACAGTACAGCCTGTTGAAAAAACAGAAAGGGTACCTGAAAAACACAACAAACGCAAGAAACCGGCAGCTTTTTCGCTTCCATTTTGCCGATGCACATGCTATACTACCAATGGACCTTCTAAAGGATAGTCTTTATTTCCCTTGCTTACTTTCACATGTGAGGTGAAGCATGCCACTCGAGGGGCTGCAACTCGGTAAATATCGCCTCGTGCGTCTCATTGGGAGCGGCGGGATGGGCGACGTCTATCTGGGAGAAGATGTGCGGCTCAGCCGACAACTGGCTATCAAAGTGATGCGGGCTGAGGTCTCACCCTATCCTGATGAAGATGCCGTTAAGGATGGGGCACGTCTCTTTCAACGCGAGATGAAAGCCATTGCCACCCTCGATCATCCCCACATCCTCCCTCTCTATGACTATGGAGAAGAACTCCTTCACCAAACCACACTGATCTATATGGTTATGCCGTTTCGCCCAGAGGGATCTCTTGCTGACTGGTTACGCCAACGGAACCCCTCTGAACCACTTCCACTACAGGATATCGCCTCCTTGGTATCCCAGGCCGCCGAGGCCCTTCAGAAGGCACACGATCATCAGATTATCCACCAAGATGTCAAGCTTTCGAATTTTCTCATCCGCAGGAAGAAGGACGTCTCAAGCCCTCCTGATCTTCAGCTCGCAGACTTTGGCATAGCAAAGATCAACAGTGCAACCTCGAGTATGAGTCATGCTTCTCGCGGGACACCCATCTCCATGGCTCCTGAGCAGTGGAATGGTGATCCCGTACCAGCCACGGATCAATACGCTCTTGCCATCATGACCTACCAACTGCTGACAGGTCGTCCACCATTTCGCGGCCGCCCAGAGCAGATGATGTACCAGCATTTGACTGTTCCTCCTCCCCCACCAAGCACCTTTCGCAAAGATCTTCCTGCCAGCATTGACGCAGTTCTTCTGCATGCGCTTGCAAAAAGACCTCAAGAGCGTTTTCCATCTATCTCCGAATTCGCTGTTGCTTTTCAACAGGCCATGCAGAGCACAGGTGATCTCTACGCAACCCTTGCCATTAGTGAAGGAGAGGCAGCAACCGGGACAAAACGTGAACTGATGCTGCCAGGAGGACGAAAGGCACAGGTATCTCTACCGCAAGGGGTCCAAGATAAACAGGTGCTTCGTCTAGAGGGCTTGGGAGAACCCTACTATGCTGGTGGCCCGCTCGGTGCGCTTGTCCTTCTCCTTTCTATCTCCTCACAGGACAAAACAGCACTTTCAAAAGAGGCCGGAGATGATGAGACAGTGGCATCGAGTGGCTCTCCCAATGCTAGAAGCAAAGCTGTCTTGACAAGTAGCTCTTCTCAGAGAACAGGCACAACGGAGACCAGAGATGAGCCTTCTCCACCTCCCTCAGAAGTCTCAGCCGTGAGTGTTGATCCTCAACGAGCACAAAAGTCGAAGCCGAGCATCCCAAAGGTGAATATCTGGAAGATTGGGAAACGGCAGGTGGTGGCTGCGATAATCGGTATCGTCCTGTTTGGCGTTCTTGATTATGTTCTTGGTGCACTGGTCTCCAATGCTCCCAGCAATTCTCCTCTTTTTAATCCCATAGGAGGCCTCTCTTTTTCACCCTACGACACGTTCATCGGTGTCTTGTATGGGCTAATTTTGACGGTTCCTCTCTTCTTTGCGGTTGAATTTGGTCCCTGGGTGGGGCTTGCAAGCGTAGTCATTGGCGCTTGGCTTGGTGACTACGCTGCCTTCCATTCACTGATCTTCCCTTGGTATCTCTACACGTCCGATGCCATATTCGCCTTCATATCTGGTCTTGCTCTCCTTCAAACGCGGGGGCGCTACGACAATTGGAGAGCCATCACGACTGCCGTCATCATGAGCGCAATCGGCATAATTAGCAGTAATATTCTTGTGGCCATTGGTGATAGCATAGCCAAGCAGGCCGTTCTTTTCAACGATTTTCTCGGTCTGACTCTCTTATTCCTCCTTCCCCTGATCCTGCTCCCGATCCTGCTGGTTATCTACAACAGAATAGCCAACCGGGGAAAATCTACATCCACCACGCCATAATCTGGCGCAGAAAACGCACGTAAGCAGAACGGTAGAAGAAGAGTTCTCTCTTGCCCTCACTATGCTTCCAAAGGAGCGTAGTGAACGCAGTCACTCTTGCAGCATGATGCAGCCTCTTGGAAAAGGAGGCACAAGGTGATACATCGTAAGTCTAGCTGTGTTGCAAGTTGGAAAGGCAACCACAATGATGGGAACCAAGGAGCGGTCCTTTTCTCCGCTCATCAACATCTCACTGGAAGACTTGGTGCCAGCAGATCATTTCTATCGCCACCTGGAGCGAACCCTCGACCTCTCGTTCGTACGTGAGTTCGTGCAAGAGACCTATGCGAGCAAGGGACGTCCCTCCATTGATCCCGTGGTCTTTTTCAAATTGCAACTGGTGATGTTTTTTGAAGACATCCGCTCCGAGCGGTTGCTGATGCAGCATGCTGCTTGCCGAGGGCAAAGACTGGCATGGCATGAGGCGTTTTCGCCTCCGACGACTCTGGCGTGTGAACTGTGAAGCATTGATGCGAGCGGCTGGACAAAATCTCAAACGCTTGCTCAAGAAGCGAGGATGGGGACGCCGCCCATGGCCACAAGGAGCAGCCCATGCCTTCGCAGAACCTCCACCGGAAGATCATCTTCACCTACGTGCACCCATGCGAACAGAAAAAGCTCTTACTTGTGAAGAGCATCTCCACGTGAAGGACCCCTTGAAACTCGCTTCGTCTCTCGAGCCCGTCTCCACTTTTCATGCATCTTCTTGGATACCACTCTCTTCTTTTCGCCAAGATGCTCCCAATCCCTGTTCGTTTGGCCTGTTCTCTGCTTGGTGTGGTTCTCTCCCTCCCTCTTTCTGCACAAGGCTGGGCCTTGGCGATTGCAGGTCAGGAGACTTTTCTCTCTCTAAATTAAGCTCTACAATGGGCTTTTTCAACAGGCTGAGTAGTTGTGCGTCGCGTCTTTGCCGAAGAGCTTAACCGAGATCTTGCTCGTCATCTTTCTACATGGGAAGTCACAGCCCAAAACCGGGAAATGGTAGCTGAATACGTTACACCACCACTGTTACAAAAGTCTGCGACGGTGCTCAAGACTGTGATTGATCCCATACGAGAGGATGCTTTTGCGAAAGAACTAGAAAAAATCTCCGATGCGCTTGTCCAGACATCAATAGAGAAACCCCAACCGGCAGAAGCTTCTGCGCCTGGTATTGCAACGGCGGTAGCTCCCACTTCAGTAGCACCTTCTCCATCTGTTGATGATATCCTAAAACAAAAGGCGCAAAATGATGCCTACGACGTATACATCTGCTACCATGATGAAGACGAAGATGAGGTTTTCAAGATTGGAGAACAGCTTAAGGCACGAGGAATTTTGCCCTGGTTTGATATCCTGGCGAGGGCTGGGAAGCTCAGAAGGAGACAGCAGGAAGAGCAGATAGAGAAGATTCCAGCCGCAGCAGTGTTTGTAGGTCAGCACGCGGTGGCTGACTGGCAGGTCCGACAAATGTACTCATTTCTGGAGCAATTTGTCGAACGTGAGTGTGCAGTCATTCCCGTCCTTCTTCCAGATGCTCCCCAAAAGCCCAAATTGCCCGTTTTCCTGGCGAACTTTGGCTGGGTCGATTTTCGCAAAAAAGTGCCTGAGCCGATGGGGCAATTGATTTGGGGGATTACGGGGGAACGGCCTCATGTTTGAGTGGTGGCTGGTGGCCATATATAGCTTGATAGGCAAACGCATTTAAGACCAATAACCCTTACACCAAAAAGTAAATTCTCCAAAATTTTTTCCGCTTTTTTGGAAACGACGCGTATTACATATGCCATAGGGACTACCATTTACCAGTTCCTAAAACACGTATCATGAAAGGACTAACACCCTATGGTGAAGCAGAAGTCAAAACAAAAGTTTTCCTCAACCTGGGCAACACAAACACAACTCGGTGAACACTTCAGTATGACCGCCAAAGAAATCGGACAGAAACTCATTGAACTTGGCTTGCGAATATATGATGAGGAGCAGCGTCAGCATGTGCCTACTCCACAGGCTTTAGCTGATGGTCTATGCACCTATACTCCACTCAAAAATGGGAAGCCATTCTATATGTGGCATAAGGCGAAAATCTCAAAACTGATGCAAGAGAAGACGCAGGTAAAACCACTGAGCGATAAAGATATAGAATATCGTGAAATGGCACTATCTCTGCTTGAACTCGATAAGGATGCCGAAGGAGGCTTTGATAAAGCCTATTACCTGTTTTTCGACTCGCTCTCTCCTAAGGACCTTCCCACTATTTTGGCATGGGCATTGATAGAAGCTCACAAAGAGGCTGTGGGGCAAAAGGGGAAGGCAGATGATACAGCTTATCAAAGGCTTCTTGAGGGCATAGAAGCTAAAGATTTTCCCGCTATTAATCAGCAACTAGAACGCCTGAGTGCTGATATTCGTTTGGGTGAGCATCAAGACACCTCTAACACCTGAGAATATGTGTCATTCTCATGAAGCTCGCCTCCTCGCATGATGCCCGCAACGGGCATCATGCGAGGAGGCGAGCTTCATGAGCTCTCAGGGGTAGGTTTTTTGGGAGTGGAGACGCCATCTCGCGTAGGGGTGGAAGGGCCCACTTTCCATGAGACACGGCGGGCAGCCACAAGGACCGATTGTAACCCACTTCCATAGGAGTGCTATTAGCCCACTTTCCATGAGGCACGGCGGGCAGCCACAAGGGCCCCTATACCTGTCCCCCAGACAGGATGCCCTGCTCCACGCCGCCCCTGCCCCTACGCGCTTCCCCTCGCCATGGCAAAAACCCTACCCCTGAGAGAGGCATGGTATTCGGTTGCAACAGTGGGTCTTTCGGGGTTGTCGGGGTGCCACCACCAGAGGCGTTGCACGGCATCTTTTTCGTCGTCCGTCCAGTAGAAGCCGATGTCACCGAGGTTGGCATAGCCGACGATATGCACACCGGCCTTCCATTGGCTCAGCCACTCTTCACGGTGGAAGATAGCCTCGGCCAGCGTATGCTTGCGTCGTTCGAGCCTATCCTCTAACTTTTCCGCTCCTTGAATGGTTCCGCGTACAATGTGACGTGTGCCTTTCGGAGCCTCCTGTGCCGCAGCAGTCCTTTGCACCAGCCTCTTTCTACCTTTTGAAACCCTCCTCTGTAAGAAGGAGACTCCAAAGAAGGCAGCACGAATCAGCCGAAGCCCCCACTTGGCGAGCGTCATACGCTCTTGGGATGCTTCTTTGCCATCCTCACCGGTCTCGGAGGTATGGTAGAGCGTGTTAGGTAGATAGTGTAGGCGATAGCTACGATTGGGCGGAAACTTGTCGAAAGCGTGGTGTGGCCAGCCTTGGGCTGGCACGACGATCTCGTAGCGAGATCGTCTGGCATCGATCAGCCGGGGGAGTAACCAGGGAAGAGCATAGAAACGTGAGAGGAGAATGCGCAAAATCTTCCGAAAAATGCGCCGGTTGCGGAGCAGATCAATGGTATCCCAGGCAAAGAAATCTATGTTGCTCATAGCTTGACGCCCGAAGAATTCAATGAAGCGCGGATACCCAACGCTCAGCACGGCTATTTCCAGGCCCGAACCTTCGTTGCGTAAAGGACTGGAGGTAAAATCGATCATACGAGCAGTTACTGTGCCTGTACGTTCCCAGTATTGCAGGCTAGAGCCAAAGGCGTAATGTACATCGCCGGAAAGGAAGACCACACGCCGGAGCTTGCTCACCGTGCGTAGGAAATGTTGAAAGGTCCCCCACTCGAGGCCCCATGACTCGGCATCCAGCGCATAGTTATCTTTGGCCTGCAAGTGATGCCAGTATTGCAAGGATTCGAGGAGTTCCACACCCAGGACAGGAGTAGCCGAGACAATAATGGTTACATCGACATCGCGGCGCGACTGATCATTGATTTGTGCATGGATGGCTTGTGGAGAGAGCAGCCCCGGACAATCGCCAGGGGAGCGGTAGAGGCGATGATTGCGCGTATCCATCACAATCATCTGATAGCGCGGAGCTGCATAGCTGTAGTAGTAGTGTAAGGCACGTGGAGAGTGTGCGAGTGTGCCGGTGCCTGAAAAGGATTCGGGCAAACCGATAATCTCGGCTATCGCCTCTGCACCTGCATCGGTCTCATCGCCACGCCATGCATCGATACCTTTGAGTAATGTTATACCGTTACTTTGTGCAAACTGTTTGGGGGTGTTGCCCCATGCCTGGAAAAGGCAGTAGGTCAGCAGGGCGTTGCGTAGGATGCGCTTGCCTACCGGACTGGCCAGCACGCGGCGGCACCATGCCCCATCCAGAAACCAGTCATCGGTTACATCATGATCGTCACACATCATGTAAGTGGGAATGTTCGCCAGGGCGCGGCGCACCATGGGCAACGAGGTCTGAAACTCGCGCAGGCTGCTAATATTGGCGGCATATTTTGCCTTGGCATTCTGCATGAGCGAAGGTTGTGGTTGCATGCGCGGGTAAGCCTGCCAGAACTCTTCAAGCGTTGGCAAATCTTGCGGCCACAGCATATCTGACCAGATGAACATGTACATGCCTGTGAATTCGGCCAGGGTCATCAATTGGTTTTGCGATGTGGTGGTGGAGAACATGGCTTGATTGCGTACCACATCGGTACGTCCACCCGGCGGGAGCTTGCGTCCTGGAACACCACCATTGTGCAGTGGTAGCAGCTCTTCCTGGTTACCTGCAAGGAGGAAGTTACCGGCATCGATGAGCATAAACAAGAGAGGGGTCGCCACATCATCGGCGTAAATCTGATCGCCGGTCATGAAGAGTTGCTGAGGGCGATGCTCAGCATGCTCAATATCATGAGAGGCAGACTCAATGATGATATCAATGGCTGAGAGCATTTCCTTGCCTACGCCATGAGGTTTGCGACAGGAACCGTGAAGGATACGAAGCTGGTTCAAATCTTCTGACGGCATCATAAAGCTGGGCAACGGCTGATCGGGATAGACCAGACGCTGCCGCTCGTTAGCCGTCGCCGGATTGTTATTGAGGATGCCCGGCGTGTCCAGGTGAGCCGCCGTTGTGGGAACAGAGACACGCTCAGCTAGAGCTTCATCTTGGAAGAAGAGATCATAGTAGTAGAGCTTGCCCCACGCTAAACGCTCTTGCTCATTGGTGGTATGAGCGGTAACCGTGATCAGGTGCAGGTGATCACCCAGGCGAATGGTGTGACTCGTACCCTCCAATTGTGGGACAAGTCCACCAGCATCATCTTTCGCATAGACCAGCAACGTCACCGTCCGTGGCTCCTTCAAGGCCAGCCAGACACTGACGCTCTCCGGCTCTACACGCCGCAACACTGGTCCCGACAGGATAAGCGGTAAGTTCGCGAAGCGTTCCGCTAATGGTTGCCATGTCATGAAGTCCACTCCTTCGCATCAAGCTACCTTTTCTCGATCAACCTTTCAAACCGGTCAACATCACGCCGTATCACATCCAGGCTGGCCTGCCAGAAAGCGGTCGAGCGAATATCAATACCAAACTGCCCAGCCAGTGTAGCGGCATCCGCCAATCCGGTTGATGAGAGCAGATCGTCATAGCTCATTTTGAACTTTGCGGGGTCTTGCTGATAATGGGCGTAGAGACCAAGGCCGAAGAGTAACCCGAACATGTACGGATAGTTATAGAAGCAGTAGATGCTATAATAGTGCGGCTTCATCGCCCACATATAGGGGTGCAGTGTATTTTCGTCCAGGCCATCTCCATAGGTCTCACGTTGTGCCTCTAACATCAAGTGCTTCAGTTCATCTATCGACAGTTCGCGCTGGAGACGTTTCTCGAAAACACGCTGCTCGAAGAGGAAACGGCTGGTGATATCGACAACAACCTGACACGAGCCTTGCAGCGACTCTTCGAGGATGGCGATCTGCTCCTGGGTATCAGCTTTCTGCAAAGCGGCCTGCGAAACGATGGTTTCACAGAAGATACTGGCCGTCTCCGCCAGCGTCATCGGCGTATCACGTTGCAACAAGGTGCGCTGTGCCAGATTAAGGTTATGGTAACCGTGTCCCAGCTCGTGGGCCAGCGTACTCACACCACCGAAGGACGACTTATAGTTGGCAAAGACCCGCGATTCATCGTTGCGAATGGAGATACAAAAGGCTCCATCGCGTTTGCCGCTGCGTGGCTCGGCATCGATCCAGCGTTCGTGGAAAGCGCGAGCGGCAAAATCTGAGAGCTTAGGCGAATACGTGCCAAACTGTTCCACGATGAAGGCTTGTGCCTCGTCAAACTGCCATACCTTGGTGCTTTTGCCGACGGGAGCGAAGAGGTCGTACCAGGCCAACCGTTCTAAACCAAGGGTACGTGCCTTGGCGTGTAGATAGCGACGAAAATCTGGAAAGGCGGCACGAGCGGCGGTAAGCATTGCATCCAGCGTCTGAGGGTCAATGTTGTTACCGAACAGCGAGGCATCAAGTGGAGACTCCCAGCTGCGCTTGCGCGTGAGGACGTTGACTTCGCCCTTGATGCTATTGAGGGCGGCCGCCAGTGGCAAAGCGACACGTTGCCAGCCGCCCAGTTCTGCTTCGTAGGCACGGCGGCGCACCTCGCGGTCGGGATCGTCGGCCATATTGCGGATCATGCTCATGGGTAGCTCTTGCTTTTGTCCGTGTAGTTCTATGGGTACCAGCAGTTGCGAGGTGAGGTCGCCATGAAGTTTGCCCCAGGCAGTGCTACCGATCACGCTCAACTCTGAGGCCAGTACTTCTTCCGGTGGCGTCATCAGGTGGGTGGCACGTATTTTCGTCTTCCGCAACAGAAAAGCGTGTTCACCGGCCAGACTTGAGCGTGAAATGAGAGCTTCTACATCCAGGCACCCAATCCAGGCCGTGAGGCGCGTTCCCAACTGGCTTAATGTTACCAAGGATTGTTGCAGTTCGCTCTTCCTGGCCTGTGCGGCAGTATCTTGCGAATTGGTAGAGACGAGGCAAGTGAGATAGGCACTGAGGGTGCGTGTGTTCTCTAAAACGCTGTTATAGCGTTCCACTACGGTTTCAAAAGTTGCAATAGTTGTCTCATCGAGCGATGATGAGGGCTGCTTTGAGATAATGTGCGTATCGAAAAGCTGGGCGAGGTTGCGAATATCCTGCACGACGTGGGCAAAGCCTTGCTCAAATTCAGCGGAATTGAGACCTGGATAGATGACGTCCATATTCCAATGGGGCAATGTTTGTGTAGTACTCATATTAATATCTTCCTCTATTTCATCAAATATTTTGTTTCTTCCCAATAGTCAATGTAGGGATATAATGATGAACTTTAAGAAAATACTTCAGGTATGGTGGTAGAGGCGGCATTTATGACGCCAGTCCGTTCTGATAGGCTGGCGTCATAAATGCCGCCTCTACCATATTGTCTATACTCGAATATTTTTTAAATTCCATCATTGCGCCCCTACATTTTGTTTATTGTTGGATCATCTTACCACCGATTATGCACCTGCGAACGAATAAACCGATTATAAACCTCCTGCACGCGCTGCATTGCTTCCTCACTGAGGGGTGGTAGTGAAGCGGCTTGCACATTCTCCTGGGCCTGCTGAGGATTTTTAGCTCCAGGAATAGTGGTAGTGACTTCGGGGAACATCAAAATCCAGCGCAAGGCGAATTGGGCCAGCGTTGCACCTGGCGGCACAAGGCCACGCAGTTCCTCAACGGCCTGTAAGCCCGTCTCATAATCGACGCCGGAGAAGGTCTCACCCTGATCAAAGGCTTCACCGTGGCGGTTGAAATTGCGATGATCGTTCTCGGCAAAATGGGTGTCACGGCGCAATTTACCGGTTAGTAGGCCGCTTGCCAGTGGCACACGCGCCAGGATACCGACCTGATGCTGGCGTGCGGCGGCGAAGAACTGTTCGGCAGGCTTGAGCCGGAACATATTAAAGATAATCTGAACGCTCTGCACGTTTGGATAAGTAATTGACTTGAGAGCTTCGTCTACCCGTTCCACACTTACGCCATAGAAGCGTACTTTGCCCTGTTGAACGAGATCATCAAGGATACCGAAGACCTCTGGCATGTCATACACTTCGGACGGTGGACAGTGCAGTTGAAGCAGGTCAAGGGCCTCGGTTTCCAGATTGCGTAAACTACGCTCAACAAAGCTCGTCAGGTTCTGCCGGTTGTACCCAGCTGCCGTATGAGGATTGAGCCGCCGCCCCGCCTTCGTAGCGATGATGAGTTGCTCGCTCCGTGACTTGCGCACCTGGGCAATCAGTTGTTCCGAGTGTCCATCACCATAGACATCTGCTGTATCAATGAAGTTGACGCCGAGATCGATGGCTTTATGCAAGGCCGCCTCTGACGCCTGATCATTGGTAGACCCCCAGGCATCACCACCGATGCCCCACGAGCCAAAACCGATCTCCGATATCTGCCAGCCAGTACGTCCCAATGTGCGATATTTCATATGCTGCCACTCCTTACTAGTGTTTCAACGATGTTTTGCGAAATTGTTGCAACATATGTAATGTATAGCGGCGGGGAGATTTTTGCAAAATGGACAGGTGGGTGAGCCTGACCCCCACAAGGGGGGTCACTACATGTTGGTGCCTGCCAGCGTGAAATGTAGTGACCCCCCTTGTGGGGGTCAGGCTCTACAAAAATCCTACGCACACCCTGCTTGTATGCCTGTATAATATCTTGACAGACAAGGGCTTTAGCCCGCCGCAAGCCGCTGTGATTTCAATCCACGCGGTTAGGCGTCTCTGGCTTTAGCCCTTGCCTCTTGACTATATAGTCAAGACGTACTATACTCTTCCTATGAAGACATTTGAATACCGAATGAGGCCAAATAAGAAACAAGAGCAAGCCTTGATGAATGTGCTGATTGCATCGCGTAAGATGTACAACGCCTGTCTGGAAGAGTTGATCACTCACTACCAAGAGACAGGCAAGTACCTGCATCTCTACGAGCAAGATAAGCATCATGGCAAAGAGGCACATCCTGATCTGCCTGCTGTGGTCGTGGATACCACCCTCAAACGTCTTCACCGCTCGTTTACCAACTTCTTCCAGGGACGTAAAGAAGGACGCAAGGTTGGCTTTCCTCGCTTTAAGGGTGCCAACGCATGGAATACCATTCAGTTCCGTGATGCTACAAGCTACGTCAAGGGGAACTACTTTCATGCTCCTAAGTTGTGTGGTGGTCGCATTCGCATCGTCTTGCATCGCCCTATGGAGGGGAAGTTCAAGTTTGCTCGCATCGTCTTGCGTCCTTCTGGCTGGTATCTCCAATGTGTCTGTGAGACCGGACAAGAACCCTTGCCGAAAAAAGACAATGCCGTAGGGCTGGACATGGGTATCCGCTACCTCGTAGCGGATAGCAATGGACACATCATCGACAATCCCAAACATGCCAAGAAGAGTGCTAAGAAGCAGGCCCTCGCTCAAAAAAAGTTGGCACGTTGTAAAAAGGGAAGCAACCGACGCAAAAAGGCGAAACACAAGGTTGATCGTATCCATGAGCGTATTCACAACCAACGGAAAGACACCCTTCACAAAGCCTCACATCACTATGTCAAGCACTATCAAACGATTATCATTGAAGATTTGAAACCTGCCAACATGGTACGGAACCATTGTTTGGCTTTTTCTATAGCCGATGCATCCTGGGGAATATTGCGACAATATCTTGAGAGCAAAGCCGAACATGCTGGCCGCAAGTTGATTGCCGTGGCCCCTCACTACACCTCTCAGGAATGTTCGCAGTGTGGTGAGTATGTGCAAAAATCCCTCAGTGTCCGAACGCATGTGTGCCCTTATTGTGGCTACATTGCAGATCGAGACGAGAATGCAGCAAGAAACATCCTGCAACGTGGCGTGGCCGCGTACAGGCTCGGACGGGGCCTTCGTTGAGAGAGCGAGAGGGGCCTGTGCAAACAGGTGAGTCACCGCTCCCGTTGAAACGAGAAGCCGCTGGGCTTTAGCCCAAGCGGAGTGTCACATATGTATGTCACGATGCTATGCTAAACGTGCTTAGGTACTCTCTGATAAAAGGAGACCTGTTCCGTGGATACAGCCAACTTCGAGTCAGTCCCTCATGTCCCAACGCTGCGCGGTATCGAGCAGGCCAGCGAGGTAATTCGCGAGGCAATTTATGTGACACCCATGTTACATTCGCGCACCTTCAGCGCAATGACGGGAACGAACGTGTATCTCAAACCCGAGAATTTGCAGCGAACTGGTTCCTTCAAGGTGCGCGGGGCCACCTATAAGATTTCCCGGCTCAGCGAAGAGGCACGCAGGCGCGGGGTAATTGCAACCTCCATGGGCAATCATGCCCAGGCTGTGGCCATCGCTGCCCAGTCGTTTGGCTCTCCGGTCACCATCGTGATGCCTGAGCAAGCTCCCCTGGTGAAAGTCACGGCCACACAAGGCTATGGAGCCAAGGTCGTTCTGCACGGGGCCACCTTTGATGAAGCTTCTGCTCATGCACGTAAGTTGCAGGAGGCAACAGGTGCTACCTTTGTCCATGCCTTCGATGATCCTGACGTCATTGCCGGTCAAGGTACCTTGGGCTTGGAGATCCTCTCGCAGCTCCCTTCCCTCGACGCTCTCATTGTCCCGATTGGTGGGGGTGGTCTCATCTCAGGCATTGCTATCGCTGCACGTGCGCTCAAACCCAACATGATCATTATTGGCGTTGAAGCGGAAGGCGCGGCCAGTTGCCGTGCCTCGCTTGACGCTGGAGAAATACGAACGCTGCCGACCATTACCACAATTGCCGACGGCATCGCACTGAAGCGTCCCGGAGAATTGACGTTCCCCATCATTCAGCAGCTGGTCGATGAGGTCGTCACCGTGGAAGACCAGGAGACGATGAGTGCCATCCTCCTCTTGCAGGAGCGCTGTAAATTGCAGGTGGAGGGTGCAGGGGCAGTCAGCCTGGCGGCCTTGCTACGCCCAGGACTGCTGAAGCTGGCAGGTAAAGAGGTCGTGGTGCTGCTCTCGGGTGGAAATATCGACATGAACCTGCTTGGAGGCTTCATTGCGCATGGACTGCTAATACAGGGACGCATCGCTATTCTGCGCACGTTGATCGCGGACCGTCCAGGCGAGTTGAAGCGGCTCCTGGCACTCATCGCGGAACTCAATATCAACGTGCGGGAGATGAATTATCTTCCCACGATGCAATCGTTACCCGTGCAACAGGTTGAGGTGACGCTCACCGTGGAGACACGCGATCATCATCATATTGAGCAATTGTTTGCGGTCCTCCATGAACAGGGCTATGCCGCCACCAAAGTCCAAGGGCCCTTAACGAGAACTCTCGCGTAGGTGTTGGGGCCCTTCTTACACAGGTAGGTTTTTTGAGAACGAAGATGAGAAAACGCGTAGATACCGTCTGAAATGTCAAGTGGTTTGACATTTCAGACGGTATCTACGCGACGGTCAGAGCGTTCGGTTCGGTTGATGCCTATGGGACGCGATCAATCGAGTCCCTACAGATGATGGATCGTGTATTTGAAAGGAAGCGTTAGGATATTCCATGCCTTGCTCAAAAAAGCGCAACAGGCCATTCCTATCCGCGATAACAGCCGCTACTTCGTGACGAAGTTTCTCTTCCCTATGCGCAAGCTGTTTGCCTGTCTGGGGCAGCGTTGGGCTGAACGGGGCTGGCTTGAGACAGCCGATGATATTTTTTTCCTGACCGTTGCGGAGATCCGAATTATTTAGACAAAGATAGAAAGAAGTTGTAATTTTTCTCCAAAAACCTCTTGCAGTTCTGGGAGGGATGGTGTATTATATGGATGGTTTGCACTCTCGTTAAGAGAGTGCTAAATTTGATGAGGTAGCTCATCATCTACATTTATGAAAAATAGGGAGAAATTGGTATGCCAACAGTGAGCCTCAAGATTAAGCCGCTGGGTGACCGATTGGTCGTGAAGGCATTGGCACGCGAGACAATGACGAAGAGCGGCATTGTCCTGCCGGATACAGCTAAAGAGAAGCCCCAGGAGGGTGAAGTACTGGCAGTGGGTCCCGGCAAAGTGCTGGACAATGGCAAGCGTACAACGCTCGAGATCGAGGTTGGGCAGCGCGTGCTATTCGCAAAATATGCGGGTACGGAAGTCAAAATGGATGGCGAGGAATATTTAATCCTGCGCGAAAGCGACGTTATGGGTATTGTGGAGTAAGATGTTTGGTCTTACGAGACAGGTGTAGTCATCTGTTTGGCTTTCCCTCATTTGCGGAATATACGTTGAAATTTGTGACAGAGTTTTTGAGGAGTGACATTTCGTGGCAAAGAGATTACAATTTGAAGAGCAGGCACGATACTCGCTGAAGAAGGGTATTGATGCCGTTGCTGAAGCGGTTAAAGTAACACTTGGCCCAAAGGGCCGCAATGTGGTGCTGGACAAGAAGTTCGGCGCCCCTACGATCACCAATGATGGTGTCACGATTGCTCGTGATATCGATCTGCCCGATCCTTTTGAGAACATGGGGGCGCAGTTGCTCAAAGAGGTAGCGACCAAAACCAATGATGTGGCCGGTGATGGTACGACTACGGCAACGGTGCTGGCACAGGCGATTGTCAACGAAGGTTTGAGAAACCTTGCTGCTGGTGCTAACCCGATGATTCTGCGGCGTGGCCTGGAAAAAGGTGTCGAGGCGGTCATTGAGTCAATTAAGTCGATGAGTAAGCAGGTGGAGAGCCGTGAGGAGATTGCTCAGGTAGCCTCTATCTCTGCCGCCGATAGCTCGATTGGTGAACTGATCGCTGAGGTGATGGACAGGGTTGGTAAAGATGGCGTGATCACGGTTGAAGAGGGTCGCGGCCTGGCGATGGAGAAAGAGTATACCGAGGGTATGCAGTTTGATCGCGGTTTTATCTCTGCCTACATGGCGACCAACAACGAACATACCATCGCTGAACTCTCCAACCCCTACATTCTGATTACTGATAAGAAGATCAATGCGATTGCCGACATCTTACCCCTTCTGGAGCGGGTGCTGCAGTCTGGTACGAAGGACCTGGTGATTATCGCTGAGGATGTCGATGGTGAGGCACTGGCGACTCTGGTGGTGAATAAGCTGCGCGGTGCTTTCAATGTGCTGGCCGTCAAAGCTCCTGGCTTTGGTGATCGGCGCGAGGCTATGCTGGAAGATATTGCTGTTCTCACCGGTGGTAAGGTGATTACCGAGAAAACTGGGCTCAAGCTTGAGAATGCTACTTTGCGTGATCTGGGTCGCGCTCGCACGGTAACTGCGACTAAGGATAATACAACTATCGTTGAAGGTGCAGGTAAGGATCAGCAAATCCAGGCTCGTGTGCGCCAGCTTCGCGCTCTGATTGAAGAGACGACCAGCGATTATGATCGTGAGAAGTTGCAGGAGCGTCTGGCGAAGCTGGCTGGTGGTGTGGGCGTGATCAAGGTTGGTGCGGCTACCGAGGTGGAACTGAAAGAGAAGAAGCATCGCGTTGAGGATGCGCTTTCAGCGACGCGTGCTGCTATCGAAGAGGGTATTGTTCCTGGTGGTGGTGCTGTGCTGATCGCGGCTGTTGCTGCTCTTGATAAAGTGGAGGTTGCTCCTGGCGAGGAGACGACGGGTCTTAACATTCTGCGTCGTGCTCTTGAGGAGCCTGCCCGTCAGATTGCGATCAATGCCGGTCGTGATGGGGCGGTGACCGTTGCCGGTATTCGCTCTCGTACACATGGCCACGGTTTCGATGTTATGAGAGATGAGTATGTGGATATGTTCAAGGCTGGTATCGTTGATCCGGTGAAGGTGACACGTTCGGCCTTGCAAAATGCGGCGAGTATTGCCGGTATGGTGCTTTCTACGGATACGCTGATTACTGATGCGCCCGAGGAGCAGTCTGCTGCTGCCGCTATGCCTGGCGGTATGGGTGGCATGGGTGGTATGGGTGGCATGGGCATGATGTAGTTGTTCGTGAGAAGAAACAAACAGGCAGGTGTCCGCATACACCTGCCTGTTTGTTTCTTCTCACGAACTCAGATACCTAGAGTTAGATAGGTAATGTCTTGATTGGTAGATGGGGCAGTAGACCCCAGAGGGCGGTGGCTAAGAGGGCAGCTAGTAGCAGTAGGGTGAAGTAGGTATGGAGTTTGAAGGTTTCGCGCATGGCGAGGTGGAGGCTGGTGGGCATGTCGGCACGTAAGGCACCAGTGAAGGCGACGACTAGGATGGGTAGTGTCCAGAAGGTGATGAGTATGAGATGGGGTGCGCCGTGGGGGAGACCGATGGCGGCGATGATGGCGTAGGCTCCCAATACCAGGAGGACATAGAGAACACGACTCCAGCGGAGGCCCACTAGTGAGGCGAGGGTGAGTTTCTCGGCCTGGGTATCGGTTTCTATGTCGCGCATGTTGTTGATATGCACTGCTGCCGTTGTGAGCAAGGCAAGGGGCAGGCTATAGAGTAAGACACTTATGAATGAGGTTCGGTTGGGCGAGCCGCCTGCCTGTACCATGTATGCGCCGAGTGTGAGCAAGGGACCGTAGATAATAAAGCTAGTTAACTCTCCGAGTGCTATTGAGGAGAGTGCGCGTGAAGTTGCGCTGAAGAAAAAGGCAGAGAGCAAGCCGATGAGGCCAAAGAGGTAGACAAAGGGGCCACCAGAGAAGGCCACGATTGCGCCGAGTAGTCCACCCAGTAGTAGGCAGACCAAGCCTATATTAAGTACGTGGATAGGGCGAATGAAGCCTTGTTGAATAAGCCCACCGGGGCCGAGAGGGTTGCCAGTATCGATGCCTCGAAGGTAGTCATAATAATCGTTGACGAGGTTGGCCCCGATTTGCAAGACGATGACGGCCAGGAGTGTGCCGAGGAAGGGTTGCCAGTGAAATAGTCCAAAGGGTGTTTTGGGTGAGAGGGTTGGCATCCAGGAGAATAGGGTACCGAGCAAGACTGGGAGAATGGCTAGCCGTATATAGGCAGGACGTATACCTTCCCACCAGAGTTGCAGCCATTCACCGAGGTCACGCCGGTATTCTGCAGGTTGGACTACGAGGGGAGGAGACAAATGAACGGAGCGAGTGGCAGCTACTGAACGTACTGCCACTTCCGGCTCAAGGGAATTGAGGGTCTGAAGGGAACTGAGGGGTATAGTTGGCACCTCTTCGGCCTGTACGGAATCTGCCGTGACGATGTGCGAAGCGTTGGAAGATTTGTTCCTGGGTACCGGCTGCCTGCCAGCTGGTTTGGAAACGGTGATGGTTGGTTCGTCGTTGTTATCTGGGTTGAGGTCTTTACGTTGCATACGGATCCTTCCTTTACGGATAGTGATGAGCAGGAAATTACTTGTTGTGTAGTTCTTGCTGTAGGGCGAGCATCCGTTGTTGCAATTGGGTCTGTGAGACGGCGACGGTGAGGTCGCCACGAGTCTTCTCCAGGATGCTGCGGGCGGTGTCGGTGGTACGGCGCAGGCCCAGAGTAATGGCATCGGGAAAGTCAACGGTGGTCAGTAGGGCGTAGATATCGTCCATTTGGCGTAAAAAGTCTTCGCACTGCTCAACATTGCCATGTCGCAGTTGGTCGAGGATATAGCGTCGCAATTCGCCGACCATTTCGCCTAATCCGTTGAGGTAGGGTGCCCAGCCTATGGCGAGTTGAGGGGCTTCGGGCAGGGGATGACCTTGGGTGATGGCGGCAAAGGTGGCAGCTTCGGCGTATTCCTTCTGAGCGTCCTGTACAAAGCCGGCATAAAAGATATCCTGGTGGTCCTTAAGATCGAGGAGCATTTCCTGGAGCAAGGCATCTGCTTGTGCCAGAAGTTTGTCTGCTGCCTGGAACTCGTGTCGATGTGTGGAGCGTATGCTGTTGGCACAATAACGAATGGCGGCACGTGATTTGGGCAAGGCTCGTTCGCGTGCCGCGTGCTTTAATTCTAAAGATGCAATTGCCTTCTGACCCACGCTCGTCAGTTGATCAGTCATAGCGGTGAGTTTTCCCTTCTGCAAGAACTTACTTGAACGGGCAAGAAAGCCCCGCTCTTTTGAAGGCGGGGATGAATGGCCCTACCTTATTTGGAGCTTGGGTTGGGTTTGGCCTCTTGACGAGCAACCATACGGAGGGCAAGTTTAATTGCCGCACTATCGGAGGAACATCCATAGAGTTCCCTAATACGTGCAATCGCTTCTCTATCAGTAGGTTCCAACCGGATCGTTGTCGCATTGGCTTGTTTCTTTCTCATGAGGGAAGTATACCCTCTTGACAGTGAGATGTCAATGTGCTATACTCACACTCAGCTTTTTGCACACTGGACAACTTCATAGTGTTTCGCGCACGTTCCAAGGGAAATCGTTCCCTTGGGTAAAAGCACGAGCGTATCAATTGTTCAAGGTGCAACTTGGTGATAGACGGCGTAAAATCTCTTCGGAGAGCGCATTCCCACCTCACGGTCGGATGTCTATCGTCATCGTACCAAGAGCACAACTGTACCGTGGGGCACACGGGAACAGGTGAGACTTCGGTCTCGCAAACGCTTCTGGACAGATGGCCTCTACTGTCTTGTCAGCGATGGCAAGATGGCAAGTCGTCTGGGTGAAGGAAGAACCCCCGTCCATTTATGGCGGGGAGTGTCAGTTGTAGTTTACCATAGAAGTTGGAGCAGGCATAGGGGCATGGTTATAGGGTTCTCCATCCTTTGAGGTGAAACGCGACAGGCATCTGTAGGGACGCAATTCATGGCGCCCTCGGCCCACGCCCGCAGAGGTCCTTCCTCTTGTGGGCCGAGGGCGCCATGAATTGCGTCCCTACAATCACCCGGAAGGACGTAGAGCCGGTTACAGAACGCGGCAGACGTCAATTTCTGGGGGGAAGCTCATGGTGTTGAGGTCGCCGGACCAGAAGAGTTGCTTCATCATTTCGGCGACGGCATATAAGAGGTGCTGTAGGGCGGCTTCGCGGCCTTTTTCGAAGGCGGGGCTGCCGTGGTAGGTGGCTACTCCAGCAAACCAGGCGTCGAACGGGAGGTGTGAGTTCATGCGTACCAGATACATTTCCATCTTTACTGCCCCTTGTTCGACTGGTAGCATTATGCGCAGTTGGGGCAGAGCGTCGATGATATCCAGTCGATAGAAGACACCATAGTGGTCGCGTGAAGCCTGAAAAATCGAAATCTCTGGGATGGAGTCATCGTTGAAATGCTCATGCTCGTCTTGTGACTTATATTCCATCTCTACTCCTAACGTTTGTAAAAAGTTCTCAAGCTGCTCGTGAATATTCATGCCTTTCTCTGCCTTTCTTCTCTATACAAGCAAGCTACCTGTTACTACCCTTTATCATGGTATTCTAATGTACTTATAAAAATGTGGAAATGTATCTGGACAAGGAGAGGATTTGTAGTTACAATCAGGCATATGGATGAGAGATTGGAACAACATAATCTGATGGGGGCCAGCCCACTTTTTCAGAATGTGCAGCCCGATGAGGCTACTGCTATTCTCGCACGATTGCAGCCGTCACACTATCCACGTGGCACATATATACTGGAGCAGGGGGTCTGGCACGGGAGCTTATCTATTATTGGCAGTGGACATGTGAGTGTGCTTCTGCCAGAGGTCGCACAGTCTATGAAGGGGAGAGGCGATGTTGCCGAAGGAGTACACAGGCATGAAGGAGAGTACATCGTAGCCCATTTAGGCCCAGGTGAATGTTTTGGTGAAATGTCGCTGATTACAGGTGAGCCACCGACGGCCAGTGTGCGTACGGAGCAAGATACGCTCCTGTGGACACTCACCCAGACAGATTTTCTGACCTTAATTGGTACTTGCCCCACTTTGCTGCGTAATATCAACACTATTCTCACGCGGCGGCTCTCGCGTACTAATCAGCAGTTGCAGCGGCATGCTACGGCTGAGTTGATCTGGCTGGCTTATCTGGATACGCCCGATACGCCCAGTACATACGCGCTTATATTTCATATAGCCTATGAATTAGCTGTTTGCACTCACAAACGGGTACTCTTGTTGGAACTTTGTAGTGAGCATGGGGCTATGTCTGTGCATTTTGCGACTTATGATGGTCAGGTACGTCCCTCGTTGCTTACCTGCTATAACGATGCCAGCCAGCTTGCGGCACATGCTGCTCCGACGGTAACGGCTGCTGGGGAGCATTATCCGGCTCTGGCTGTTCTGGCGGCAGGAGAGGAAGAGGTAGATGTACTCGGTAGTGGTGTATTTAGGTGTATTGATGACCTTGCACGAGACTACGATTATCTTTTGCTGGCAACAACGCAGGCGACTCCTGCACAGATAGTGCAGGCTGTGGCTGACCAATGCGAGCGAGCGATGATGATGCTCTCTGCTGATAGAGTAAGGCCAGCGGTTTTGCCTGTTGTGGGGGATGCTTCTAAAAGCGCGGTTTTCATCACAGGTGTATCAGAGCGGCCAACGCTTGGGAGGCAAGATGAGTATGCAGGGCAACTTGGTCGGTCTGTTACGCGCTTGTTGCCTGCTGATGAGACTCTGCTGGGAGCGTGCTGGCAACAAGGTATTCCATTGAGCCGACTTGCTCCTCAGGTGGAGTTGACGAAGGCGGTGCATTTTGTGGCACGGTATATAGCCCATCAGACTATAGGTATAGCTTTCGGGGGGGGTGGCGCACGGGGTTTTGCCCATCTCGGTGTCTTAGAGAGGCTGCTGTATTACAATGTGCCGCTCGATTATATCGCGGCCTGTAGTAGCGGGATCATTACGCCGGGTATGTATCTGTTGGGCAAATCGCTGGCTGAAAGCGAGGAGATATTTCTCGCTGTGCAACGTCATATTGTCCAGTGGAGCTTCCCACGTGTTTCTCTCTTTTCCAATAAGGGTATGAGGCGTATGTTGCACGATCTGTGTGGGGATGTGCGCTTCGAGGATCTGACAACGCCTTTTGCTATCGTTGCGGTAGACCTGGCTAGTCGTGCTGGTGTGGTGCTAGATCGCGGTTTGATCTGGCAGGCGGCTCTTGCCGGTGTGGCTCTGCCCGGCATCTTTCCCCCCGTGCTTGTGGGTGAGCATGTTCTGGCGGATGCAGGTATGCACGATCCTGTACCCATTCGCCTGGTGCGACAGATGGGGGCTGATATTTTGCTGGCATCTGAGTTAGGCGGTCAGGAGCCACCGGCGTTAGAGAGTGCAACGCCGTGGTTGCGTGAGGTGGAGCAGACAGGCGAGATGAGAGGTGGAAGGTCGCCGCATATCCTGGATATTCTGTTGCGCTCTTACGATCTGACGATGGCGACGATTGGCATGCATAGTATCCGCGAAGCTGATGTGGTGATTCGCCCACGGCTGCACCGCGTGTCGTTGCGCCAGTTTTCGGAGGGGCGCAAGTTCATTGCGGCGGGAAGAGAGGCGGTGGAGCAGGTGATGCCAGAGTTGCGGAAGAGGTTGCCGTGGTTGTAGGGCTTAGCCACCAGCACGTTTGACTTTGTAGCCTAGTTCTGTGAGTTTGGTTTGGACTTTGTCGCAGTGGTCGCCTTGAATTTCGATGTTGCATGGCTTCTTCCGTCCGGGTGAGGTTCAGTTTTTTGCAAAGCATGATGACCGCAAGGGTCATCACTACTATACACGATGGCTCCACAGGCCGACTCAGGCGTGTATAGTAGTGATGACCCTTGCGGTCATCATGGGTGGAGGCATTCTGCAAAAAAATGAAACGCACCCCTTCCGTCCCAGGTGCGAGAAAGTGGAAATCAACAATGATACAATACAGAACATAACCTAATGCGAAGACTCTTGACCTTTTCTCTGTGCCATTCCTCAAGGCGCGGGTAGCCTGGCTGTGGCTTGAGGATGATCCGCTTGAGAATACTGCAATCAACGATGAGAGGAAGACCAAATGCAGCCAGATCGTCTGGTTTATTCAACAGGGAGCGGGCGCGTGACGACCTGTCCCACTTGCGGGTTGCCATATAAAAACTGCCGTTGCTCTCAATCTACACAACCGATTCGCAAAAGCGATGGGATTGTGCGTGTGACGCGCGACCGCAAACAGCGGGGAGGAAAAACTGTGACAGTTATCGATGGGGTGATGGGGAGCGAGGCAGAACTGACCACGCTGGCACAACAACTCAAGAAGTTGTGCGGCTCTGGCGGCACTGTCAAGGATAGGAATATCGAGATCCAGGGTGACCATTGTGATAAAGTGATGGCGAAATTGACTGCTCTGGGATACAAGGTCAAGCGTGCTGGTGGGTAAGAGTTCTCACAAAGGGAGCCGTTGTATCGCGCTACGAAGCTAGTTAGATCAGGTTATAACGAATCCAGCGAGAAGGGAATAAACGCCTCTCTTAATTTTTCAAAATCGCGTCGGAAAGAACGCCTTCGCCATCGGCGGGAGAGCCTCCAATCGTGTTTTCTTCACTCGCTGGGAGGACTTTAGAATGTTATGCAGAAGCGCGGGCGTAGAGGTCGCTCTTCTTACTGAGCTCTTTGGTGGAGCCATTCTTATACAGAAGAAACACTCCTTGCTCCTGGTTGGAGCCTCAATAAATTCGGGTGAGGATCAGTAGCTCATTGCACCACTTGTCAGCAGAGCTTCACGATGCTATAATAACAGCAATTCGGTCATCACTCGTTTCTGACCCGTTGATTGGAACTCCAGAGCAAGAGAGACATATATGCCTGTTAGCATCTTCTTCTGTTACGCGCGAGAAGACGAAGCACTGCTCAAGAAACTCAAGGTGCATCTGAGTCCGCTGCAACGGCAAAGGCTGATTAGTGTCTGGCATGACCGCGACATTAGCGCAGGAACCGAATGGGAGCAGGAGATCAAGACACATCTGGACGCAGCTCAAATTGTGCTGCTGCTGGTGAGTCCTGATTTCATAGCTTCCGATTACGCCTATGACACTGAAATGCAACGCGCCCTGGAGCGTCATAGGAGAGGTGAGGCGAAGGTCATCCCCATCATCCTGCGCCCTGTCTACTGGCACGGGACGCCACTTGGTGAGTTGCAGGCGCTGCCAACCGATGGTAAGCCGGTGACAAGCTGGCAAGATCGGGATTCAGCATTCTATGATGTCGTTAAGGGAATTCGCAAAGTAGTCGTGCAATTGATTAATCATCATGTTTCGGAAGAAACGCAGCACGGGCCCGAACAAACAAACGCTATTTCCCCTATTGTTCAGCAGAGAGTTGCACCACCGCCACAAGAACCGACATTTATCAATCCGCTCCCTTTGCCTATCCCACCTCTGCCTTTCCCATCTCCGGGCGAGAAATTGGGAGTGCTTCGTGTCCTCTCAGGCCACAACGATTCTGTTCTGTGTCTGGCGCTCAGTGCGGATGGGCAGAAACTGGTGAGTGGAAGCGCAGATCGGACCATTAAAGTCTGGAACCTGGCCACAGACCAAAAAGTCCAAACTCTCACCGGTCATACGCAGCCTGTTCTCAGTGTAGCGCTCAGCGCGGATGGGCAGAGGCTGGCGAGCGGAAGTGTAGATCGGACCATTAAAGTCTGGAACCTGGCCACAGACCAGAAAGTTTACTCCCTCGAAGCTCATGCTGATGGTGTTTGGGGGGTAGCGCTCAGTGCGAATGGACGCATTCTGGTCAGTGGAAGTAGAGATCAAACGATCAAGGTCTGGGATTTCTCTACTGGTCAGAAAATAGGTTCCCTCACAGGCCATACAGACTATGTTACCAGTGTAGCCATCAGTGGCGATGGACGCATTCTGGTCAGTGGAAGTTTCGATCAGTCGGTCAAAGTCTGGGACCTCTCTACAGGGAGAGAGCTGCGCACACTCACAGGCCATACAGGTCCTGTTTGGAGTGTAGCTCTCAGCAGCGATAAATGGATCGCGGTGAGTGGAAGCGCAGATGGGACGATCAAGGTGTGGAAGCTGTCCACAGGCCAGGAAGTTCGCACGCTCACAGGCCATACAAATGATGTTTTATGTGTAGCAATGAGTGAGAATGGGCAGACCCTGGTCAGCGGTAGTCGGGATCAGACAATCAAGGTATGGAAGCTGACCACCGGTCAGGAAATGGATGCTCTCACCGATCATACTGATGCTATCTATTGCCTGGTCCTCAGCAGTGATGGGCAGACGTTGGTGAGTGGGGGTGAGGATAAGACGATCAAGGTCTGGGGTGTATAAAGATTTTTGAGTTGCCTGACTCTCCTAAAATACACTCGCGAAAAAACCTCCCTTACCGCGTCTACTTGTATATAACAATATCTGTAGTTTCCAGTAATTTTGTATGCTTCCTTCCTGTGATAAGTCTTCTGTATGTTTTCTCTCTGTGACGAGTCTTGTACCTGTTCCGACGGCCTGAGAGCGCCGCTACAAACGGCGAGACGATGAGCGCTGCTATTTTGCCCTGAAAGGCTCCTATCCCTGCTCATGAGCCGACAGGACTCTCGTCCCGCCTGGAGAGACGCTGACGCCGCCTGAATGGCTACGATTTTCACCATCCTGGAATGAATCGCTATGGCTCCAAATCGCGTTAATCAACTGCTCGGCAAATATCGCCTCATGGAGTACCTGGGAAAGGGAGGCTTTGCTGAGGTCTATCTGGGGGAGCATCAAAACCTCAAGAGCTATGCGGCTCTGAAGGTGCTGCACGTCACGCTGACAAAAGATATGGCGGATGCCTTGCTGTTAGAGGCACAAACCCTGGCTCAGCTGGTGCATCCGAATATTATGCGTGTGCTCGATTATGATACGCAGGATAGTACACCTTTCATTGTTATGGAGTATGTGCCCGGCGGAACGCTGCGCAATCACATTCCACGCGGCACACGCCTTCCCCTGTCCACAATAGTTTTCTATGTCAAGCAAATCGCCTCAGCGCTGCAATTCGCGCATAGCCGCAGCATCATCCACCGCGATGTCAAGCCGGACAATATGTTGCTTGCTACCGAACAGCATATCCTCCTCAGCGATTTCGGGCTGGCTCTGTTCGCTCCCAATCAGCTCAGTACGCAGCCAGGGATGGAGAGCACGATCCTCTATTCAGCACCGGAGCAATTGCAGGGCAAGCCTGTGTTCGCCAGCGATCAGTACTCGCTCGGCATTGTGACCTATGAGTGGCTCTGCGGCGTTCGTCCGTTCGAGGAAGGAGGCCCCTTTCAGATCGCAAATCGGCATCTCTTTAGCCCGCCTCGTCCGCCGCGCGAGATCCGCCCTGATCTGCCACAGGCCGTCGAAGCCGTTGTGCTCAGAGCACTGGCTAAAGAGCCGCAGCAGCGTTATCCAGATGGGCAAAGCTTCTCGTGGGCGCTAGAACACGCTTGCCAGTATCATACGCTCGAAGAAGAAGATACAGAGATCATCAGCCCGCGCAGGGCAATCCCACAGGCGCCAGCGCGGGAGGAGCATGCTGGCGCTTCTACGGCTCCCCAAAGGGCTGGCTTCACCCGCGTGTTTCTTTCATATCCGCCCACCAATGAAGATTTTGCCAAACGCCTCAAAGCTGACCTGAGCAAGCAAGGCGTGTTTTTCACTAACGACTACACCTTTGGTCCAGCCGATCAGCGCGATCCAGAACAGATCATGCAGCAGGCCGTTCGTGCCGCCCACGTCGTACTGGTCGTGGACTCTGAGGCTACCAGATCATCGAAAACGGTCAAGGAACATCTGCGCGCTGCCGCGACGTACCAGAAGCGATTTGCATACGTCTGGATATCTGGTCTGGGCGTTGCTTCTCTGTCGTTCGGTTTCCAGGGTCCGCCGCCAGAGGTTATCGATGCTCGCCAGAATCGCTATTCGCAGGCGTTGGACGACATTATCGAGTATCTGAATGAAGACATCGCCACGGCTACGGCTGCCCTCCCATCCGTCACGCAGCAAGAAGATAGGGAGCCGCGTAACCCTTACAAAGGATTGCGCGCATTCACAATGGACGAAGCCGATGATTTCTTCGGTCGCATCAGACTCATTGACAATCTGGCGAGCAGAGTACAAAGGCTGGTGACAGAGCAGCCCCACAGAGCGGGAAATCGCCTCCTGGCACTCATTGGCCCCAGCGGGTCCGGCAAGTCGAGTGCAATGCTGGCCGGTCTGCTGCCCCGACTCCAACAGGATACGATACCCGGCAGCAAGCAGTGGATCTATCTGGAACCTATGAGGCCGGACCGGCATCCGGGTGAATCGCTGGCCCTCACGCTCGCCCGGCGGATGCCGCACCTGAGTCCGCAATCCATCCATGCAGATCTGGGAGAGGAGTCGGCTCGCGCCCTACATATTTTTGCTGCATTCCTAGCCCGACAAATTCGCCAACCAGATCCACGGACAGGGGCGCATGTCGTGCTGGTCATCGACCAGTTTGAAGAGGTCTTTAGCCCCATGGTGAGCGAGAGAGAACGCCAGCACTTTCTCGATCTGCTCACGACCGCCGCGACGGAGCCAGGGGGACCGATGGTTGTTCTGCTCACTCTCAGGGCTGACTTCTACGGCCATACCATGCAGTACCGGGAGTTGAATCGCCTGATCGAGGCAAATCATGTTCCGGTGACCCCGATGGATCTGGACGATCTGCGAGCCGTGATCGAGGGTCCTGCGGCTCTCCTTG
>WNFX01000123.1_pt1 | contig 59572 bp, 58 predicted proteins | sample 5400111 | NCBI WGS metagenome assembly WNFX01 (sample SAMN13153363, study PRJNA577476) | soil metagenome | isolation source: 40 cm soil or saprolite under grassland replicate 1 | place: USA:California | collected 2016-06-15
GAGTCGATGAGAGCAAGTTAACCTATCCAACGATAAGTTAACAGAACCCCAGAACCGCAGCCAATATTCTTATCTGGGACGAATTATCTTCCCCGCAATACACCTCAAGTAGCTGATCGTAAGCGTGGAGTTGGAAACAATGAGTCCGGATGGCGTCGTGACCGATTCCCTTCTGGCAAGAGAGCCCGAGGAGAAGGAGATTCTCCCAAGCGCAAGCAGGACTATAAGGCTTGAAGTTGATATTGACCGTGCCTTAGAAGAGATTGCAAAGCAAGAGAATCAGAGTGTCAGTCTCATCATGAACAAGGCCCTTCTCAGGTACGTAGACTGGGAATACCCGGCTGGAAGGTTTGGTCTGATGACTGTGTCGACAAGTGTCATGAGAAAGCTGTTCGAGCTATTGACCATTGACCAAGCCAGGGCTTTTGGCAAGGAGGCCGGAGCACAGTTCCTTTCTGAGTTCGTCACTTTCCGGTTTAAGGCCCTAGACTTCAGCGCACTCCTCAAGGCGCTTGACTTTCTGGGAGACCGGTATGCCAGAGAATTCCATTTCGACCAGAGTTTTGATGGCAAAGTCCACACCATCATAATAAGACACGACAGGGGACCTGCCACATCAGCATACTACGCCGAGGCATTGAAACCACTTCTCGACCGCTTGGATCTCAAAGCGGAAACCGTCGAGAGCGATCAACAGGTCACCATAACAGTACGCGGCTAAGATTAGAAGACTGAATACGGATCCCACGCATCACGGATCGCACAGCGAGTGGGCAAGTCGTCTGCCAGACGTCTCTCACGCAATCTGAGAGGGGTCCGAAGACCTGTAAGTCTGCCTTTCTCTGCGGCTCATGGGTACGTGTGTATCCTTGAATGTTTGATCGCGGTGCGCTTCAGCTCTTTTTAACGCTGTCATCGAAATCTCTGCAACGACTTGGTTGTCTGTGCTGGTCAAACTGAAGTGTTCATTCTCTCCCTCGAGGCTCTCCTTAAGCATGGCTTCCAGCATTCCCTCATAGAAGAGGGACCATTTCCTCCCCATGCCATGGAGAAGCGTCAATATTAGTCCGGAATCTGTTGTTGCTTGGTCGAAGTGGAACCTTCTTCCGTAACGGCCAAATAGTTCGAGGATTCTAATGCGGGGCTCGATGCCGTGCTCCAGATAGTGGGATGTAGCAACGGTTCTCCATTCGTGGAGCCACTGTGACTTTCCTATTTCGCGGACATGTTCCTCGGGGACCCATGTCATGAGTTTGACGAGGAGCGATGGGAAGGTGGAGGCAACCCTGAACTTCTCGCTAACCACATCCCATTCCACGTATTTCCTCAACGCACGATTTGCGATGACGTTTATGCTCAGGCCCTGTTTCTCGGCCTCCGTAGTCAGTCTTTCAATGGTGTCGGTATCCATGTGCAATGTGAAGGTCTTCGACTTGATCCGACGCGATCCATTGGGAGAAGACAAGATTTTCTTAATCCCCTCTGACGGAGGCTTTTCGACCCCGGGGTGTTGGTCTAGAGGATTGTCGAAATCATTCGCATTTAAACCAACACTTTTTTGACCAAAGAATAAGAATGCAATTGTTAGAATCCGAGACAGACTATGGCCTCGCAGATACCCGAAGATAACCCCGTACAATCAGGGCTAGCTTGAGATGGATACCACGATGAAGCGGAGAACGGGTTACTGATGCTGTCGGCTATTCACTCAACCCTCGCTCCATCATGATTGGCACCGCCGTCACTGAAGCCCAGCCTGCTAAAAGTGGCCTTGAGAACGCAGCACTTCGCTGGGTCAGAGCGAGTGAACAGTCACGATTACTTCATTATTTAGTTGCGGACTGTAATCGTAAGCTGTTGATCACTCTCAATCGTTTCCACCTTCAGATTCAAACGATTGAACAGAACCTTCGCCATCTCAGCATAGTATGCCGATGTCCGAGGTCCTCTGTCGTGCTTGAAAATGATCGTGTGCAGCTTTCCATCGAAGCTGTGTTCAAATTTGAAAGACCTAGCGTAGTCACTACCCAAAATCTCCAAGGCCTTTACGGTGGTGTCGAAGTCAATCTTCTTGAACCAGAAGTTGATGAACTCGGAATACTCGTTCTCGGCTGACTGTCTGCCCAATTCCCTTGCTTCCTCGTCACTAAGACTCCCGTATATTCTCCTCATCTTGGCCGTAAATGCCATCATGAACCCAAACTTCTCCGCGTAGATCTCCCACTCAACATGTTTCCTGAGTGCTTTGTTTATTATGAAGCTAATGCTCACGCTTTCTTGCTTCGCAAGATCTTCCAGCTTGAGTAGAATATCGCCCTCAAGTCTTATGGTCCGTGTCTCGCTTGGGACACGTGCGGTTGCAGCTTTCTCCACTTCAAGACTTAGCGAGGTCAACGAGTCTGCCATTATGGTTTCCCAGGCCTAGTTGGCATCATTCCTCGTAAAGAAGGGGGGTTTCCGGGCGTGCAAGCCTCTCAGGGGATTGTCGATGGTAAGATTCTGACCAGCTTAGCTTGCGTGTTTCGTGGGGAATCTTTAGGCGGATTACCACTTGGTCTTCGGTTCGCTCAGATTCTGGATCCAGATTCAGAAGCCCTTTGAAGATGCTCGTCAAGAATTCTTCGTTGAAAACAGATCCTTTCGCGCCAAGCCCATGTTTTACAATTATTGTATGGGCGTTGCCATCGAAGGTGTGTTCTAGGCTGAAAATTCGAGCGTATCGGGAGCTGAGTAACCGTAGAGCTTCAAGAACAGTGTCCAGGCTTAGTTTCTTGAAGCGGAAGAGTATGAAATCCCTTCCAAAGTTCTTTGCGGCCCATTCGCCAAGTTCCCTTGCCTGTTCAACCGTGAAATAACTGTACATTTTGGCTTGCAGGGATCCTGGTATGGCGACGAAGCCGAATTTCTCGGCGAGGGTATCCCATTCAGTGAGCCTCTTGAGGGACGAGGTCACGAGATAGTTTACGCTGACCCGGTCCTGTTTAGCCAGTTGCTGCAGGTTTCGGTCGATTTCGGGGCTAAGTCGTACTGTCCTTGTGATCGTTTGACGTGGCGTGAGTGTTCCTCTGTGATACAACTGGTATTAGTAGGTGCGTATATTACGGTTCTGTGGTCTAGTCCATTCATTTAGAACACCGCGCGTTCGAGTGAATATCCTTCTATATCCTTGTCTGTCCAGCGATCTCCAAATAGGGCTCAGAAGACGTCCATATATGATGGCTCGCCTCTCATCGGATGAATGCGAGTTATTGCATCTGAACTCAATAGAACACCTCGGGCGCTTTCGAATCCTTGTAGGATCAATTTCCACGATCTTTGTGCCTCGTTCGCCGAATCCAATCGCGATCGAGTATGGGCGAGTGTTTCTCAAGCAATCCCAGCCAAATAAGCTGGGCGAGCTTCCATTATTACGCGCTGGAAAAGCTTCAGCTCTAGACATATGATTCTGATGAAATCATAACTCAATAGTGTTTAGCACGTTTCCTCTGTCGCCAGCTGGAAACGTATTCGCGTTATGTGATCAATCATCGCATACTGGCTTGTCAACAGAGTTGCGATAGTTTCCTCTGTTATTGATCGTAAACGTCCAGGCTATATGCAACAACGCGACATACTCCGTAATCTCGGGATAGCTACGGAGTGAAGGTAGATGTCGATAGAATTAGATATGCGAAAGTGGTGCACGATAGTAAAGTTAGAAGGGTACACGACAGCCTCTAGCGCTCACGTGCTGGCTCAAAAGCTTCGCGAGATCGTCGAAACCTTCGAAGACGAAGGCGTCGACATCGACGTTTTCATGTTCTTGGAGGATGGACCGGATTCTCGATCCTTGGACGTTGCTCCTCACAAACCCAGCAGACAGGCGGATGATAACCCGTCAAACTACAACACCGAAGCATCGAACCGGAGATGAACCCGAATTAAGTCCTTGATGTTAACTTGGGAGTTTCCGCCGAGAATCATAGGCGGCATTGCGACTCACGTCTACCACCTCTCAAGGGCTCTCGTCGAAAAGGGAACCTCAGTTCACGTGATAACCTGCGACTTTCCCAAGGCTCCTGCAGAAGAGATTGTTGACGGGGTCCTTGTGTCGCGTGTCGACAGCGGTCGGGTTCCACAGTCTAACTTTCACCTCTGGGTCTACCATCTTAATTCGCAGTTGATCGAGCGAGGGAAGGAGGTTCTGGAGGAAGAGAGGTTCGACGTTCTACACGCCCACGACTGGCTAGTCGGCAGAGCGGCAATCGAACTAAAGACCCGCAATAACCTGCCCCTGGTCACAACAATCCATGCGACGGAGATGGGCCGAGGTGGAGCGCTTGAGGACAGCTACAGGAAAAAGATTCATGCAACTGAACGTCTTCTAACAGCGAATAGCGAGCGCGTCATCTGCTGCAGCAGATTCATGGTCCATCATGTTCAAGATGTTCTGGGAGTATCGCCCAGTAGGATTCACGTCATTCCCAACGGAGTAGACCCTACAAGATTCGACGCCGGTTCCTCCAGAAGTGTCAGGACCGAATCAGAATCTGACGACGGGAGAACTATACTCTTCGTGGGACGCCTCGTCAAAGAGAAGGGCGTGTCCACTCTCCTTGAAGCCATCAAGCATCTGACTGGACAAGGAAGCCAGGCAAATCTGCTCATTGTGGGTGACGGTCCGATGAGAGAGCAGCTCACAAGAGAAGCCCTCGATCTCGATCTTGATGGAAGCGTACACTTCACAGGGTTTGTGGATTCGTCTACTCTAGTATCTTTGTACAGATCAAGCGATGTCTGTGTTGTTCCGTCCCTGCACGAACCCTTCGGCATGGTGGCCCTTGAAGCAATGGCCGCAGGAACACCTGCAGTGGTTTCTGACGTGGGCGGATTATCCGAGATCGTGGAAGACGGAATCACCGGCATAAAAGTTCCACCTGGCGACGGAAGGTTGCTAGCTAGTGCTCTACGCAGAGTGTTGGAAGATCGCTCTTTAGCGGAACAGCTTAGCAGAAACGCGAATCGTCAAGTGAGGGACTCCTATGGATGGGATCCAATCGCCGAAACGACAATGTGCGTTTACAACTTAGCCAGGGTTCAGCAACGGGTCCCGATTTCCCCCGTCTCGGACGAGGAGCTACTCGGCGACGCGGACCTTCTGCACTACCTCCACGCGGTGGGCGCCACGAAGGAAGATGCTGCAAAGAGCGCTAAGGAGATTGCTTCTGCAGTAGGCGCCCCAGAGTTTCCCGTTAAGCTGATTCTCGGAAGACAAGTCTCTCGCGGCTACGTCTCCACTTTACTCGAAGACGAGCGATCCAACGTTCGTTACCATCTGAGTGCGACTGGCGTAATCAGAGTTTGCAGTGATCTTTCATGAGTTCTACAGTCACCATTCAACAGGAAGTCGCTACTCTTGCCATTGTTCACCATGCAAACCAGCTCGTAATCACCGACGGCTACGATAACCGGATGGGCGTTACCTCGATTGCAGGAACTTCAAGCTCGCCCACTGGGCTGATGCGGGTTCTTGAGCTTCACGAACGTTACAGAGTACCGTTCAACCTACATGTCAGCGGGACTCTCCTCGAATCGCTCGCGTGGCATTGCCCTGAATTTCTCTCTAGACTGAAGAGCCTATCGAAGACTGGTCTTGTAGAGCTACTGGGTGGAAGCTACGGCCAGAACATGATGCGGTTCTTCTCCCGCGAGCATAATCTCAAACAGCTACAGGAACATCTCTCCCTCTACCAGAATCTCCTCAACTGGGATCCATCGGAAGTTACCACTTTCTGGGTTACTGAAAGGCTCTGGGAGACAGAAACGCTCGCTCCAGTTCTGACAGACAGGGGACTGCAAAACGGGGGCTACCAACAGGTCGTCCTGGACGATAGGCTATTGTACGCTGACACCACCCGCCCCAGTCCTAGACAGAATTACGACTATTACCACAAGTGGGACCCTTCCAACTTTCGAGCGTACAACATAAGAAATGGAAACGGACTCCGCGTACTTCCCATCTCGATTGACCTCCGTCAGAACATTCCGCCTCGAAGCGCGGAGAACCTCCAGAGAATCAAAGCCCAGATGCACTGGCTTCTGGATGTAAACGCCCATTATGACAACGGCCTCATTGCGATTTACGCTGACGATATGGAAAAGGCGGCCGGAGTCGGATGGGACTCTAAAGGGCCCGACCAGTTTGAAACAGTACTGAAGTGGGTATCCGAAAACCCGTCATTACAAGCTGTTAAGCTAGGCGAATGGATCGCGTCAAATGAGCCAACAGGAGACAAAAGTATCGATCCCGGCGCATACCGAGAGCTCGTAAGAGACTTTGAAGCTGGCGAGACCTATGACGCTTGGTACTATGATCCGAGATGGGCCGTTTACCGTGAATACTATGCCTGGTCCGAGAACCGAGTCCAAGAGCTGAGGCAGAAGGGATCAGATTCCGGCCTGATCCAGCTGGCCTGGAAGGTTCTCCTGGCTTCGGCTTGGCAAACAGCATGGCACACACCGCAGACCGGTGCCCACGGAGAAGCAGACAGCAATGGAGGCCCGAGCGCGTGGACCAAGGCCATTGCAAGCCATAGCCGACTGGCAGCGATAATGGCGGAAGCCGGCTATTGGATGCATCATAAGGACAACCTCTGCCATGCCTACCTTCAAGACATCGACCACGACAACAACGAGGAACTGGTCTTGAAGAACAGTGCGCTCTTCGCCGTCCTCTCTCCGAAGAACGGCGGACGTCTAGTCTATCTCTTTGCCATCCAGAACACGCCTGGAAGGCTCGTAATCGGAAACCCCATCGATGATTGGAACTTACTCGAAGGCCTCCACGAGTACATGGACATGCCACCCAACCATCCAGGCGCGCTGTCAGACATAGGATACGAGCACGATAGCTATTCTGCAGAGATACTCGTCCCGGAAGGAGATATGGTTAGGATCGCACTGAGGAACAATGAGAAAAATCGATCCGGCTTCGGCATTGAGAGAAATCTGTTTCTAGAGCGGGACAATAGTACTATTCGCGTAGACTACACTTTTCCCGCCGGCCTTGCGAGGCTGTCCACCGAGATAGGCTTCTCACCGGACTACTTGCAACTTCTTCTGAAGGGCACTGTAGGTGTACGAGACTACTCGCCCACGGAAAGCATCAGGGGATGGTCCAACGGCTTTGTATCCGTTGGGGCCAGATTAGACCGGTCCTCGGCCTTCTGGGAGAAACCCCGCCAGGAGAGGTTTGGACACGGATATCTGCTTAAAGTGACCGGAGACCGCGCTTTCACAGTGTGGATAGGAGCAGAGGACTAGGACCAAAATGACCCAAAGAATCGCGCATGAGCTCGACGGTCTTTCTTGGGAATCACCAATCCTCCAAGGATTGAAAGAGGTCGACTTCTTCAGGGACCTTCTCAGTACACAGGCCTTCGAACAAGAACCCCACGAGGAGATACAAGGATTTGAAGCACGAACCCTCAAGAAACATCTCCGTAAGACCATAATAGACTACACCGTAAAGTTCACGAACTCGACCAAAAGCTACATCGGGATATACCGAGAATCAGACGAACGCCTAGAACACGTCTTCTCCCTATTAAAAATCCTAAGGTCTAACGGGTTCGCGGAAGATAGTAGACTCACTGTACCTAGACCAATTCTGTACATGCCGGCACTATCCTTCTTGTTGATGGGCAAGGCTGATGGCGAGCCTCTCCGCTACGTCTTTGAGAGAAAGGGCGATCCAACATCCTACGTTAAAGGCGCCGCGCAATGGCTCGCAAAACTCCACGGCAGTAGCATCAGGCTTGACGGTGTAAGGTCGCCCAAGGATGAGGTGGCAGCTTCACTCAGGTTCACGAGAGCCGCATTATGGCTATTTCCTCGTCTAAAGTTGGAAATCCAGTCCATTTCAGATCAGCTGATCGCTTTACAGGAAGCCAGTCCTCCCAGGCCAAGGAGACCGATTCACGGAGACTACCATCCAAGAAACATCATTGCCTCCCCCGAACTCACCACGGTCATAGACCTAGAAGAGGCCCGAATGGGAGACCCTGCATTCGACTTGGGCTATTTTGTCGCTCAGACAAAGATGACCCATGGGACAGGGCAGACCATAATTCAAGCCACGGAATCATTTCTCAGGGAGTATCAAGAAACCCAACCCTCAGTACAAGGCGATTTTGCACGGACCGTCGCGGTCTTCGAAGCTCAGACGTACTTGCAGCGTATGTACCATACCTACTATCTGCTGGAGTTGAAGCCCAACTTTGACCAGATCTCCGAATGGCTGAGAGAGTGCAAAAAGTGCCTGCGAAAAGCATCGGATCAGGGATCGTGAGATGAGAACGGATTCCAACCCGAGATTTTTACGCTCCGTCCTAGTCACCTGCTCACCACATCCTGCGACCAATTTCGGTCCCGTCGCATGTCCGACCGGAAAGCAAGTAGGCCAGACCAAAATCCCGAGGATGTACCCGTGAGCAAGAACATTGCTCAAGGAACAGACTCCAAGGAGCACTTTGCCCTTCGCGCAATCAGAGCAATCCTAATTCTTCTATGTGTCACATTAATCGGACTGCTCAACTACCTCGCCTTCGAGAGCCAGACAAACCCAGCGCTGAAAACCATACTTATCGCGAACTACGGGTTCTTCTCGCTCTTACTCGATCCGTACGTTGTCCTCAGCATTACTATTCTGGGAGCCGGAGTAATCTCTTGGACCCTGCTGTCAAGGCCTAGAGGTACGTTCCGGAAGATAATTTCCTACCTTAGACCGCACTTGCTGTACGTCATTGTCATTGGAATTGTAATGGTTGCAGGCGCTTCGCTCCAGCTGGCGCAGCCTTGGATCATCGGTTACCTTCTTGTTGGAAATGTGATCGCTTTTCACAACTTGGGATACCTTCCAACGGTCCTCGCCCTTCTAGCCGGGGCCTTCGCCATGCAACAAGTAGCAGCGTTTCTCACAGACTACCTTACCGAGAAACTCGGAGAGAAGACAGTCCACAAGCTACGCACAGACGTTTTCGAGCACGTGGAGCGATTACCCCTACAATTCCTAGACGAGAGCCGTTCCGGCGAACTGGTCTCCAGAATCATGAGCGATACGAACGAGGTCGAGAGCATCCTGACAGACGACATGCCCGCTCTGGGCTCGGATTTCATCATGGTGGCCGGCGCTTCCGGTCTACTCTTCTTTGCAAACCAGAAGATTGCCTTGACAATCGTCCCGTTCATAATCGGCATGGTAATCGTGGTGAACCTTTTCAAACGTAGGGTCAAGAGGGGCGCGAGAAAGATCCGTGAAGCCGTCGGTGAGCTCTCCGCAAGAACCTTCGAAGTGATCAGTAGCCTTCGGATTGTAAAGAGCTTCCACAGGGAAGAAGAAGAGGCCAAAGAGTTCCGCGAGAGGTCACTCGCAATTGTAAGATCCAATGTCAACTTGGTCAAGCTATCATCACTATACTCAACCATGGTGGACACCGTCACCACCCTGGCCCTCCTCGCCCTCCTGCTCGTCGCCGTGCCCAGTGTGCTCAATGGAGCGATGACACTGGGAGCTCTGGTCGCTGCCATCGGGTTGCTGAACAAGATGTTCGACCCCCTAGTATCACTGAGCAAGGCCAACTTTAAGATCGAAAAAGCAGTCGCGGCGGGAGACAGACTTTTCGAAATTACAGAGATGAAGCCAGAAGCCCTCGACGTGCCGGGAACCTTTACGCCCTCGAACATTCAGGGAGGGATAGAATTCGACAACGTCTCATTCCAGTACAACTCGGGCCACAAAGTTCTAGAGAAGCTGAATCTAACCGTCAAACCAGGTGAGACTGTCGCCATCGTAGGCTCCAGCGGTGTAGGGAAGTCGACCATAGTCAACCTCTTGTTGCGTTTCTACGAGCCGACTTCAGGACGCATACGGATCGACAACTACCCCATCAACCTGCTGAAACTCTCATTTCTGAGAAATAGCATCGGTCTTGTCATACAAGATCCCATCTTGTTCTCTGGCACTATACGCGACAACATAGCATATGGAAAGACTGGAGCAAGCCAGGAAGAGATTGTCCAAGCAGCCAAAGCCGCCAACGCCCAAGAGTTCATACTCAATCTCCCGAAAGGCTATGACACAGAGATCGGCGAGCGAGGAGTCACTCTCTCTGTTGGGCAGAGACAACGCATCTCAATCGCTCGCGCGCTACTCAAAGATCCCAAAATACTCATACTCGACGAGGCAACATCGAACGTCGACTCGCAGTCAGAAGCGCTCATTCGAGAAGCCATGCGACGAATGTCGGGCGAAAGAACCACGATTGTCATCGCGCACAGACTTTCTACGATAATGGACGCGGACAGAATAGTCGTGCTTGAAGATGGGAGAATAGTAGAAGTTGGTACGCATCTCGGTCTGTTGCAACGAGGAGGAACGTATTCCAGAATTTACCAGAACCAGTTGCAAGCTCAGCCCTATCAGCAAATCGGCGAGCGGAAAGCATGACAGCAAATCTGACGCATCCCCTAGGACACGAGAGGCGACTACCACGATTGCTTCTGGTCAGTCTACTCCTCCTCATGTCGATACAATTCTATGGACAGCAAGCTAGGTCCTTACCAAATGCGAGTTTCACATTCTCTCCGATCGACCCACTGGTGAACCAAGCAGTCAAGTTCGCTTTTAACGGAACCATTTCGGGCGGAACCAGTTACAACTGGGATTTTGGTGACGGGACGACTAATTCGACCGCAATTTCCACCGTCACCCATTCCTACGGACAGGCGGGGAATTACACCGTTAATCTAAGAATCAATAGCCCTGGGGCGGTAGCCACACTCACGCGCTATGTTGTGGTGTTTACTTCCATTCCACTCACAGCCTCTTTCTCGGTCAAGCCGCCACTTCCTGTAGTGTTGGCCCCTGTCACGTTCGACGCAACCAGCAGCCGTGATCCCAATGGAATGATTGTGATCTACATTTGGAATTTCGGAGATGGGTCCAAGAACTCCACCTCAAGCCCAGTTACCTTCCACGAATACTCTTCTCCTAGAGGATTCAACGCTACACTGACTGTAATAGATGATAACGGGTCCAACTCGTCCTATCTTGCACTAGTGTACGTTCTCGCAAAGTTGGCTGTCACAATATCGTACAACACCTCCCAGGGAACAGCCCCCTTGACGGTTTCGTTCAGCGCCGCAGCCTTAGGAGGACAAGGCAACTACACCTTCGCATGGACATTCGGAGACGGTCAAATTGGACTTGGCCAATCGCCTTCCCATAACTACACCACCCCTGGCAGCTACCAGGTCCAGGTCACGGCAGCGGATTCAGCTGGGCACCTGGTTTTCGGCAATATGGTCATTACTGTCGCAAACGGAGCTAAGGGGACCCATCTCGAATTTGGTCCAATCCCGATCTCGTATCTCTTGAATGGTATCGGAGTCGCGGTCCTAGGTACGGCGATTCTCCTGCTAATCTACGGTCTCACGCTCCGCCGAACAGGACGGCGACAGCAAAGCCCAGGGTCGGGAGTGGATGACCCCTACAGCAGCAAGAGGCAATCCTTCGCTCCTCGCTTGATTTGTCACGGGTATGATTTGAACAAGATGCAAAATACGGAGTTCGGGTTAGTCCGATGAAGCTTAGAAGCTTCCGAGTGATGAACTACAGGTGCGTCGATGACTCTGGCGAGGTGCCTGTGGATCGTATCAAGACTCTCGTTGGAAAGAATGAGAGCGGAAAGACAAGCATCCTGAAGGCCCTCCACAAATTCAACCCTGCTCTTCCGGAGCCCTATAATGGGCTAAAGGAGTTTCCACGCAAGCGCTTCCACGAGTATGATGACAAGGCAGTAGTTGTACAGGCCAAGTTCTCCCTCGAACCCGAGGAAAAAGACGAGCTATCAAGAATCGATCCTCGCCTTGTAGACGTTTCGGGCGTATCTGTTACAAAAGATTACACTGGAACCTATGATGTCCGGTTCCTGCCCGACATTGTCATTCCTCCTCCCAACCTGAAAGGACTCTTTCCTCTACTCATCGATCTCCGAAGCGCAATGGACAAGCTCGACGATTCAATTTCCGGACCGCAGTCAGGCATTCGCTGGAAGCTTCTCGATGCTTTGAGTCGAGTAGGAACAGGCATAAGCGAGGACACGGATCTCTCTTCTTCATCATCGTCTAGGGAAGCCTTCGTCAGGCAAGTTCAGGAAATCCTTTCGCTGCTCGGACAGACACCCGATGCGGAACAGTACAAGACTATCAGAGCCTCCATACGCGTCATACTGGACACGATCGACTGGCCCAATGTCGAAGCCCGAGTCAACAAGTACATTGTCGAGAAACTCCCGGTCTTCATCTACTTCGAAAACTATGCTATCATTTCCAGCAGAATTCACCTCCCGTCTTATGTAGAGCGCCTCAATTCAGGCGATCTTAGCCCCGAAGAAAAAACGGCGAAGAGACTCTTGGAGTTCGTGAAACTGGATCCGGCGAAACTTGCCATGCTGGGGGGACACCAAGGAAAATCTTCGAATGAGATCCAAGAGGCGATCGACACTAGAGCGCTCATGGTCGACAGGGCGGCCCTGTCCCTCTCCGGGCTTCTGGCCGACCTCTGGCAGCAGCGGAGGAACCGGCTAGACCTCGCAATAGACGGAGAATACCTGAGGCTCTGGGTAGCAGACAACGTCGACGGTTCCAGAATTGAACTGGAGCAGAGGAGCAAGGGCTTCCAGTGGTTCCTCTCCTTTTACCTCGTATTCATGACAGAATCTCCAGAACGACAGAAGAATGCGGTGCTTCTTTTGGACGAGCCTGGGCTCCACCTCCACGCGTCAGCTCAGGAAGATCTCATGCGAGTCTTCGCAAGGCTATCAGAGAAGAACCAGATCATTTACGCAACGCATTCACCATTCATGATAGACGTAGACTCTCTCGACAAGACCAGCCTCCTGATGGAGAGTCCGGAGGGCACAAAGATCATCGAGCCCGCAAAAACAACCGACAAGACTGCGTTGTTCCCCATCCAGGCAGCCCTCGCATATTCTCTGTCACGGGCTCTGTCCACTGAGAGATACAGCCTGCTTGTGGAAGGAATTACTGACCTCTGGATTCTCTCGACGATCTCGCAACATTTCAAAGCATCAGGGCGCAGATACTTAGAAGACGACATAATCATCACTCCTACAGGAGGCGGCCAGAAATCCGCGCTCTTTGCTACAATACTCTCAGGACAGAATATGGAGGTCGCTGTGTTGTTGGACGCGGACGTCGAAGGAGCGAATGTTAGGAAGAAGCTGACTGAAACCGGTATAGCGAGAGAGACCAGTGTTCTCTTTGTCAGCGACTTTGCCAAAGAAACCGGCCGGGTGGTCGAACTAGAAGACCTTCTGCCTGTTGGTCTCTATCTCAAATTCGTAAACGAGCTCTATTCGCGAGAACTGGGCAAGAACCCCATAACTGAGACCGGGCTAGCGCCGGGGGTACCGGTCCGAAGGTACGTCGAGGAAGAATTTGCGAAAAGAGGTCTCAGCTTCTCAAGATTCCGGATTGCAAGAAACATCATGAACGAATTCCCGCACGTCCCGTTAAACCAACTGCCCGTAGACTTCGTTGAACGCATGGAGCGCATGTTCTCGCACATCAACAGAATCAAATCATCGGCTCCAATGCAGACAGTGACAGTTGAGACTCCGCGGCACTCCGTCCTGAAGTCAATCTTCTCGAGAAGCCGGACATGACTGAAAACCTCCGAGAACTTCGAGCCGTTGACAAGGCCGGACAGCAAGATCAGCTAGATGAGACCATCAATGGGGATCACTCGAAGGCGAAAAAAACGATCGTCATTAATGATGACCAAGACAATCATCCGCCATCGGCGCAGATGATTGGAGAGATCATCTCGGCGTATGGACTAGAGGGTCTTCAGATAGATGGCGCGTCTCTGGAAGGCACAGGCTACATAACCTTCCGCGTCATTACATCCAAGGGCATCCTGGCCCTACGCCGCAAGAAGGGTTCTGCCGCCAAGATAATGGCCAAGCACCCGGACATTGGCGATAGCATAGAAGGTCAGCATCGCCTGATACTATTCCTCCATGGCCATGGCTTTCCGGTAGCTCCGCCTTTGCTGACCAAAGAAAAAGGCACGTACGTGAGCGTACTGGGGATACCCTGTAGCCTCTACCCCTTCATCGAAGGGCAACCCATGGAACCAGGAAACCTCCGCCAACTCAGGGCTTCTGCTGAGGCGCTAGCAAAGTATCACGAGCTGACCGCATCATACCCCGAAGAGCCGCCTCTCTCACAAGCTCCCTTTCCCCAGCTCTTCTCAGAAAAACTGAGAGATTTTCGCCAGTACTCCGAGACTCTCGACGGCTCGCTATCTACGCTGGGCATGGCTGAAAGCATGCTGGCCTTCAAGTCTGGCCTAGATGAAATTGAAACCGAAATGCAGAACCTTTCTTACAACTCCCTGCCCAAGGTAGTGATCCACGGAGACTACAAACCGGGAAACATTCTCTTCCAAGGCAATAACGTTGCCGCAGTAATAGACTTCGCGCGAAGTCGAAATGAAGCAAGGCTCTTCGACATCGCCAAGACAATCTCCGGTCTCGTTGGGACCAGCGACGACGCAACATTCCTGCACATGATAAGCGCGTTCATTACCGCCTACGACAGTACTTTCCCGTTGAGCACCCGTGAGAGGATGGCCCTCTTCCCGCTCATCCAAGCAAGAGTGGCCTCAAAGAATCTAGACAGGTTCATCAGACTTGCCAAGAAGAAAGAACTGGCCGAAAGGCTCGCGAAGGCACACAGATTCAACGCGCTTGTTCAGCATCTTCAATCATTGAGAAACAACTCGGAAGCGATCACACGACTATTCCAAGAGCCGGCCACCTCCTAGACAAGAGTCAGCATAGCGAACAACAACGACACAGGGCGAAGCGAGAAGTCACAACATGAGGATGGAAACAACAGAAGCCTACCAAGAAACGAGGAAGGAAAAACCCCTGTCCTCTCTCATCTCCAACGATTCAGACGCGTCTCCCATGACGGAATTCTTCCAGGCAAACGCACAACCCTTAGGAGGTCCATCTTCGCCATCTTTGAATCCATCTCCAAATTCATCTCCGAGCAATTGGCTGCGGATCGCAGTTCCAATCATAGCTATAGCAGCCCTCGGGCTTGTTCAAGCGCTCGCAGTGCACTCACGCCGTGAGAGGACTCATGACACGGTTCAACATTGATCAGTTTCTCCTGGGCATTCTGAGGGGTCATTTTTGAAAGCCCCAAGCGGGACTACTGCATTAGGACTACTGCTCCTAATGGCAGTCCTGATTCTTTCCCAATCGTTCGCCACTCAACTAGACCAGAGAAACTCTCCATCCGTAGTGGCTACAATCCCGACGACAAGCACGTTCAGTTATATCGTTGTTATTTCGATGCTGAATGCGAGCATCAATAATATTATCGGAAACCCGCTCGCGCCGTACCTGAACTATCTAGCTAGCACCTACGGACTTGCCACGAGCTATACCGTAGCATCCCCGCACAGAGTCCCTAACTATCTCGCAATGACGGGCGGCACCACTTTCGGTGTGACGACGGACTGCACCCCGAGCACTTGTCCCATAAGCGGTGCGAACATCGTCGACCGGATCGAGGCAGGAGGTCTGACATGGAGAGCATGGGCTGAAGACTACAATGTCACTCAGGGCTGCAGCTCCTTGTCTAAGAACGCCGGGTATGACATCAAGACTTTCCCCTTCCTTTACTACACGGATATTACTGGCAATTCGTCAAGGTGCAACGATCTGCTCAGGGCAAACACTTCGACCGTTTCGCCCGGCCCAGAGACAGACAACCTGTTCCTCGACTCCCTGTCGTCCGCTTCTACAGCTACCAATTACAACTGGTTGAGTCCCAACGCTTGTGACTCGATGCACAGTTGTCGCCCTCTCAACACAATTGCCACTGCTGACACCTACCTTTCCAGCCTCGTCCCAGCAATACTCAAAAGTTACATCTTCACAACCCAGAAGGCAGCTCTCTTTCTCACCTTCGCCGAAGGTGTCCAGAGCGTGGTCTCCACTACAGATTATGTGCCTACGATCTGGGCGGGACCAGTGGCCAAGACAAACTATCAATCGTCAAACCAGTACGACCACTACTCTATGCTCAAGACAATAGAAACCTCATGGGGTCTCGCGAGCCTAACGTCCAACGATGGCAACGCCGTTGACATGAACGAGTTCCTCAACGCCCAGCTCGGTGTTGCCTCTACTGCTACTCCAAACCCAACAGAGGTTGGTACTCAGGTCAAATTCAACGCTGCGGCTACTGGAGGAACGGCCCCTTACACGTCGTACAGCTGGAGCTTCGGCGACGGAGCAATTACAACCACCACATCGGCCAGCACGACCCACACTTACAGCTCTACAGGAACATTCATGACAACAGTGACAGTTACCGACTCGGTCGGTTCAACCGCAACATCACCCTCCAGATCCCTTACCGTCGATAAGACGCTGAGTGTTACTGCAAGCGCTAGTCCGAACCCGATTGATGCGGGAGCACCAGTGAGCCTCACGGCCACCTCGACCGGAGGCGTTTCGCCAGTATCCTGCGGCTGGTCTTTCGGTGATGGTTCATCAGGTAATGCGTGCTCAACGACTTATGCCTACTCTCATTCTGGAACGTTCAGTGCTACCGTTGTTGCGACAGATAGTCTAGGCGTCACTGCAACTAGCAGCGCGACTGTGACGGTCGATTCCAAGCTCACTGTGAGTGCGAGCGCCAGCCCGAATCCGACTGAGGTGGGCACCGCAGTCGGCTTTGCCGCCACTGTCACGGGAGGAACGACTCCATACATGTCCTACTCTTGGACTTTTGGCGATGGGGCAACTGCGACCACCACTACGGCTAGTGCGAGCCACACCTACGCTTCTACGGGAACGTTCACGGCAACAGTAAAGGTCACTGATTCAGGCAGGTCGACAGCTACATCTTCTACCGTATCGATAAAGGTCAATTCTAAGCTGACCGCTTCGGCTGCCGCAACCCCAAGCCAAACTGACGTAGGGGTTTCAGAAGTCTTCACAGGCACCACTTCTGGGGGGGTGGGTAATCCCTCCTGTACCTGGTCCTTCGGTGATGGTTCCACGGATACTGTGTGCTCGACGAGCTATAGCTATACGATTGCTGGGACGTTCACAGCTTCTCTCACCGCCACAGACAGTCTAGGTGTTACTGTTACAAGCAGCATCACGGTGACCGTCAATGCGGCCCCTGTTGTCGACTTCGGATTTACGCCTACCAGTCCAACGAATGGCCAGTCCATGACGTTTACCTCTACCACTACTCACGGTACGAGTCCATTCATTTTCAGCTGGAGCTTTGGCGACGGAAGCTCAGGATCCGGTAACCCCGTAAGCCACACATACGCTAGCCCAGGAACGTTCACGGTGACTCTAAACGCCACCGATGCTGTCCGTAACATGGCTACACTATCATCCTCGGTAGTAGTTCTGTTAGGTTTCGGAGTGAGCATCGCTTCTATCAACCCGTCCCCGTCTGAAGTCGGCGTACAAGTCGTTCTGACGGCAACTGTAGTCGGCGGTACACCTCCCTACAATTGCGGCTGGGCCTTCGGTGACGGCTCTTCTGGGACTGGATGCTCCGCGACCCACACTTACATGTCTGCTGGAAACTTTACGGTAACCATCAAGGCTACTGATTCTAAAGGCCAATCAATGACAGACACTCAATTGCTAGTCGTCGATCCGAGACTGGCTGTTAGGGCTGTTGCCAGTCCGAACCCGACCGACGTGACCGTTTCCGTGAGCTTCAGCGCTACTATGCTTGGCGGTGTTTCTCCTGTATCCTGCACCTGGTCTTTCGGTAATGCCTCATCTGGTACAGGATGCGCGACAATCCACACCTATGCAACGCTTGGATCATTCACTGCCAATGTCACCGCAACTGATGGTCTAGGTATCACCGCCACCAGCACCGTGACCATCATCGTCAACACTCAATTGTCTATTATGAATCCCTCCGTTGGTCCGAATCCAACTGAGGTAGGCACCCCGGTCACGTTTGCTCTTGCTGCCTCAGGAGGAACGGCCCCTTACACGTCGTACAGCTGGAGTTTCGGTGACGGGACGACTGCGACCACCACTATGGCTAACACAACTCACACTTACACTTCCACTGGAACATTCACGGCTGCAGTGACAGTTACCGACTCGGTCGGGTCGAAAGCAACGTCTTCCATTTCTTTAATTGTCAATCAGAAGCTGGCGGTTACAGCTAATGCTAGTCCAAACCCGACCGAGCTCGGTAAGTATCCAAGCTTTACAGGCACTAGTTCTGGGGGCGTTGGCATTATCACTTGTAGTTGGAACTTCGGTGACTCGACTACGGGCGCCGGATGCTCGACAAGCCACACCTATACGACGGCAGGAACGTTCACTGCCACCGTCACTGCGACTGACAGCCTAAGCGTTGCTGCAACCAGCAACCTGACCGTCACTGTCAATCCCAAGCTTACCGTAATTGCAAGCGCCAATCCAAACCCGAATGATGCAGGAATCTCGATGAGCTTCACTGCTACCATTTCTGGCGGCGTTTCTCCAGTGTCCTGTAGCTGGACTTTTGGCGATGGCTCTTCAGGTACTGGATGCTCGACAGCCCACAGCTATGCCAGTACTGGAACCTTCTCCTCCAATATCACCACCGTCGATAGCCTTAGTGCCACTGCCACAAGTAGCGTGTCTGTCACAGTGCATCCCAAGCTTGCCGTTACTGCGACCGCTAGTTCGAAGCTGACCGTAGTCGGTAGGTTGATCAGTTTTGCTGGCACTACTTCCGGTGGAGTGACGCCGATCACTTGTAGCTGGTCTTTCGGTGATGGCTCGTCTGCCACTGGATGTGTATCAATCCATACTTATACAACGGTGGGATCATTCACTGCGACCGTCACTGCTATCGACAGTCTAGGTGTCAAGGCCACCAGCAGCGTTACCGTAACTGTCAATCCTCAGTTAGCCGTTACAATTGCTTCTGCTAGTCCGAACCCGACTGAGGTGAGCAAGTCGACGAACTTTACTGCCACGACTTCCGGTGGTGTTGGCAGTTCAAACTGTATCTGGGATTTCGGTGATGGTGTTGCGGCCGACACATGCTCTGCGGCTCATGTCTATTCTACTGTTGGGAACTTCACTGCAATTGTCACTGCTACCGATACTCTTGGCGTGAGCGCGACCAGTAGCACGACCGTAAGCGTCAAGCCCAAGCTCGCCGTCTCCACTAGTACTAGTCCGAAAGTGACTGAGGTTAGCAAGTCCGCGACTTTTAACGCGACCACTTCCTTTGGCGTTGGTTCTCCGGCCTGTAGCTGGTCTTTTGGCGATGGTTCATCTGGCACTGGATGCCTGACAACCCACACCTATTCGACTAGTGGAACGTTCACCGCAATCGTCACCGCCACCGACAGTCTAAGTGTTACTGTTACGAGGACTGTCTCTGTGACTGTCAATCCCCAACTGGCTGTCATGGCGAGTGCAAGTCCTACCTCGACCGTCGGCACCGCGGTCAGCTTTACCACATCCATCACCGTCGGAGTTTCTCCAGTGTCCTGCAACTGGACCTTTGGCGACGGTTCGTCTGGTACCGGATGCCAGACAAGTCACATCTATGCAGCTGCAGGAACGTTCGTTGCTACAGTCACTGCTACTGACAATTTGAATGTCACATCGACCCACTCCGTAACCCTCGTCGTCGATCTTGCAGTGACGATGTCTGCCAGTCCATCTCCCACCGAGATCGGTGTCCCGATGACCTTCACAACCATCGCAACGGGAGGTGTTTCCCCGTACACGTTCAGCTGGAGCTTTGGCGACGGGACCTCCCAAGTGGGGAGTATTACGGCCCACACATTCACATCTCCAATGCTCTATTCGGTCAGGCTGATCGTGACGGACGTCAATGGAAACATTGGCTCAACGGTGAAACAAGTCAAGGTTCAACCCGCGCTAACAGTCACCGTTTCATCCGACTCGGCGGGAGGCATTGCTCCGACCACGATCCACTTTAACGCCACCGCCTCTTGGGGAGTCGGTCCCTTTGTGTTCACATGGAGCTTCGGGGACGGCCAGAGGGCTGCAGGATACTCACTGGCCCACAACTTCACTACGCCAAATAGCTACAGGGTTCAAGTTACAGTCACGGATTCGATAGGAGTCGCTACTTCAGGCAGCCTGACCATCACGGTCGTTACTGAACTCTCCGATCCGGTGACTCAACCTCCCACTAACACTGCAACGGCTGGACCGATTCCCGTTGACGCCCTGGTGTATGGCATAGGAGGAGCCATCATTATTCTGTTTCTCATCCTTCCGATCTACGCCGTCACGCTCCACCGAAGCCGGCGTCATCATGACGCGTCCCCTCCCTCCGCTCACCGCTAGGGTTGACTTTCATCGACAAAGTGAGTAGTTCTCTGACGGGGATTTTGTGTCGGTCCTGTGGCGAAGGCTTGAAATGGACTTTTGTTTCTGGCGCCGGGAGTGGGATTTGAACCCACGCGGCCCGCAAGGACCACAGGCTGACAGGAGCCCATTTTTCCAGGCCTAGGCCCACGTTTCTTGACATGGACTGCCCTGTACCAGGCTCAGGAATCCCGGCCCAGTCTTGCCCTTGACATTGGGACTATTTTCCCCTTTGGACAGATACAAGAAGACCGGCGAGGCATTGATCGATTGAGAAGTAGGAAATAGAGTGGCGGTGGGTGCGGGCCAGCCGTCAACCCTTAACGGGCGAATGGCAGTGTCCGCATCCGGGGGACGCCACCCTTGAATCGGCCAACTCGTCAGATTCGATTCTAAGCCTCTCGTAACCGACCGATACAAACGGTCGTTACTACCGAGTACTCCCTCTTGCAGGCACGATTTTAAGTGGGCAAGCAGACAATCACTGGACAATCATGGAACGTTGCGCCGTATGCGGGGCGGAAGAATTCATCCCCTACGTGTGCAGATACTGCGGCCGCGTTCACTGCGTCTACCACCGACTCCCCGAGAACCACGAATGCCCCAACATCCAACAAGCACGAGCACCAAAACCAATCATCCGAGTCGAGCGACGCTCATCTGGGACAAACCTGAGACTGATCAGGGCTCCAAAACTATCCTCAGTGTCGAGCCGAGAACTTTACGCTCTGACCGCAGCTCTCCTCGTCCTAGGCCTCAGTTTCTCGATGAGATTCGTGTTCGAGGGTCTTAGACCACTTGAGATTCTGGAGGTTTTCATGCTCACTATCTTGGTGATAGGTACTGGATTTCTGGGACATGAGCTTGCTCACAAGTTCAGCGCACAACAATACGGATGCTGGGCAGAATTCAAGCTCTGGACGGTGGGAGCGATCATGGCTCTGTTATTCGCAGTAATCTCGCAGGGGACCTTCATCTTCGCTGCCCCTGGCGCGGTCTACATCGCCTCCAGGTCAAGCTACTTCGGGGAAGGAATCGACCGGAAGGCCAACGGAATAATATCGCTTGTCGGACCACTTGTCAACATAGCGGCCGCGGCGATATTCGGGCTTGCCCTCTTGGCGTCCACTGCCCTGGGTTTCGGAGACATCGTCATCGGTCATAGCTTCTATTTTCTTCAGGAGGGAGTTCAGATCAATCTCGTGCTTGGTGCATTCAACATGATTCCCTTCTTCATCCTGGATGGTCAGAAGGTTTTCACCTGGGATCGAAGAGTCTGGGCGGCAGTCGCGATTCCGCTGTGGATCGCGGTTGCGGTCTCAGTGCTCCGTGTCTTCTGAGCCGCTTCTGAATCTCAACACGCTTTGTCCAAAGAACCGGTATTGCTGGCCGCACTTTGGACAAACCACATCGTTTTCCTGGTCAGGATTGACCTCTACCAGGATCTCGTCCCCGCAGTTGCAGACAAAAGTAATCTTGTTCTGGCTCAAGCCTGTCAATTGAACTGGCTTACCACGGCACGACTATGCTTTGGCTTCCACAGTTTTGGATAAGTATCCGTGGGCATGATCACCCTGACGGTCTTCGCAGCCAGCCCGCGTTCATCCTTCATCATCTGCTCAGTTCCCATAAGCGCTCTTGATAACGCGACAAGTTCCCCCTTTAGAGTGAAGAGTGCCGTCGAGGTTTTGGGACGTATTCCCTCGCTCAACTTGACTATCCCAGGAACAGCAAGGTCCGCACCATGGCATATTGAACTCACAGCGGAATCGCGAATGCAGATTCGCGGAACATATTCGAAGGCGTCCTCCATCGGTCTTACGATCTGTCTGATCATTCCTTCTCTCTCGTCTGGGGAGGCTTGAGAGACTTTGAGGACATCGTAGAGGGAGTGTATGTCTCCCTCTGTGAACGATCCTGATCTCGTCCTTCGAAGCTCTCGCATGTGTGCTCCTACTTCCAGAACTTCTCCTACGTCGTAAACGAGTTTGCGGATGTAGGTTCCTGCCTGACAGGCAACTCGGAAGAGCACCTGTCGTCCATCAATTTCTACGTCGTCGATAGAGTAAATTGTTCTTTTGCGGACTTCCCTTTTTACCGCGGCTCTCACGGGAGGTTTCTGAAATATGTCGCCGACAAATTCCTTCATTACTCCGCGGAGTTTGGTCTCGTCGACGTCGCCGTGCATTGTCATTAGGCAGACGTACTCCTTCCCGGTGAGGAGGAATGCCTGGATGGTCTTGGTAGCGTCTTCTAGAGCTAGCGGAAGCACGCCTGTGACCATTGGATTACTCCGGCCCCAAACGGGACCTCTAGAGTTCCGCCATGGCCAGCGTGATGCAGCCGCAGTAGACGTTTGACCCAGGCGACGACCTCGTGGCTCGAAGGGCCAGAGGGCTTGTCCAAATTGATCAACCCGAACCTGATGTGTTGATCAATCGTCCTCTTCTCTGGCGGACAGCCTAAGGCGGGGTCTGTTTCCTCGTCGATCTTGGTGAGCAGTTTCGATGGCCTATTCCAGGGAGCTTGTTGTGACATCCGAATTTTTCTCCAGTAGAAGCAGAGCAGTTTCTGGTTCTTAAACTGTAATAGCAAAGGTGCTTGACAGCGAAGGTCCGACTAGGACCCGCTGACCCTCGTCTGGTTACAGCTAGGCTGCTACGCTAATCTCTTTGATTGTAACGATCTCTTTCAGATAGCTTGTCTTCTTCGCTTTCTCGGCAACTTTCGCGACGTCCTCGTCGGCTGCGCCCTTCTTGATCTCTATCGTCTCCGACGTCGGTTCGACATGTTTGACGTTGGTTCGACGGCGGCGGACTCCGTTCAATTTCTTAGGTCCGGTGATAAGAACAAAGTTCTTGTCGATAACGTCGACTATGACGCACTTGCGTCCGGCTTCTCTGCCGTTGAGCTTGACGCAGACACGTCCGACTTCGATGGTTGGCACAGTCTCACTTCTAGAGCTTCGTCATCGGTCGGTGGAATTCGTCATTTAAGGTTTCGTTGTGGTACGTAGCAGGGAAGCAGATAGAATCGTGATTTTGGGAGGAAGAGTCGTTCTCGGCCGCTCTAGTGTTTTAGAGCTGGTCGCGATCTTGCCACGATCTCTCTCGCGGCCATGACTTGGCGTGGGTACTCTTTTCCTCTTCCGGAGAGTCTCTTATCGGCCTTCTGGGCCTCAAGCTTCGATGTGATGTAGTTGACGGCTTTATGAATGTCGAATTGTTTGCAGCTGAAAATGTCCATGAAGGCGTGCTTGTTGTCGGGGAAGGTGTGAATGCTGATGTGGCTCTCGGCGATGATCACGAAGCCACTGATTCCCCACTCGGTTGGATTCTCCTTGGGTTTGTAGACGAACACGTATGGTGCCGTGATCTTGTGCATGTAGATCACGTTCGGAAGCTCGTCTAGGAGATCGTAGATGTAAGAAAGGTCGGAGAGCTTTTCAGGATTACACTCCGACAAATCCAGTGTAAGATGTGGTCCGAACATTTCTGAAGTTGATTTCTCTTTTTCGCGAATATTTTTCGGATGAATGGCCAATAACGCGCGTGGCGTATTTAAGAATTGTTTACACAACAAGCGAGTTCGTCGGTAAATTTTTCCAGTGAGAAAAAAATCCGCTGTCGTAGAAAATATTTGTTGCACGAACTTTTTCACCGAAAAAAATTTTGCGACAGATCAGAAATTTCCAGTGGAAGAGAACGAGTTTCCAGTCGGCGAGATCCCGAAACAGATCATGCATAGACGTGCTAAGTGCTTGTAACGTGAGGCGCAAAGCTGTCGCAAAGTCGAAACGTTAAATTAAGCGATAAGGGAGGCTTCCTCTTCCTCGTGTAAGCGCGATGTCAAGAGAGTTTAGGCTCCTCCTCCGCGTACTTGGAGCGGATGTCGATGGGACCAAGAAGGTGCCGTTCGGGCTGAGCAGGATACGAGGAGTTGGGCCGAATTTCGCCCAAGCCGTCGTGAAAGTAGCTCGGATCAGCCCTGAAGCAAGAATAGGAGGCCTCAGCGAGGCGGAGATATCAAGATTAGAGGACATCATCAAGGACCCTGCTAAGCACGGAATACCCTCACGACTGTTCAACCGCAGAAAGGATATCGAGAGCGGACGAGACATGCACTTGGTCGGGCCAGATCTCGCGCTCAGAAACAAGGCCGATATCGATCTGATGAAGGACATCAAAAGCTGGAAGGGAATCCGGCACTCTTTGGGACTGAAAGTGAGAGGCCAGCGCACAAGAACTACAGGTCGCTCAGGAAAAGCTGTAGGGGTCAAGAAGAAAGTTCTCATGGAAGCCGCACGCGCTGCGGCGACAGGGAAAAAGGAAGAGAAGAAGGAATAGTACTTGGGAGACCCCAGAAAGCCGAGAAAGACATACCAGACTCCTCGCCATCCTTGGCGAAAGGAACAGCTTGAAGCCGAGCTCCATCTTCTCGGCGAGTATGGTCTTAGAAACAAGCGGGAACTTAGACGTCACGAGACGATGCTGTCAAAGATACGAGGGATAGCAAGAACTCTCCTCGGTGCGTCAGAGGATCAAAAGTCCCAGATTGAAAGTCAATACCTAAAGCGCCTTGCGCGGCTCGGAATTCTTCCCGAATCCGCGAGCGTTGACAACATTCTCGATCTCAATGTCAAGGATTTGATGGAGAGGCGCCTGCAGACGATCGTTTACAGGTCAGGATTGGCAAGAAGCATCCACCAAGCCCGCCAGTTCGTCAGTCACGGTCACATCAGCGTCGCAAACGCGATCGTTTCAGTGCCAAGCTACATTGTAAAACGTGATGAGGAGTCAAGAATCGCATTCGATCAGAGAAGTCCACTAACCAATGCTCAACACCCGGCTCGAGCGGCGCCGGGAGGCAAGAGACTCGCAAGGGTCATAGAAGAAGCGCCGATAGCCGCGTCACCAGCGATGCCCGCGCTCCCGGTGGTTTCACCTGAGATCAAAGAAGAGGTGGCTGCGGAACAACCCTTGGAGCTCATTGAGCCTGAGGAAGAACTCGCGGCTGAGCCCGAAGCAGAGAAAAAGTAGCAAGCCACTTAAGCCCGCTCTCCAATCGAAACCGGGACAGTTCATGGTCTTCTCTGCAGGCATAATTCTGGTTGTAGGAGGACTCTGTGCCTGCGCGCCCCTCTTCAAACGCATTTCGCAGGGGCTCGGACGCGCGCTATCTGTTCTAGGGTTCCTTGTCGGAATCCTCGTACTCATCGTCTCGGTTGACTATGCTCTTGGCCTAGGATTTCTTTCAACCTCGATTTCTGACGCAGTCGCGGGCGCGTCGACAAGTTCGCCCTATCTGAAGTATTTCTTGCCGGCCATGATCCTGCTCGGGATTCTGCTCATATCCCGCCCCATTCGAAACGTTCGATGGGCATCTATAATCTCCCTAGCTTTGGGGTTGCTCATAGCATACTTTCTCAGAACGTTTCTCCCATCGCTGTTTACAAGCACCACGGTTCTCGTGATTGCCTTCCTCATCGCAACTCTCGCGATCTACACCTTGCTGAGGTTTGTGGAGGACCTCTTTGAGTTCATAGGCTCGGTGCTAGCCTTCCCGCCGATAGCAATCGCCATCGGGCTGGTCAATATCTACTTCGGAATCCTATTCTTCTCTATCTAACAATTCACAGTCTGACTAAGCTGACAGGGTCAATCGCCGGGGCTGTTTTCGTGGCGGTTGCGGTTTTTCGGGCTCATTTTCTCGTCAGCTTTAAATAAAGTCCGGACCGCTTGCCCGGTCCACCTTCGCATTGGAAGCATGATCGCTAGATGGACATTAAACTCCTGAGCAAGGAACAAGAGACACTCCGCTTCGTGCTTTCAGACGTACCACCTGCCTTCGCCAACGCGCTGCGTCGGATAATGATCTCAGAGATTCCGGTAATGGCAATTGACGATGTCATGATCCTTGAAAACAACTCCGTTATGTATGATGAGATCCTCGCACACCGTCTGGGACTGATCCCAGTTACGACGGACAACGCCTATAATCTGCCGGAAGAATGCACTTGTAAGAGCGAGCTGGGTTGCGAAAAATGCCGAGCGTCATTCTCCCTAGAGATAGAAGCGTCTGAACCAATCGAAGTTGTCTATTCATCCCAGCTCAAACCTGAGAACCCGGAGGTCAAGCCGGTCTCCGACAAGATCCCCATCGTGAAACTCACACAAGGTCAAAAGATCAAACTCGAAGCATACGCCAGGCTCGGCAGAGGAAACGTCCACGCAAAATGGCAATCTGTCTCGGCCGCGACCTACAACTACGACGAGAAAGCGAGAACCTTCACGTTCATGGTTGAGTCGACAGGAACGATGCCACCTGAAAAGATCGTCTTGGAGGCCGCGCGAATCATCAACGCGAAATCCGCCGGCTTCAGCGAAGGACTTGGAGGAATGACCGAGAGTTGAAAAAAATAGTCGCTAATCTCTCGCCTGAAGAAGAGGTTGTTGACGCGTCGAATCTGATTCTTGGAAGAATGGCAAGCTACGTTGCGAAGCAAGCCCTCGAAGGAAAGAAGATGGTTGTACTCAATGCTGAACAAGCTATCATTTCTGGGACAAAGGCTAGAGTCGTTGCACGAGCTAAGACAAAACTGAAAACCCGAACACTCGGGAACCAGGAAAAGGCCCCGACTCATCCTAGACGGCCTGACAATTACGTCCGGAGGGTTATCAGGGGAATGCTTCCTTGGAAGAAGCCTCATGGAAAACAGGCCTTCCACAGAGTCATGGTATACATCGGAGTTCCCAAGGAATACGAAGGCAAGACCTACAACACGGTGTCCCATGCAAACGCATCAAAACTTAGAGTTCCTTTCATCACCGTTGCTCAATTAGCAGAGGAGATCGGGGGCATTCCCGCCTGAGCGAAAAGAAGAAGACCGTACTCGAGACAGGTAAGCGAAAGACAGCGATAGCACGCGCTGTCGTGAGACCTGGAAAGGGCCGGATCTACTTCAATGATCATGAGCTAGACTACGTTACTCCCGAGATCGTTCGGATGAAAATCCAGGAGCCGCTAATCATAGCCGGGGACCGGGCAAAGGGCGTAGACATCCGCGTATCTGTCAATGGTGGTGGTTACATGGGTCAGGCTGAGGCGGCGAGAATCGCGATCGCACGATCACTTGCCTCGTGGACCAAGAGCAGCGAGCTAAGGAAGAATTTCATCGCATTCGACAGAGTAATGCTAGCTGGAGATCAACGAGTGACCGAACCCAAAAAGTTCGGCGGGCCAAGCGCACGACGAAGAAAACAGAAATCGTACAGGTAAGAGACAAGAAGAAATGATCATACCAGTAAGATGCTTTACCTGCGGTAAACAGATAGCCGACAAATGGGAGACATTCAATCTGCGGGTCCGGGCTGGCGACAGACCCATCAAAGTACTAGACGAGCTAGGGATTAGACGATATTGCTGCCGAAGAATGCTCATAACCCACGTAGAGATAATCGACGAGTTCCTAAAGTACCCCCAAGTCTCAGCCAAGAAGCGAGCCGAGCTCATCTAGACGAGGAACCATGTTGGAAAGCCAAGACATCGAAGATAGAGAAGCGATACCAAGAGCAGAAAATCTGCTTCTCTCTCTAGAAGAGCTCCTGGCGGCCGGACTCCACATTGGCACACGAATCAAAACGGTGGACATGGAAAAGTACATTTTCAGGGTCCGTCCTGATGGCCTGTTCATTCTCAACATCGGCGAGACCAACGAGAAGATCAGGATCGCTGCCAGATTCATGGGTAGATTCGACCCGGGAAGAGTGCTCGCCGTTTCTTCGAGACTCTACGGTAAGACTCCCGTAGAGAAGTTCGCAGAGATCACGCGCACCGTTCCAATAGTTGGCCGATTCATGCCAGGACTCATATCGAATCCTCTACAGCCGCATCACGCAGAACCACAGGTCGTCCTGGTAACTGATCCCAGAGCCGACTGGCAAGCAATCAAAGAGGCCACTTCCGTAGGCGTGCCTGTCATTGCCTTGTGCGATACTGACAATGTCTTTTCCGGAGTTGATTTCGTTATCCCGGTAAATAACAAAGGACGAAGGGCTCTGGCTGTGGTCTATTGGCTGCTCGCCAGACAAGTTCTGCGCGAGAGAGGAGAACTTCCCCAAGATGGAACAATCCCTCTAACGGTGGATGATTTTGAAACGAAGCTTGCCGCCATGCCCATGGGACGAGCTTCCGGTGGAGAGGCGTGAAGACACGTCATCCAGCACAAGCAGGCACCTTCTACCCCGATACTGAAGGCGCACTACGAACCCAGATACACAACTGCTTCTTACATCCTCTCGGACCAAGATCAATACCATCCGTTCCCGCAGCACGTGACAACCAGCTCGTGGGAATTATCGTGCCCCACGCGGGATACGACTACTCCGGACCCGTGGCTGCCAACGGCTACTACCAACTTGGCTCGTCAGGCTTGAGGGAATCTGTGATCATTCTGGGACCTAACCATACCGGCTACGGTAGCGATGTCTCAACAATGACAGACGGGCAATGGGCAACTCCTCTCGGGGAAGTTCCTATAGACCAACTCTTGGCTTCCGCGATTACGAGATCATCGCGCTTGATCGATGTTGAAGAGGAAGCCCACAAGAGCGAACACTCGATAGAAGTCCAACTGCCTTTCCTACAATTCATCTATCCAAGACGCTTCAAGTTCGTACCGATTTGCATGATGCTCCAAGACCTTGAAACAAGCACGGAAATAGGCAACGCCATCGCCAAGGCGTCGGCAGAGACCGGAGCGATGCTTATTGCCTCATCAGACTGGACACACTACGAACCCTATGAATCGGCGAGAAAGAAAGACATGGAAGCCATCGGGGCCGTTCTCGAAATGGACGAGAAAAAATTCCAAGACGTGATCGAAGAGAAAAGTGTCTCAGCGTGCGGATATGGCCCTGTCACGGCTGTCCTGCACGCGTCCAAGATTCTTGGCGCAAAGCACGCCAAGTTGCTGTCATATCAGACGAGCGGAGACATTGCGGGAGACAAGCGGTCAGTAGTCGGTTATGCCGCGATCGCATTTACGAAGTGAGATCGTTCTCGCCAACAACCTTCACAGCTACTGTCTCATCCCGAGCGCCTGGAAAGATCATCCTGTCAGGAGAACAATTTGTCGTCTTGGGTGCACCAGCTGTTGCTATGGCTGTTGATCTCTATTCAACGATCGATGTAATGCCCTCTCAGAGCGGCCGGATCGAAGTAACAGCTGACATTCCGCTTCATCTAGTCGGTGACGCCGCCAAAAGGTCATCGGTCACAAAGAATCAGGAGCTTCTCGAACCATTACGCCTCGCGGTGAGCGCTACACTCGACCATTTAGCAAGCAAAGAACGAAGCATGCATGTAGATGCGAACTGCGAGATTCCTATAGGCGCGGGCCTAGGATCCTCCGCGTCCACGGCGGTCGCAACCATCTCAGCGGTAGCCAAGTCGAGAGAGACTCTACTCGACCGACGAGAAATTTTCAAGCTCGCTTTCATCCCTGAGAACTACCTTCACGGGCACCCTTCCGGGGTCGACCAGGCAACTTGCACTTATGGCGGAATTATCCAGTTCAGAAAGCCCTCGAAGATCAAAGCGATCAACGTCAAACGACCACCCATGATTCTTGTATGCGACTCAGGGGTCCACCGATCAACCAAGGCCTTGGTGGGGTCAGTTGTAAAGCGATCTCGGAAACAAACAGATAGGTTCCGAACACATCTAGAGGAGATTACTACATTATCGAATGGGGTGGTCAAGGCTCTGAGAGACGAGGACGACAACGAGCTGGGGTCCTTGATGAACAGAAATCACGAATTACTCCGTCAGATTGGTGTCTCAACTCCCAGGCTCGACAGGCTGGTAGCCAAAGCCCGGAAAGCAGGAGCTCTCGGCGCTAAACTCACCGGCGCTGGAGGCGGCGGGTGCATAATCGCCCTATGTGCTGACAAGAAAATTCAGTCCAATATCGCGAGGGAATTGCGAAGAGAGGGGGGAACGATTTACGACGTGTCCCTCGACAAGAGGGGAGTTCTCTAATCCTAGATGACTTCGTTCGGAAAGACAGAAAAAGAACGTTTCATGTCTTGATGAATGGATAGGAAAATGCCCGAAATCATCGTTCTAGTTGATGAGAAAGACAATCCGATCGGGTACGAAGAAAAACTGGCGGCCCATCGCGACGGGGGCAAGCTGCACAGAGCCTTTTCCATCTTTATTTTCAATTCCAAGAACGAGGCGCTTCTACAACTCAGGGCGAAGGCTAAGCACCACTTTCAGTCTCTTTGGAGCAACCCATGTTGCAGTCATCCGACAAAAGGCGAGAATCTAGAGGCCGCAGTTCACCGAAAGTTGAAGCAAGAGTTGGGTTTTGATACTCCATTGAAAGAGACCTTTAGCTTCGTATACAAAGCGACAGATCCGAAGAGCGGCTTGACGGAACACGAGTTCGATCATGTCTTTGTAGGGCAATACGATAGAGACCCGAAACCAAATCCCGAAGAAGTAGACGACTGGAAGTGGATCACACTAACCGCGCTCCAAAAAGACTTGGAGAAGAACCCGAACAAATATACTCCATGGTTTCCAATTGCCTTCAACAAGCTAAGAAAGGAAAACCTAGGTCTACCAGAGGCCTAGAGTTGGAAACATCCGTTCTAAAGAGAAGCTCGACCATCGCCTCTTTCTACAAACTTGCCCTGGAAGAGAGACGCAGACTCGTCAAAGAGTTTGCCGGCCTAACCTCTGAAGAGGCTCAGACGCTGGCCAATGGAACAATGCCCAGCGCAACTGCTCAGCGAATGATCGAGAACGTCATCAGCATGTTCCCGATCCCTCTCGGAATCGCCACGAACTTTCTGGTTAATGGAAGAGATTACCTGGTGCCCATGGCCATAGAGGAACCATCGGTAGTCGCGGCTGCAAGCAACGCAGCGAAGATGGCAAGACCAACAGGCGGTTTCACGGCGACCAGCACTGAGCCAGTGATGATTAGTCAGATCCAGATTGTGAAGTGTCCTTCGCCTAAGGATGCTGAGAAGGCGATCCTCTCAGCAAGGAAAGAGATTCTCGAAAAAGCCAACCAGCAGGACCCGACCCTAGTCTCAATGGGCGGAGGGGCAAAAGACCTCCGTGTCCGAATCCTACCAAGCCAAGTCGGAATTCTAGTCATCGTGGAACTTCTAGTTGACTGCCGCGACGCTATGGGTGCAAATGTAGTCAACACAATGGCTGAAGCCGTGGCACCGATTCTTGAGAAAATCTCGAAGGGTCAAGCCCGACTGCGTATCATCTCAAACCTTGCCGACAGAAGAGTTGCCAGGGCCACAACAACCGTTTCGAAGGAAGCTCTTGGCGGCGAGGACATTGTTGACGGGATTGTTGAGGCGTACGCCTTTGCTGCGGCTGACCCGTACAGATGTGCAACCCACAACAAAGGAGTCATGAACGGCGTAACCGCCGTCTGCTTAGCCACAGGGAATGATACTAGGGCGATCGAGGCTGGGGCTCATGCTTACGCGGCCCGGTCGGGACATTACTCTCCTCTGACAGTATGGAAGAAGGATTCCAAAGGAAACCTGGCCGGGACGATCGAGATCCCGGCTGCCGTTGGTATAATTGGGGGCGTCACAGCGGTTCACCCGATGGCGAAGATATCCCTGAAGATTCTTGGCGTAAAGACAGCTCGCGAACTTGGCGAAGTCATGGCCTCTGTGGGCCTGGCCCAGAACATGGCCGCTCTACGAGCATTGGCCGCGGAAGGGATTCAGAAGGGACACATGTCTCTGCATGCTAGAAATATTGCCGCTATGGCTGGAGCGCAAGGTGATCTGATCGACTTGGTGGCAGACAAGATGGTCTCAGAACGGAAGATCCGCCTTGATAGGGCTAGAGAATTGCTGCTCGAAACATCAAAGTCAAAGGAGAGCAGCCCCGCCCAGAAGAAAACCCACAAGGCCTAGTAGCATCCATATCAGAACATGACCCTTGACTGATCGAATGTTGTCCGGCGCCTGATTACCGATCAACCTGTGTGCCGAATACAGAAAGCCAACATCTGCAACTATCACAGGAGGATAGTACAACCAGGAAACATTTTCAAGAAACGGTGGGAGGAAACTAGACAGAACCGCGCTAACAAACAATCCTGCGGAAGCTATTGCTGCAACCTTTGCCCCCCTTAACACCGCCATGGTACGGACGTGACTGATGCGGTCGCCCTCCACATCGGCGATCCCCTTTGCAACCTCTCGCCCAAGGTTTGCGAGAAACGCGACAACTGAGAAGATGAAGAGCAGAGGACTGATCTTGCTTACGGCGAGTCCGCCATAGAAGAATGGCAGCGCGACGTTGAAGCTTACAACTGCATTTCCCATCAGTCCAGTCTTCTTTCCCCTCGTGTTATAGTATATCATCAAGGCCAGAGCGAGTAACGCGGTCAAGAAAGTCCACAGGCCAAGGAGCGCAGAGAAACCTATCGCAACACCGGAAAGAACTACGGCCAACACGACAGCGCTTCTTGTCTTCACTGTTCCGGAGGCGAGAGGCCGTTGTGGGCTGTTCACCTTGTCAATTTCAACGTCGTAAACGTCGTTAGCCACCATTGTCCCCGCCATCATCAGTGAGGCGGTCAGAAACCCGAAAACGGCCTCCGAAACTCCCGGGAGTTTGCCGAGCCCGATTGCTTCGCCAATAACCACAGCGAGCCCTATCATTATGGTGTTTGGAGCCCGTATCAAGGTCAAGTACGCCCTCAGGCGAGTTGACATGGTGCGGTTAGACACGCTCAGAGCGGTTTACCTCGATTGCGTTCTGTCTTGTGATTTCCACAACATCTGGCTGTTGGAATAAGGCTAAAAAGACTCCCGGAGGCTAGACGATAGTTCGACCAGTCTTGTCAGTCAAGAAGGAACCGACGCTTCTCGATGATCTCAACCAAGCTCTTGCCGGAGAGACTTTGGCTGCATTCCGATACTTGTACTTGAGCAAGATAGCCACCGGAATAAGCTCGTTGCCCTTATCGAAGCTCTTCAAGGAGATGGCTGACGGAGAATGGGACCACGCTTCGAGATTCATGGAGAGAATTATCCAGCTTGGAGGAGTACCCGTATCGAAACCGGTTGAATGGGAGAAGAAAGCCTTCTTCTCTTATTCGGACCCGCCGCGAAGGGGAAATGATCTGAAGGCGATGATCAAAGAGAGCTTGAAACTTGAGAGGTCGTCTCTCGAATTTTACCAGAGGCTCGCAACTAAGACTCGGGACTCTGACATGGTTACCCATAAGATGGCCATGGATGCCATGGCTGATGAAGCCCGTGAAGAGCGAAAGCTCACCGCGCTGTTGGACTAACTGTCAAAAGTAGTGGTTTAGACCCAGCCTCGGATCTGCATAGCGTCCCGGACTTTTCCAATAGCGTAGACGTACGCGCCAGTACGCATGTCGACGTTCTGCTCCTGACTTGTCTTCCAAACCTCGGCAAAAGCCTTCTTCATTATAGCGGTTAGACGGTGGTCTACTTCTTCAGCGGTCCACCAGAGGTGTTGGAGATTCTGCACCCATTCAAGATAGCTTGTGCTTACCCCGCCTGAGTTTGCCAAGATGTCTGGGATCAGGGTGACGTCTTTCTTGAAGAGAATGTCATCAGCCTCAGGTGTCGTCGGCCCGTTGGCCCCTTCAGCGACTAGCTTAGCCTTAATGTTTCGAGCGTTGTTTTCGGTAATGACGTCCTCTAGTGCTGCGGGTACGAGTATGTCTACGTCTAGTTCGAGTATCTCTTCATTGGTAATGTTCTCGGTCCCGGGCAAGTTGGCCATGCTCGCATTCTTCTTCTTGTAGGCTGCGACTTCATTGAACCAGAGACCAGTTTTCTTGTGAATTCCTCCCTTTGAGTCGGAGACGGCGACAACTTTGACTCCGGCCTCTTCAAGAAACATGTGAGCGAAGGAGCCTACGTTTCCCCAGCCCTGGATCGCGCAAGTAGCCTTCTTCAGGTCGATCTTGAGATGTCTCGCAGCTTCCTCAACACTAACCGCGACTCCCTTCCCGGTGGCTGAATCTCTTCCGAGCGAGCCTCCGATTATGATCGGTTTGCCGGTTACCACCGCGTTCGCGTTATTCCTCTCGGTCTTGCTGTATTCATCCATGAACCAGGCCATAGTCTGAGAATCGGTGTAAACGTCGGGCGCGGGTATGTCGCGGAACGGACCTACTATCTCGCTGATGAGCGAGAAGAATGTTCTGGAGAGCCTTTCTAGCTCGTGTTTGGATAGAAGTTTCGGGTTAACTGTGACGCCTCCCTTCGCTCCGCCGAATGGAATGCCTGCAACTGCGCACTTCCACGTCATCCACATGGATAACGCCTTTACTTCTTCGATGGTGACGTTGGGGTGGTATCTGATTCCGCCCTTGTAGGGTCCCAGGGCGTTGTTGTGCTGGCTTCTGAATCCTTGGTAGAGAAGGATTCTACCATCGTCCATCTTGACGGGGAAGTTTATGCTGAGTATCCTTCTAGGCTTTCGAAGAATCTCTTGAACGTTCTGGTCCAGCTTCATGAGATCAGCGGCGCGCTGGAACTGTTCTACTGCGATGTCGTACTGGGTTTTCTGCATGCCGAGGCTTGACGGAGCGGCTTCGTGCTTAGAAGTGGTCTCTAGCAATCATTATGCCTTCGAATCGAACAAGCCGCGAGAAACTTCCCATTTAGACCTTTCTTCATAATTCAGGGAAAATCACAGTTCTAGATTTTTCTTCGATTTGAAGAGTGGAAACCGGAGAACAAGCCTTTTTATAAAGAAACCGGGTGTTTGCTCTCTTCGTTTCGAGAAAGGAGTTTGAACTAAGACAATGTCCGCAAAACCCCATCTCAACCTAATTGTGATGGGTCATGTTGACCACGGAAAGAGTACGCTGACAGGTCACCTTCTGTTCGATGCAGGATACATCGATCAGAAAACGATCGAGCAGTATGCGAAGGAGTCTGAAAAAACTGGAGCCGGTGATACTTTCAAGTACGCCTGGGTCCTAGACACGATCAAGGAAGAGAGGGAAAGAGGAGTTACTATCGATCTCTCTTTCCAAAAGTTTGAGACTCCGAAGAATTTCTACACTATAATCGACGCGCCCGGACACCGAGACTTCATCAAGAACATGATCACCGGCGCAAGCCAAGCAGACGTCGCAATTCTTGTCATCTCAGGTAAGAAGGGCGAATTCGAAGTCGCCGTCGGACCTGGCGGTCAAGCGAGAGAGCACGCTTACCTTGCAAGAACCCTCGGAGTCAAGAACCTGGTCGTCGCCATCAACAAAATGGACGACCAGACAGTCAAGTATTCCGAGGAACGATACAAAGAATGCCGGAAAGAACTCGAAGGATTGCTCAAGACTGTAGGCTTCGACATTACAAAAATCCCGTTCGTCCCGACTAGCGGATGGCTAGGCGACAACCTGTCAAAAAAGAGCACTAACACCCCGTGGTACAAGGGAGTTACAGTGTTCGATGCGCTAAACGATTTCATTCCACCACCGAAGCCATTGGACAAACCACTGCGCGTCCCGATACAGGACGTGTATACGATCACCGGAGTTGGAACCGTCCCAGTAGGACGTGTTGAAACAGGTGTCGTAAAGGACGGCGACAAGGTCATCTTCAATCCCTCTGGAAAACTCGGCGAAGTAAAATCTATCGAAACCCATCACGTGCGCATGACAAAAGCGGAGCCGGGAGACAACATCGGCTTCAACATCAGAGGCGTTGCAAAGAACGAAATCGGACGGGGAGAAGTCATGGGCCACACAGATAAACCGCCGACGATCGCGAAAGAGTTCATTGGACAGATCATCATCATCTACCACCCGACAGCTATCGCCGCAGGATACACGCCGGTCTTGCACGCGCACACTGCTACAGTCGGTGTGACATTCGAGGAACTGATCAAGAAGATCGACCCACGAACAGGTCAGGTGGTAGAGGAAAAGCCCAGCTTCCTCAAGGTCGGAGACAGCGCCCTTGTAAAGATGAAACCCTTGCACAACATGGTCCTGGAAGCTTTCTCGGATATTCCAGAGCTTGGAAGGTTTGCTATTCGGGACATGGGCAGCACCGTCGGGGTCGGCGTTGTCAAAGAGATCATCACGAAGGGCTAGCTCGAAACCATTGTAACAATCCAGGGAATACTCCAAGACCCTGACCGGGAGTATGGGTTGTCTGTCCTGACTGAACGCTCAGTTGTCTAGCTGTCTTTCGATCTTGTACGTCGTTGTGACGTTTACTGACGAACTGAGGCAGACTGGTCGTCTAACACTATCGAAACCGATAGGCTTTTCTTGGCAAAAAGTTCACTCAAGCGCTGCATCTGGTGTTATTATCTCCCGGAATGCTCCTCATCCTATAGCCCGCCTCGTGTACAGCAGGAAGCAGAGATGGGACGCGGGCTTGGAAGCTTAGGCTAGGCATCAATTGAGTGTGTCGCTACCCGCCAGTAACTGTGGCTCACTGTCTAGAATATTGTCTTTTCTTCAGGGAACGCATAAGTTTCACTCCCTCGGTTTGCGCGGGAGTTTACACCAAGGTTTTTAACCGCACCGGACCCGCGCTGACTCTTCGCTGCAAAGGTCGACAATGAAGGTATCTTGGGTTGGTTTCCAAAGCTAGAATTCGCCTGTCCAGCACAGACCCACAGGACATCAACACCATCTGTACCGAGATCAAAGACATAGCCGACAAGACAGGCGTCAAACTGAAAGGACCGATACCACTCCCGACCAAGAAGCTAATCGTCCCCTCCCGAAAATCGCCGGCGGGACAGGGAACTCATACCTTCGACAAGTGGGAGATGAGGATTCACAAACGCCTCATCGACGTAGACCCGAACGAACGATTCTTGAAAAGACTGATGAGGATAAGAGCCCCGGACGATGTTTTCATCGAAATAGAACTTTTGTAAGAACTACTTCCTCGCCCGTCCCACAGATTTCGCTTTTGGCTTTCGTTGCTTCACGTATATGGCGAAGCTACCGAGTATAATCGTTGACACGAACCCAACGGCAACATATGACACCGACGAATCAACGACATTTACTCTTACAAATACGTTGAGACTTACTTGTCCGTTGAATGCGGTCAATGCCACATACCGTTGCCCTAGCGTCGCGTTCCAAGCTGCAAAAACCGTGATGCTCGTCGAGTACTGGTTGCTTGCGGGTACAATGTCCATTTGAGAGGAGCTGTAGATTTGTGGAGGATAATAAAGCGGTGAGTCCTGAGTTACTGCTGAAGAATTGAGTGAGAATTCTCCTTGGTCCATTGAGTTGACAACGACCGGTACTCGTTGATAGCCACCCCTTTGAACAACTACGTCGGATGGCACGCTATTGACACTGATTGCGACGGGTACACTAGCGTTCACGTAGCCTATCTGGCCCAGTGCCCAGGCGACAAACCATACGAGGTTGTTCGGCCCAGGCATCGCCCACCACATTAGCGGAAGAGAACTCCCTGGGACTTGGTACTCGGTGAGAACGCCAGTCGACGGATCATAACGAGCAACCCGTCCAGCAATGTGTTCGGAGAACCAGACTGTATTCTTATTCTTCGGGTCAACAAAAATGGCGTTAGGAAGACCATAGACACAGTTGTCGTGACAGTAACCAATCGGAAACACCTTCCACTGCGTCGTCTGAGGACTGAACACACCAAACTGGTTGGTGCCATGATCCGTGAACCAAACGTTCCCTGAAGCATCAACAGCCACCTGCTCGGGGAAGGCCAAGTTAACGGAGGAAGGTGGGGAAAACTCGCTAAACGATGGAGAAACTCCGAGAATGAGACGGCCGATCTTTTTCGACCCGCCCTCGGCGAACCAGATTGCGTTACCGGGAGGAGCAATGGCAAGTCCTTGAGCTATCGCTCCGCTAGTTGGGACTGAATAGGTCTGGTTCGAGTTGCTCAAGGGGTCGTACACCGCGATGCTACTCGAACCCGATGCTCCCACCATCGACATCCAAATCTTACCCTGAGGATCAGCAGCGAGGTATTGGATGCTTTGGTTTGGAAAGGTAATTGCTTTTGTCTCGCTCGCCTTGCTTGTATCATAAAATGCCAGTGTCGAGTTTTCAGTAAACCAAACCTTGCCAGAGGGGTTTGATGGATCGGCGAGAATCGAGCTGACTATGACATTTGTTAGATCAAGGACTCCTTTCGAGGTTCCATCGATGAAGAACTCTCTGATCTGCGATCTGGGAGGGGTGGCTATGCCGGCAACCCAAACTGTCGAACTGGTTGGATAGATGAGCCAAGGGCTCGGGCTCGAATCAGGGACCTTCGGCAGAAGAGTCACATATGGCTGAGCGCTGGTTTGAAGAGCAACTGTCGGGCCGACCGCATGAAATGGCACGCTTGGCATTATATCGAATGAGGAGAAAACACAGAGAATCAGGAATGGTCCAATCACGTATGATAGTCGCATGGTATTCCTTTCTGGACGAGGCTTAGGCTACATTCAGAAGACCATTTTGCATTAAGTAGTGAACTGTGCACTTGCTGGTGCAGTAAATCCTGAACTGTCCAATCCTTGTTGCTTGAAATTGCAATTTCTGGTGGTCCCCCCCGACAAGCTCCAAACCAACGTTGGAATAGGAGGCCACCGCGAACCCGTGAGCTTGAGTATCGTTATTGATCACAGTGAAAACCACTGTGTCACAACGCTGAACCGAAATAACTGGCCAAGGCCCACTTTGTGATCCACTCCCATTATAACCAGTCAAATCTATGATAATGGTGAAAGCGCGAATTGTTCCTGTCACGCTGGAACAGGGAGACGGGGGAGGGCTGAGAACAACCGCGAACACTCCTCCTGCTCCGAGAGACACGGTAACGAGCGCGACTATGATTATCTCGCTGGTTCGCAACAACTACACCAAGGTCTCGCTCAGACGCAACTAGCCGGCCAGAAATCCACATAGACCACGCTAATAGAGCCATCGTCAATAGGTTCCACATGGTTGGCGTTGGTCGAGACAGTCACAGAAGATGGCCTTGCACCCTTCGGTGCCGGACGGGTCAGATGGAAGGCTCGTCCTAACCTTAGTCTTTTTCTTCGGCTAACTGTATGTTATTACTATGTCATCTTGCACGCAGGGCTGGACAACGCAGAGAGCTGTTGAGGGTGCGGCGTTATGGGGGAAAACGTGTTTGTCAAACTTTGTGTCGGGACTGCCATTTACTGTCATCGTTAGACTATGTGTTCCTCCGACCGGAGCCTTGTCGTCAAAGATCTGTGTTGAGTTGAATATGGCTCTTGTAGGGTTGTTTTCCCGATGTCCCCACAAGAGGAACCAGTCCCCCAGAGTGTAGTCTCTGTTTTGATCCGTCTCGATATGGAGTACACCTGTCGCATCATGGGTATGAATGGGCTGTTGGCACCCGTTGTCAATTGTCCCTGAGGGCGGAAAGGGAAAGTTTGCTCCGTTTATTGTGATCGTCAGATTAGGATGAGAGTGGTAGATGGAGCCGGTTACACAATGGCTCAGGTAGTCCGGTAGAGGTACAAGGTTCGGGGTCCCGTGAAAGGTCAGTACAGCGACCACCACTATTGCGATAAGAGCGATTAAAATGATGAGAGTGGTTAGCGTTCTCTGTCTCCGTTTCTTCTTGACGTCCCCGAGGATCTTCTGCTTTCGGGTTTGAGACATCGAGATAACCCTATGAGGGTGATAGGTGCATTCGAGCAATAATATCTTTCCCGCGGACGTCGAATAGAGAGCAGCAGGCCCTAAGCCATCTGTCGAGAGCGCGAGCCTCAAGGCATATTTGAGAAGGCTGACGAGGGATTTTTCCTGCGGGGGTACCAGAGTCAGGTCAAATATCTGACCAAATGGGCGGGTCGCGCCTAGCACGCGCGCGCTACACTCAAGACCCAACACGGCAAAGGCATCGATACGATTGATGCCCTGGCAAAACGCGGGTGTGCTATCCCGTGGCGTAGGCCTTCGTGGGTTCGAATCCCACCCCCCGCACCACTGATCGGGTAGTTATTAGAAGACATCTTTCCAAGGAGAGATTAAGGAGGTCCAGCGATATGAGTGAAAGTGTCGGGGGCAGGGCTCGCCTTGACTTCTCTCCAAGTAACGATCATTACGGGAATGATCACACCTATCATAAACGCTAGAACTATCAGATTCCCAAAATCCAGCGGGATGGTGTTTTGTATGCCAGTTCGGAAGACTGCTCCCGCGATGATGAATATTATTCCACCGTAGAATAAGCTGCGTGCTCCTGCTCTTGTGCCGAAGAGCTGGACTCGTTCTGGACCCCACCTCTTTGCAATTTGGAGGACACCTCCAAACACCGAACCGATTGCAAGCAACACGATCAGCGTGCCGAACCCGAATGCTGCGCCAGGCGCGAACCCGAGATACGCAGCTGGCATTGCTGGAACAGCGACCAAATAAATGAATGTAGTGAATAGCCCCGTGTCGACACCGAACCCGGCGATGAACCCGTGGATCACGCACCAATGTGTCGGGACCTGTCTCGAGACTCCTTTCTCGTCATAATGCGTTCCACCACGAGTACGCAGGAATCGGGCCAGTGGATGCCAAGATGGCAACTTCCCGCGCAGTATCAAGTATCCCGCGATAGTCATGGCGATTCCGACAGCTACGTAAACGAGCGCGTTCAACCCTTCATCGAAGGCGAGATAACTAGCGAGTGCAAAGTAGACGAGCTGAGCCATGATCGAGCGTTGTAGTGTAAAGGCCGAGGCGAAGAATATGCCCGAGAGCATTCCCCCTCGCCCGGTAGCTGAGCCCACGGAGTAGCTGAAAGTGATAGGCCACGTGTGCTCGTCAGGAATAACTCCGTGCAGCATTCCAAGCCCGAGAGAACCTAGCAGAAGAACGATCCATTCTGGGAGAAGAGTGGTCACAGCACGCGAGGTGGAGATGGAATTATTAAGTATTTTCTGGATTTTAATAATGTTGATATAAGGGAATGGCCGAAAGTTATTACACGTACGCGGTTAATCAAATGCCCATCGTAAGCGTCTCCCTACCCAACGAGCTGGTCGATTCTATGACTGCGATTCAGGAATCCCAAGGATTCGCAGGAAGATCCGATGTGGTGAGAACTGCAATCCGCCTTCTGCTCTCTGACTCAAAGGAGAAGGCGTCACTCACCGGTCGAGTAGCTGCAATTCTAGTAGTTACACATGATGAATCGAATGAAGAGCCAATCACCCGGTTGAAACATGCTTACGATGATATCGTGCGAACACACATTCACAACAAAATGGGCCAAAACAACTGTTTCGAGCTCTTTCTCTTAGAAGGAGAAGGGAGGGAGGTCGCTTCCATGACTAGTGCATTCCAGAAGGAGAAGAAGCTGAGAAGCGTTAGGCTACTCGTCGTCTAAGTGAGAATTAAGGAACCGTTCCCAGCTGATCTGCGAGCCAGGGGTTTCCAGGTGCTAGACGATCGCGAGACACTTCCATCTATTTGGGTTGATAGCCGCAGTCGCATGACTCATCGGCGGGAGTATAGGAGCAGCGCTCGATCTTATCCTGAGTGGAAGATAGCCGCGAAATAAATCGCTAGTAGGCCGAGCGCGATCAGGATGGCTATTCTGATTGATTCCTTCGAGCTTGTTGGTTGAGTGTTATCGAATAGTGGTCCTGCGAGTCTGATGAGAGCGTAGACCGAGGTGCCCGTGCCCAAAGCGTAGAAAAAGCTGCTATCATAAGTCAGGTAGAAACCTGTTGCGGCACCGAGGAGTGATGGAATTACGAATGTTATGCTCAACAGGAGAAGGTCTCTGAGTCTGCCGGTAGCTCCCATAGCGTGCTCCTTTGCGTATACGCAGTAGCAGGCGCCTATCATCATGGGTTCAAGCGCTTTGTGCAAAATGTACGCGACTCCACCGGGGTATCCTCCAAACGCGTCGAGCAACGACGTACTCGATGTCAAAGCAGCCGTCCCGCCAAACGCGGCCCCCTCGCCTAGCCCGTGGATCCCTACCGCTACCGCCACAAGCCACGGTATCGTCGATCCGTACTTTCCGATTGCTAGCTGGGGCGAGAGGAGGTTTCGACTCCGGTCAATTATGAAGAAGAGTAGCAAACCAATTACAAAGAGCCCAGAGAGTGCAAGCTGACCGCCGCCTCCGGAAAAGCCGGAGTTGACATCCAGCCCTGCCGCTCCACCGATAGTATCAACGAAAAACCATAGAAAGACCCCGATTGCAAAAGCAGCCAGATACTTTGCTTTCAAGAAATTTCCGGCCACGACTATTATTAGTAGTCCTACGAAAGCAGGAATCAGTGTAACTGCAGTCCAGGGGAGGAAACTGTCAGCAAATCCTAACATGAAGAACCTTTCTGAGGGTGAAAGTTTCTAAGAGTATTGGCTCAAGTTACGAACAGGATCTCGTTCGGACATCCCAGATGGTCAGATGTGCACCACGGCCTTTTGTTCGCAGTTTGAGCCATAACTCTGTTGATCAGACGGTCCTATGGCATCTCTAGTCCTAAATTCACCCTGCTGCTAGGGTTCCATGCAACCTACCTTGCCTCTCAATTCCGAAACCAACAACGATGCTGAGACCGCTCCGGGGTCATGGAAGACGAGTTTTCACAGAGCAAGGCGTTCAAGATTAGTTTTGTCGATCTTGGTCATAGTAATTGTTCTTACAGGTTTTTTCACTGCCGCTTACACGTTTCATTTGTTCGGGCTTGGGATGGTTAGCTGCGCAAGTCATCCCACCAACGCTCCGAACTCGGCTTTTTTCGTCGTTGTAATGGCTGACGAGGGGATGAATATCGGATTCAACGGCAGCAAGTTCCATAGCGGCTTCTGGCCTATAATGAATGTTACAGTGGGAACCAACGTCATAATTCACGTCGTGAACAACGACACGGTCGAGCCCCATGGGTTTGCAATAACCACTTACTTCAACAAGGGTCTCATACTGCGTCCTGGCGAATGCAGTGACGTGATGTTCAACGCCAGCCAGTTGGGCTCGTTTCGAGTCTACTGCTTCATCGAGTGTTCAATCCATGTGCTAATGCAGAGCGGAGAAGTCAACGTGAACCCTTGAAATCGTCATGGAGCAAAGTGATTATCGATGTTTGGCACAGACGCAGTGGTGCATATCTTGCTCGTCGCCTTCTCTGGCCTGGTACCAGCAGATGATGCTAAGTATGCTGAAGGCGCCTCTGCGGCTCCGTCGTCTTCGTCCTAGAGTTTTCTGCTTCGAGATAATTGGGGAAGGGGCTTGATCACGAGTTTGTGGGCCCGCTATAGCTTGGAGTACCAGATGTAGCAGATGGTCCCGAGCAGTGCAAAGGCTAGCGAGGGTCCGGCAAGGGTCGCGATTGACCCCAGTGAATCGCCGGCAGGAACTTGGGCAAAAGCAATAGGCGATAGTTGTCGGAATGCCTGAATGGCCCATGTCATGGGGTTCGACGATACTATTGGGGCTAGAAAGCTGGGAAACACGTTGACTCGATAGAACAGCGCGCTGAGAAAGGACAGGTAAAGTTGGATTGCACTTCTAACGGTGACCCACATTTCTATACTCGAAGAGAACGCGGAGATAGCCATTGAAAGGCCAACTATTCCCAGCGAGAAGAGGCCTACTATCAAGTAGGCTATGAAAATCTTCGGAGTAAAAAGTATCCCATAAAGGTAGCATATGACAAGGGTCCCAGGGAACGTGGCGATCACACTTCTAACGACCCCGCCTAGGACCCTTGAGAAAGCGAGAACCGGCCTTTGCACCGGAAGAGTCAGAAGGTACGATGTCAGGTCTTTGATATACTTCTCACGCCAGACATCTCTGCCTGACTGGAATGCTGCAACCATTGCAGTTATGAGATTCGAGCCGGGCGCGATGAAGAGGAAGTAGTTCGCGCCTTGGCCCGTGACTAGCCGGCCGAAGGTCGCAGCCGTCACAAAAAGGTCAATAGCGAAATTTGCGAACATTATCGCGACAAGAAACGCGTCGGAGAAGAGGATCCGCACATCTCTCTCGATGATCAGTGGAATGAGTCGCGTATTGCTCAACCGTATATTCCTCCTTCGAGACGACGGAAATAGAACGCTGCGCCTAGCCCGAGGAAAATTACGACAAACGCTATTAGCCCAGCAAGGGCGGGAAGATCTAGAGTGAACCCGACGAGTGACATTCGTGCCGTATCAGCGGCAAACGAAACCGGCGAGAAGGGGGCGAACAACGAAACATAGAAGGGCATGAAAGTGATCGGGTAGAGAGCCGTGCTTCCCCTTGACATGGCAAGCTCCAGGAGGGCGAGAACCACGTCGAATCTGTTGGCGCTCTTTACGCTGACAGCCACGGTTATCGACATGCCTGTAACGCCGAAGGCCAGGAGGAACAGAGAGACGAGAGCTGTGAGGATCGAGAATGGCTGAGTAAACCCCCAGACGAAAGCGACGATTAGGAACATGGGTATAGTGTAGATTATTGCTCTCATCGCTCCGCCGAGAGCGCGGCCGATGATAAACTGGCGTCTTGGTATAGGGAGCGTTAGCAGATAATCGAGTACTCCTTCTTCGGCTTCTTCGAAGATGTCGTATCCGATGACGAATGAGATCGAAGCGATTGTTGCTACTACGCTTCCAACTGCGTAGTATTCGAAGAAGTTGAGCCCTGGAATATGGATGAGTCCGCTTATGAGGAAGGCGAAGACAAAGAGCTGTATGATGAAGGCCAGAGCTCGGGTTATGATGATCCAAGGAGTACGGAAAAGGACCGATACATCTCTGAGAGCAGTCTGAAGAATGAGATGGGTGGGCGGTTCTGCGGCTGTGGCAGTCTTACTCAAGCCGTTGTCCAGTGTAGGTGAGGAAGACATCCTCTAGACTAACCTCCTTCAGCTTGACGCTTTCGATCTTGAACCCCTGAGTGCTCAGAGTATCGACTATCTTAGGCAGAAGAAGTGTGCCGGAGTTGAGGAAGACCAGGATCTTGTTATCCTGTTTCTTGACATCATGGACTTCGGGGAACTTGGTCAGCATGTCCGGCCTGAATTCTGACCCATCGTTTAGTGTAAGCTCTAACACTTCTCCGCCTTTCACGGTCCCCTTCAACTGTTCAGGGGTTTCACTAGCAACCAGTTTGCCCTTGTTGACTATCGCAACTCTCTCGGAGAGACGTTCGGCCTCGTCCATCATGTTCGTGGCAACAATAACAGTCGAACCCTCATCTCTCAGCCGGCGGATCATCTTCCAGACCAACAACCTGCTCGGAACGTCGAGGAAGGCCGTCGGCTCGTCAAAGACCGCTATACTGGGCCGCTGAACCAGTATCTTCGCATCTTCCACCTTCTTCTTCATCCCTCCGCTCATCAGCCAGGTTCGCTTCTTGCGTGATTCCCAGAGATCGAGAGCCTTCAGAGCGTCCTCAACTCTATTTCTTCGCTCGTCTTTGTCTAGCGTCGTGGTCATCTTGAGGTGCCAGTTCAACACCTCGAACCCGCTCAGGATGCCATCCACCCGCGGGTCCTGAAAGGCGATTCCGATCAGTCTCCTAACCTCGTTGGGATGTTTCACGACGTCGAAGCCGTTGACTGTTATCGTCCCGCTTGTGGGGCGGTAGACCGTTCCCATCATGAGCATCAGAGTAGTCTTTCCGGCACCGTTAGGACCGAGGAGGCCTAGAATCTCTCCATCCTTGATAGTTATCGAGAAGTCCTTGACGGCGTCAAGGTTGCCGAAACGCTTTCCGGTTCTCTCGAATGTTATCATGGACAATCAGTCCTAGATTGCGAAACTGCAGGGGGGCGCCAGCATGCAGTCTTACTCAGCGAGTCCCGCGAAGCCGGATAAAAACCCGCGACTCCCCTACTCACACTTTTGAAGAGGCCCAGCGCAAGGTTCGACCAAGATGGACTTCACGAGAACGGTTCTTACCCGAAGAATGATTAGAGCGTTCAAGCCAGACCCTGTACCCAAAGAGAAGGTCGATCGGATTCTCTCCATCGCCCAACACTATCCCAGCGCCGGTTATAGTCAAGAAGTTGCGTTCGTAGTCGTAACTGACAATGAGAGACGAAAGAGAATACGTGAGCTAAGGGATCTGAAAAGCGACGCCCCCGTTCTACTGATACCATGCGTCAGCGAGAAGGTTGTCCATAATCGCTATCATGAACCTGACAAGATCCGGCCGGGAGGAAAAGAGATCGACTGGCCTGTCCCCTTTTGGTACTTCGATGTCGGTTGCAGTTGCATGCTAGTATTCCTCGCAGCTGCAAACGAAGGCCTTGCAGCTTCTTTCGCAGGTAGCGTTGGAATCTTCAAACCTGGTATCCTGAGAAGAGAGCTAGGCGTACCCGAACACTACGAACCCGTCGGAGTTCTTTCGCTTGGCTATCCAGACTTAGCTAGTGAAGTTCCCTCGCCGTCATTGAAACGTGGAAGGCGACCGGTGATGGATTTTGTCCACTACGAGAAATGGTGATGACGCCCGAAAAGAGCAAGGCTCGCTAATCTTCAAGCGATGGGGCTTTGTATTTCGTAGTAAAGCCGTCTGTTTGTCTTTCCTTTGTTCTCCAGCTTTAACAGCTGGATTTGTCCAATCTCCTTGAGATGGGCTACGTGTAGTCCTCCGTCGGCCTGACGATCAACGCCTTCGATCTCGACAATTCTAAGTTGGGCTTCAGCCGGTGGCGCAGCCTCGGCAAGCTTCACCATGTCCGGGAGCTTGAGGGCTTCCTCCCGTTTCAGAAAATACGTCCTGACCGGTGCATCTTTTCTGATAAGATCGTTTGCTTCTGCCACGTATCCTTCGATCTGGGTTCGGTCGAACGATTCAAGGTTGAAGTCCATTCTAGACCGGTCCACGTCGATCTGGTTTCCCGTTATTCTGCAGTTAGCTCGCGAATAGAATAGAGAGCTGAGAAGGTGGCCGGCTGTATGCATCTTCATCAGTCGATGTCTCCTTTCCCAATCGACTTGTCCTTTCACCTTGTCTCCAGGTTTCAGAGAAGCTGGAGATTCTAGGGTGTGGAGTATCCTATCGTCAGCTTTCGTTGTCTCTCGGACCAGTGCCGTGTTCAGGGCCCCGGTGTCGCAAGCCACACCACCACCGCGCGGGTAGAACAGGGTCTGGTCCAGAACAACCGCTTGCCCCTCGACCGAAACTACTTTGGCATCGAACTCTTTGGAGTAAGGTTCTTCCCAGTACAGCTTCCTCGTAATGGATGATCTCCCCAGGCGATTATCGTGCAGCAGACGGCTTTACGATTAGTGCCTCTTTGGCGCTCTTTGACTGGTTGTAGGCTTCCTGGGCTTCCCTCACAGTCGCGCTTTCATGAACTATCTCACGAATTGCCTTAATCATTGGCACGGGATGCTCAGACTGCCAGATGTTCCGTCCCATGTCGACGCCCACAGCTCCTTCTTGAATTGCGTCGTGCGCGAGTTGAAACGCGTCCAGCTCTGTCTCTAGTTTGGGTCCTCCAGCAACGACCAGAGGCACTGGACAGCCTTTGACGACTTTTCCAAAATCCTCGCAGTAGTATGTCTTGACAAAATGGGCACCGAGTTCCGCGGCGATTCTGCAAGCTAGCGCGAGATAGCGCGCGTCTCGTTTCTCCAGCTCCTTGCCCACCGCGGTAACGGCGAGAACGGGAATCTTGTGCTCTTCGCCTTCGTTCACAAGTTTTCCAAGGTTTGTCAGGGTTTGGTGCTCGTGGGCCGAGCCGACAAATATCGAGAGGGCCATTGCGCACACGTTCAACCGGACTGCGTCGCGGACAGAAGTCGTGATCGCCTCGTTTGTTAGAGAGTCTCCGATTATGCTAGCTCCACCGGAAACTCGAAGGACAATCGGAACGTTTGATCTAGGATCGACAGAGGTCCGGAGCACTCCGCGGGTGCACATTATTGCATCGGAGTAAGCTAGAAGGGGTTCGATGGTTTTCCGAGGCTCCTCCAGCTTGTGAGTAGGACCCATGAAGTAGCCATGATCCACGGCAAGCATCACGGTCTTGCCCGTTTCAGGCTTGATTATTCTTGAAAGGCGGTTTTTCATTCCCCAGTCCATAATCTGTCAGCTCAAACGGTGTTGCTGCCGCGACCGGATATTACAGTTTCTCCTTCAGACCATTCTAAAACCCCGAATCCCAGAAAGAATCGTAGAGCGTTCTAGAACGCTCAGGAAACCAACTTCGGGCAGGGGTCAAGAATTCGATACCTCAAGCTAGCGCCACGAGCTACTAAATCCCTATATCGCAACTGGGCGGCGCATCTCGTCAACAGACAGGCTGCTTTCAAGAGGCTTGTAGATGATCCGACAAGGCTGGCCGTACTTTGAAGGATGGCCCTTCGCTGAGAGGTGGGTGCACCTTGACGGGCTGGCAATCCACTACGTAGACGAGGGGTCCGGTGCGCGTCCAGTTGTAATGGTTCACGGCAACCCGGCTTGGTCCTACATGTGGAGGCGTCTGGTTCCCGCTATTACCGGTTCCGGTCATCGAGCTCTCGCGTTCGATCTGATGGGCTTCGGAAAATCAGAAAAGCCCAACCCGGACCTGCACGATTTTCCACACCACGCAAGAATAGTCTCGAGCTACATCGAATCCCTAGGGCTAAGGAATCTGATCCTGATAGTGCACGATTGGGGAGGACCGCTCGCAATGCAGTACGTGATACGACACCCGCAAAACGTTGCGGGCCTTGTCGTCATGAACACTTTCCTCACATCTGACTATCGCCTTCCTCCTCAAGTAGCGGCGAAAATCACACCCGCGATCATCAAGGAATCATCCGTGCATCCTGAGAACGTCTCTGAGAGTGCCATGGAGGCCTACTGGGCACCGTTCCCGGACGACGAAGCGAAGAAAGCCTACCAGGCATTTCCAAGAATGTTCCCGGACTCACCGACACATCCTAGCTTCAAGCCGATGAAGGAGATAGAGCAAGGTCTCCCTCGGCTCAAGATTCCGACCCTGGTAATTTGGGGAACTGGAAAAACCGCCCCAACATATGCAGAGAGAGTGACTAAGATGATTCCGAATGCAAAGTTGACTCAGGTGAAGGCCGGCCACTTTGTACCGGAGGACGTACCTGACGAGGTCGAAAAGCTCGTACTAGGCTTCTTCTCCGAAAACCTTCTCTGACTTGCTCACTACGGCCGCTCCAAAGCAGCTACTGCGACCAAGCCAACCTACTGTGGACCTAGTAGCCCCCCTCGTTGCGAGAATAAGTTAAAAGGTCCAACAATAGATTACCGAACGTCGATCCCAAAATGAAGAATGACGCGTTACCCATAGAAGGAATAGACTATGTCGAGCTCTACGTTGGAAACGCGAAGCAGGCAAGTTACTTTTACAAGAACGGGTTCGGCTTTTCACCCGTTGCCTATAGTGGGCCTGAGACTGGAGTCAAGGACAAGATCTCCTATCTCATGCAACAAGGCGATATCCGACTTCTACTAACCTCCTCCCTCATACCCGACCATCCAATCTCTAGGTACGTCATCACCCATGGAGATGGAGTGGCCGATGTTGCGATGCGAGTCAAGGATGTTGACTGGACTTACAAGGAAGCAGTTCGGCGTGGGGCCAAGGGAATACAAGCACCTAAGATTCTCAAGGACGAGCATGGAACGATACGAGGCGCAGCCATAGCAGCCTATGGCGACACGGTCCACACGTTCATAGAGCGTCACGACTACCGCGGAATCTTCGCCCCGGGATACGTGCCATTCCACGGCAAGGCCGAGTCTGTCGGGCTGAAACAGGTGGACCATGTCGTCGCGAACGTGGAGGAAGGAAAAATGGACTATTGGGTAGAATTCTACGGCAATGTATTCGGATTCACCCAGCTCATCAGCTTTGATGACAAGGACATCAGTACCGAATACTCAGCCCTCCGATCTAAAGTCATGCGCAACCCAACCGGGACGGTCAAGTTCCCGATCAACGAGCCGGCCGCAGGAAAAAGAAAATCGCAGATACAAGAATATCTCGACTATTTCAAAGGAGCTGGCGTCCAACACCTCGCCATCTCCACAGACGACCTCGTTGCCACAGTCGCAAGATTAGCCGAGCGGGGAATCGAATTCTTGCGGACACCTGACAGCTATTACGCGGAGCTTCCTAAGCGCGTCGGAGGAATCTCGGAGAGAATAGATGATCTCAAACGGCTCGGCATATTGGTGGACAAGGATGAGAAGGGCTACATGCTCCAGATATTCACGAAACCCCTCCAAGACCGGCCCACACTGTTCTTCGAACTGATCCAGAGAAAGGGAAGCGAATCCTTCGGAAAGGGCAACTTCAAGGCCCTGTTCCAGTCCATAGAGGCGGAACAGGCGAAACGCGGAAACCTCTAACCTCAGATGAAACTGGTCGCCTACACCACAAAGAAAACGCCGAACAAGACCCGTACAGGGCTGTTGTGGGGAGAATGGATACTAGACATCGACCGAGTTACTAACGTCGCCGAGAAACTGAACATTCACCCTCCACGTTCAATTCGAAGTCTCCCAGCAACTCCGACAATTCAACAGATCTTATCCAAGAGTCCCAAACTCCTGGACGATCTTCAATCCCTGTCGTGGCGGATCTTCAACAGAGTCCCACCCGAACATGTTCACCGATTCATGACCCGAACCGAAGATGCCGGGATCAAGGCTCCAATTCCAAACCCACCCACCCTACGAGATTTCTATGCGTTCGAAGATCACGTCAAAACTGCACGAGCACGGCGCGGCCTGCCGATGCCGCAAGAATGGTACGAGTTTCCCGCGTTCTACTACTCAAATCCGCACGTAATCTATGGTCCCGAGGCGGACATCCCCTATCCATCCTATACTAAGACGCTTGACTACGAGCTTGAGGTTGCGTGCATAATCGGGCGAGGGGGAATCGACATACCCGAAGCTGAAGCCGAGTCCCACATTGCCGGCTACACCATAATGAACGATTGGAGCGCACGAGACGTTCAGGTGGGCGAGATGAAAATTGGGCTTGGCCCGGCAAAGGCAAAGGATTTCGCTACCTCTTTAGGACCATGGCTCGTCACGCCTGACGAGCTACAAGACCGGAAGACCGGACCAGGAAAGTTCAATCTCAAGATGACCGCCAAAGTCAACAACAAACAATTCTCAACGGGAAACATGGACAGGATGCACTGGAGCTTCCCCCAGATGATCGCTCGCGCCTCCCAATCTGTCCAACTTCAGCCTGGAGAAGTGTTCGGATCCGGTACCGTCGGAACAGGCTCTCTTCTGGAACTCGGACTTGAGGTTCATCCTTGGTTGAAACTCGGAGACACAGTGGAGCTTGAGATCGAAAGGCTTGGAGTGTTGAGAAACAAAGTTATACGCCCCGAGAAAAGCTCAGAGTGACAGAATTGCCCAGTTATTACAGCATTGGCAAACTTCCTGCCAAGAGGCATACCCAATTTCGAAAACCAGACGGCTCGTTGTACCAGGAAGAGGTTTTTGGGACAGAAGCATTCTCAGGAGTGTACTCGACGCTCTACCACATCAATCCCCCTACAAGAGTGTCTCACATCAAGAAGCTGAAAGATCTCGCGATAACTCGCTGGCAACCTGACCTCCATCGTCATCATCACGTTCGCACCAAGAACTCGGAGCTGGCAAAGGACCCTGTCGAGGGACGCCAGCCCCTCTTCTACAATGATGACGTATTCGTCTCGACAGTCCGACCTTCCCACGGAATGGACTGGTTCTTCAGGAACGCCCAAGGAGACGAACTATACTTCATCCATGAAGGAAAGGGTAACATCGAATCCGTGTTCGGAATCCTTCCATTCCATGAGGGCGACTTCATCATCGTTCCACGGGGAACCACCTATAGAATAGACCTGGATGGGAGAGAAAACCGGTTCATGATAACCGAATCCGCCGGGCCCATCGAAGTTCCCAAACGGTACAGAAACGATTATGGCCAGCTGGTTGAGCTGGCGCCCTATGCGGACAGAGATTTTCGTCGGCCCGAGAAACTTGTCCCGCACAGCGATTCTGGAGAATTTGAGGTCCGAGTCAAGATCGACAACTCATTAATGTCGTACGTTTTCGACTATCACCCTATCGACGTTGTCGGATGGGACGGCTACCTCTATCCCTGGATTTTCAACGTTAACGACTTCGAGCCTCTGACCGGTCGCATTCATCAGCCCCCGCCGATCCATCAAACGTTCGAAGCGCCCGGGTTTGACGTATTGTCCTTCGTCCCGCGGAAACTCGACTATCACCCTCAAGCAGTACCCGTCCCGTACAACCACAGCAACATCGACAGCGACGAGGTCCTCTACTATGTTAGCGGAGACTTCAGCAGCCGCCGAGGAATCGAAGTAGGATCATTCACACTGCACCGTAGAGGAGTACACCACGGACCCCAACCAGGGGCCGTGGAAGCAAGCCTAGGAAAAGACTCTACAAATGAACTGGCAATTATGATAGAGACCAAGAAGCCGTTGAAGGTGACCTCGATTGCTGAGAAGCTGGACGATCCCAACTATCCCTTCAGCTGGCAGACATCAGCCAAGAAATAAACTGCCGTAGCCTTCCGAATCCGAAGCTGACATTCTTGTCTGATTTGCAGATCGTCAGCGGCGAGTACTCCTATCTGCCGATCGAGAGAGTCCACTTTGGACCCGGCTCAATTGCACAGTTATCTGAAGAGCTTGGCAAGCTAAAATCACATCGTCCATTCATAATAACAGGACAAACCATCGCAGAAAAGACAAGACTCGTAGACACAATCGAAAAGGCATCTGGACGAAAGCTTGTCGGTGTCTTCTCAGGCATCAAGCAACACGCACCGATAAGCAGCATAAACCGGGCGATCAGCGAAGCAGAAAAAGCAAGAGCGGACTCTCTCATTAGCCTTGGAGGAGGCAGCCCTATCGACTCCACAAAGATCGCTGTCAAGGAGCTCTCAGAAAACTTCGCCAAACCCATCATTCCCCACCTCGCGATTCCCACAACACTCTCCGCCGCTGAATTTTCCCACTCCGCAGGAATGACAGATGACACTTCAAAAAGAAAGACCGGAGTCCGTGATCCACGGCTCGTCCCACGTTTCGTCTTCCTCGACCCGAAGATCACAGTTGATACTCCGTCGTGGCTCTGGGCGTGTACCGGAATCCGAAGTCTCGACCACGCTGTGGAATCTATTTACTCCCCCAGACACCAGCCATACGTTGACACCCTCGCACTCGAATCCATCAAACTCCTCTTTCAAGATCTCAAGTCATCCACCAACAACCCGGGCGACATCGGCCCACGTCTATCGTGTCAGATGGCGGCTTGGATGTCTTTCGCAGGTGTCCAGAGCGTCGGGACGGGATTGAGCCATGCAATAGGACGCGTCATTGGCGCAACTTGGGACATACCCCACGGCATCACATCATGCTTGACGTTGGCCCAGGTAATGAGGCACGAGGCTCAGAAACATCCCGACAGGCTCGCGATGATTGCCCAGGCAGAAGGGCAGGACTTGAAAGGAATGAGCGAAAACAAGCTAGCTCTATCAGCGGCCCAACGAGTGGAAGATCTGGTCAAAGATTTGGGACTCTCCAAGAGACTCAGCGACTATGGAATCAAGAAGGAAGACTTTCCGTTGATTGCAAGAGACGCATCCTCATCCGGAGAATATTCAACTGCGTTACAGATCCTAGAAGCAATTTTCTAGCTGTTGAAAAGTTGAAAGCCTTAACGCCAAGGAAGTCAGAACAGCTAGTCCTCCGCGTGCAAGCGTTCGGGGTTCAATAGATGCCAGGGATAACTGAAAGACTTCTCTACCGTATCGCAAAGCGATGGATAGCAGGATATTCGCTCGACGACGCGATCAAAGTCGCCCACGATGCGAACAACAGAAAACTGAGAGTAATCCTCAACCGACTGGGCGAACACACCCCTGACGAGAAGCTGATCCAAGGTTACACGGAAGAATACCTCAGACTTCTAGATCGGATACGAGCGGAGAAAATAAACGGTACGATTTCGGTAAAACCATCTCAGCTAGGGCTTGCCGCAAATCCTTCTCTCTACAAGACGAACCTGCTACGAATTGTAGAAAGAGCCGAAGAATATGACCAGTTCGTCTGGATAGACATGGAAAATTCTCCTTACACCGGGGAGACGCTAGAGACGTACAGGGAGATTCTTCCCGGTCATCGACAGTTGGGAGTCTGTTTGCAGGCAAACATGAAACGGACCGAGTCTGATCTCAAAGATCTTATTCCTCGCGGCGGGATTGTCCGGCTTGTGAAAGGTGCGTACCCTGAGCGCGGAGAGTTGGCTTACAAGAAGCGAAGCGAGGTTAATGCGAACTACGTTAGACTCATGACCATGCTCTTTGAGAGAGGAGGTCGGTTTGCCATCGGGACCCATGATGGAAAGCTCATTGACATTGCAAGAGAACTTGCAAAGGATCGGCAGCCAAACTTCGAGTTTCAATTGCTGAAAGGAATCAGAGATGACATCAAGCCAACTTTGATCGAGGAAGGATATCGAGTAAGCGAGTACATCCCCTATGGACCAGAGTGGTACAATTACAGTAAGCGGAGGATGCGCGAGCGAAAGCGGAACATTCTACTCCTCCTACGATCCATCACTGGCTAGTCCTAACTGGGAAGATGGAGCAGAGCTTATCTACAGTTTCGGACTGCCCGCTGAAACATTCCGCGAGATGAGGATCAGAAACAGGGGACTGGTTGTTACGGATCAGGTGGACAAGAACTTCATCGCCGATCTACTAGTACTACTCGTCATCCTCATAGTTGTTGTCGGAGGCTTCGCGTTTCTCCATGCTACAGCAATCCTTGTTGGCGGAGGCCTGGCACTAGTCGTCGCTGTTGCTGCCGAATTTGCCTGGTCTCGCTGACGCTCCAGCGATTCTTGCAGCCCTCTTTCTCGCTCTCGATCTTCTTGCTTGCCTTTCCCGTTTCTTCTTGGAAACTCTCTCTCTGCTGATACGGGACCTTAGGGAAGTGAATAGCTTTCTCACTTCTCCGGCATAGGAGTCTTTAGGACCTTTGATGTGTCGGTCAGCGAAGACAGCACAAAAGAGACCTACCCAAGCGATCCAGAGCGGAGGTCCAAGACTTCCCGATGCAAGGGATGGTACTGAGGTCAAGAGGTCAACTAGTCCAAAGGTTGTTCCGAACCCGACAAGTTCCTTTCCGAGCCTGAGATGGTTTGCATAGCAGAGAAGGCCACCTAGAAGAATCGTGACTCCCCCGATCTGCACGAGTATCGAGAGAATGCCAGCTAGAATCCAGAAAACGGTTACGCCATTGCCCGAGAGGTTGGTAAACAGAACAGCCCAGGGATTCGAGGCGTTGCCTGGCACTAAGTTCGATAGGACTGGCCTCGTCAATGTGAGAATGACTCCCGCCACCATGGCAAGGGCGCTGGAGTATCTGTTGTCAATGTTCACAAATGCCAAGGAAGTGTCCCCTCAGTTCCGCTCGAATTCTTCCGCTAAAAGGGTGCAGATACCGCTTACGGGTGTTGTGGCGCGGTTTTCGTTTTGACCCATTCGATCCGGAGCAGCTTGGGCATATTGTCCTTCAAGATCTGCTCAATATTCGTTCTCAGCCTACCAATGTCGAGACCTTTGAAATGGTCGAGTGTGCCCAGCTTCCCCTTGGCCCTTCCAAGAATGGAGACGCAAACATCATTCTCATTCTTCTGGTAATGAACGAGCGCCGCAGCAGTTAGGATCAGGCCTTGAATCATATCTCGTTCAACACCTGTTGCTGGATGCCAGATCTCCTCAAGGAGTTCGTGGGCTTCCCAAAACCTCTCCTGATTGAACAAATCAATTCCTTCTCGCAACGTTTGCATTTCTGCTCTCGCTGAGGCAGCCAGGGGTTCTATGGGTCTGAGCGTTACCACTTTTGAGATCTTGGCTTCTAGGAGACTCTTGGATTTGTTGAGGTCGGTTTGCTCTGTGAAGAGGTCGAACTCGATCGCGCTCGTGCTCATTCTGAGGTTGCCGATCTTTTCTGCGGAGCCCAACAGTTCTCGAATCTTCGCTTGAAGCACCTTGACGTCTCTGGGCGTGTAGCCTTGGCTGTTTGTCAGCCTCACGAGATATCTCATCATTCTTCTCCGGGTTCAGGTGGGCCGATTAAGCGAATCCTTGATCGCGCAGGAATTTGATCCGAAGAAGTTCCTCGCCCGTCAATGGAGGAGATTCCGAGGAAGCTAGGTCCTCGTCCACATGCTCAGGAGTTTTCGCTCCTGGGATAACTGTCGATACCTCTTTGTGGTCTAGCACGAATCTCAACGCTGCCTGCGCCAGGGTTCGACTATTCGACTCCACGAACCTTAATTGATCCACTGCCGTTGTGAGCTGTGAGACGTAGTTCCGAGGAAAGCTATGGCGAATATCTCCTTGATGGAAAGTGGATTCAGTCTTCAGTTTGCCGGCGAGGAACCCGTTCGCCAGAGGCTCTCGCGCAACGATTCCGACATTGTTCTGAGTTGCTTCTCGAAAGAGTTGGTTCTTAGCCTCCTGTCGCAAGATGTTGAAGACAACTTGAACAGCTCCTATACCGCCATTCCTCATCGCGAGTAGCCCTTCCTGTGGATCGTGGATCGATATGCCATAGTGTCGGATTTTTCCTGAGGCGTTGAGCCTTTCAAGTGTCTTGAAGACCCTACCGTCCTTGATCAGTTGGACTGGCGGGTTGTGCAACTGGTAGAGGTCAACGTAGTCAGTGCCTAATCTTTCACAGCTCTTCCCTAGCGCAAACTCGAGATAGTCAGAGTTGAAGTTCATTCGAGGAGTTCCGTGATAAAAGTCTCCACCTACTTTCGTGGCAATGATGACCTCCGATCGACAGCCCCTGAGAGCTTGCCCAAGCAATTCCTCGCTGTGGCCATGACCGTAGACGTCGGCAGTGTCGAAGAAGTTGCATCCCAGTTCTAGCGCCCTCCCTATTGCTGCCAGGGACTGCTTGTCGTCGGCGGGCCCGTAGCTGTTTCCGAAGGCATTACCACCAATTGGCCATCCACCAAATCCTACTTCGCTGACCTTGAGCCCAGTCTTGCCTAGAACTCGGTACTTCATTCTATGTTTCCAATGTTAGGTTTACGGGGCTGAATAGATTAACCTTGAATGACATGTACTGAGAAGATCTAGAGTTGTCCCGTCCCTGCCATCTAGGGGGATCCGCACAAGGTTCTGGTGGCGGCGCAGCGGCTTGAGGGCCACCTCTAGCTAGTTTCCAAAAAAAACATGCTTTTCTCGACCCCCCGGGGTGGTCGATTTTCGCGCGTCCCCGCCCTTCATGAAACACGTTTTCTAGACCTACAAACCCCGTCCGGAAGCTGGACAGGGACGCTTTGCAGAATCTTTGTTGTGATTGTGCATCAAGGTGCGTCGCCCACAAGATCGGGGGTTACAGTTCGTTGATAGTCTACAAGCGTGGCTTACCTGTCAGGATGAACTTTGGCAGTAAACGTATCGCCAAAGCCAACAGCAGCCTTTGCTCTGTCAGCGCTCGCGGGGCTAATCACCCTGATCAGTGCCTTCATTGCCAGCACAGTCAGCTCCTTGCTGATACCAGGCATCGACTCGACTATGATCCTGGTATGGGGTAGCATCGCAGGCATACTGACACTCGTCGGTTCTTGGCTGTTGTACAACAACGCGGCTCAGAGGAAAATAGGGTCAATACTCGTGCTCGTCTTCTCTGTAATCTCACTGAACTTTGTCGGATTGATCCTAGGCCTCATCGGAGGATTCCTCGGATACACCTTCAAAGGTGCACCCGTAACCACCTCCAACACCTCAAGCCGGTAGCCTCAATCCGCCCTAGGCAAAGGGCGGACCTCCTTTCTTTGTCTACGGAAGAAACACGATAGCCTCTCTTTTTGGCATAGGATACAGCACGCTTTTCAGAACCGCTTCCGTAGGAGGTTCTTAGAAAAATGGCTTTGATTAACGACAGAACAGCGAAGCTACTCACACCAGACGAGTGGATTGTCCGAGGCAAAGTTAGGGGCAGAATACAGGATGTCTCAGTTAGCACACAGTACAGCCGTAGGGCATTCTTAGCGATCTTTGCTAGAGCAAACGGAACCAAGACGGCTAGCGAAGTAATCGCTGGAATCAAGTCTACCACACAACTCTACAAGTCTGCGCAGAACGTCGTAGAGTACTGCAAGAATGTGGCACACCACAAACCGGGAACCATTGCTGACTACAGAAACATGATGCCTGGGTTTTTCACAGAAGTATTTGGGAAAGACTTCGACCGGAAAGCGTTCGAGGAAGACGTGCCTTCGGTCAAGAGTATCGTTTCGACGGTTAAGGCAGAATTCGACCGGGACGTGCTAGTTAGACTCTTGAAAGAAGGGTCTACTCCAAGAGACAAAGCCCTACTCTACTTCTTGAGCTACGGTTTCCGGATAGGCGAGATACTCAGCCGCAAGTTCAGTGACTTAGAGGATAAGGGGGAATACACCATTGTAAAGCTCTGGAGTGACGAGACAAAAACTAGGGAAAGCCGAAGGCAGTTTGTTTCGAAAGAGTGCATGAACGTACTCAGGTCTTACCACGCTACATTGAGAGAGAAACAGAAAAACAGCCTCTACCTCTTCCCCGGCGAGACCTCACCAAAGACCCACGTAGCAGGGCACCTAAGCAAGGTTGCGGCGGGCGACAGCCTGAAGAAACTCTTCATCTCGCATGGACTCAAGGACACAGCACGTGAGATATTCAGCCCTCACGGACTCAGAACGTTTGCAGAGAATCAGATGAGGGAAGCAGGACTGAACGACACATTCACCAAACAAATAGTGGGGCACAGTGCTAAGACTGAGGACAGCTACAAAGGGTGGCAGGCTATCGAGAAGGCTTGGGTAGCTAAGTGCCTAACAAAGATGACGTGGCTTCGTCCTACTGAAGTAGCACTCGTGGAGAATCCAGAGACCCGGAAAGAGCTTGATCTTCTCAAAGCCAAAGTAACAGAACTAACTACGCCTGAGGGGTTGCTAAAGGCACTGAAGCAGGCCTATCTAATCGAAGGTAGTCTGCCTTGGGAGATACCGAACAAGAAGCTCGAACTGGGCCAAGAAGATACAGAA
>WNFX01000125.1_pt1 | contig 59521 bp, 56 predicted proteins | sample 5400111 | NCBI WGS metagenome assembly WNFX01 (sample SAMN13153363, study PRJNA577476) | soil metagenome | isolation source: 40 cm soil or saprolite under grassland replicate 1 | place: USA:California | collected 2016-06-15
CTCCCCGTCGTAGGGCCCGGCTGCCCCGAGTGCATCCACATCCACTGGCGGTGGGGATACCCCGCAGGCTTCTTCAACGCCTCGTACGGCGGCCACTGCGAACTCTGGGCGTCCGACTGCACCGCTGGCGCCCCGATGATCCCCAAGGATTCCAACCAAGATGTGGAGTTCGCGGTCGTGCGCTACCATCCGGGCGAGGAAGATCCGCCGGACTTCCACCCCTTGATGAATCGCGAGACCTTGCGGAACCAAGACATGGTCTTCTGGTACTCTGCGACGGGCTACCACGACCACGACACGTTCTTCCAGCACGGCGGCTTCTTCTCCACTCTGAGCCGCTTCGCTGACTTGGCCTTGACAGGCTCCGCGTACCCCGGCCCGGTGACGGCCGGGGACGTGTTGACGTACACCTTCACCATCACAAACAACGGCCCGACTAAAGCCACCCGTGTCGTCCTCACAGACGTGTGGTCGGTCGGGGTGGCGTCCTTCGAGCCGACCGGGTCGAGTGACAGTTGCAAGGTCGCCCCTGGGGCGCCAGAGGTCGACTGCGACCTGGGCAGCATCCCGAGCGGGCAGTCGCGCACCATCACCGTCGTTCTCCACACGGCCGTCGCTGCACAAATCAGGAACGACGCATCCGTCGAGTCGCCCGGGGAAGTGGATCAGAACCCAAACAACAACCAAATCACCCTGTTGACCCAGATCGTGGCCCCCTGACGGGAGTGAGTGGCTTGGCGCAGGCTCGGGACGTAGCCAGTAGAGTCAGCTGCCGCGTCCGATAACATCTGATAACTATCCAGGAAGGTTTATTCCAAATCGCTCCGTGGGCGCGCGCCGTGGCGTCCCGTAAGCGCGGCCTGATCGCCGTCGGTCTCGTCCTGCTCCTCATCGGCGGCTACACGCTGTACAGCTACAACCCCGCCCACACGTACCAGTCCACGTTCAACGTCCTCCCGCTGAGGTACTTCAAAATCCTTGCGAACCTCCGTGATCAGACCCGGATCACTGGTACGTTCCAGGAGACGGCTGGACGAGCCGTGGCCTTCATGGTGATGAGCAGCGCCCAGTTCGCCGCCTTCCAGGCCGCGAACACGACGACGAATGTGTATTCCCTTCCCGAGGCGGCTACCGGCAACATGGATTTCACCTCCACGGTCCCCGACGCCTATTACCTGGTCTTCCGGCACGGGACCGGCCAATCGAACACGACCCAAACGGTCACCTTCCAGCGGACGTACACCTCCGTGGACGAAGTCGCCATCCTGTCGGGCATCGCCCTCCTCGTAATCGGGGCCGTCGAAATCTATTGGGGCTTCCGTCCGACCGGCGGCCGGGCGCCCTCGCCGCAAGCGGATCCGGGCGACGTCCCGCGGCCTCCGTGGCCCTGAGGGACCCTCGTGAGGCGCGCGAGGCGATCGAGCCGGCGTCCCGCCAGCCGTCGCGCGTCCCTTCGGCGGCATCTCCCCTTCCTCGCCTTCCTCGTGGCGTTCACCGGGTATTGCGCGTTCCTCCAGTTCTACCTCACGGACGCATTGAACCGCCTCTACCTGGTCCGCACCTTCTTCCAGGTCGCCATCGCCGCCGCAGTGATCGCGTCGATGCGGAACGTTATCGGTGGGAGGACCCTCGGGATGTTCGGCTCCGTCATCATCGCCCTCGCGTTCCTCGCGACGGGGCTCTTCCTGGGCCTCCTGATCCTCGGCTTGATCCTGGGCGTCGTCCTGCTCGTGCGCGGCGCGCTCATCCGGGAGCGCGTGCAAGAAGCCCACCGCGTCGCAATCCTCGTCACGATCGTGGGTGTCACGATCTCGTCGATTGCAATCATCGGTCTCGAATGGCAACAGCACGACCTGTTCTTCGCCGTCCTCTTCCCGGTGCTCATCAGCGCGTGGTTCGCGGAACGGTACGTGGAGCGCGTCACCCGCGTCGGTTGGGACGAGCCGACGAAGGCCCTGATCTGGACGGTCATCGGGATTGCCCTGTCGTTCTTCGTGATCACGCAAGACGCCCTTGTGAACTTCGTCATGCTGACGCCGCTGACCTGGCCCCTCCTCGTCGTGATCAACTGGTTCCTTGGGACGCAGATCCGCTTTCGCCTCTTGGAACGCTATCGGTTCGGCGGCGTCTCGCGGTACGCATTAGCGGACGGACCGATCCGCGGGGATTTTGGCGACGATGTGCTCACGATGAATGTCCGGAATCGGGAGTTCGTGGCGAAGTACAATCCGCCCGAGACGATGGCAAGGCTCGGGAAGGATGAGGCGAAGCGCATCCTGATCCCAATGGGCGTGCCGATGGCGAAGACGTACGGGATCCTGCGGACGCGCGAGGACCTGGGGGCGCTTCGATCGTGGATGGAGAGTCACGATCAATTCGTCCTCAAGCCGGCCTCGGGGCACGGCGGCGAAGGCATCGTGCTCGTCCGCGGGAAAGGCGCCGATGCCTTCAACACGAGTCTAGGACCCCTGACGGGGCGCCAGATTGAGGCCCACGCCCTTGCGATCCTCGCCGGGGAGTACGGCGGGGACCACCGGGACGCGGCCGTGCTCGAGGAACTGCTCGAACGGCACGAGGCTCTGCGCGCGCTCTCCCCGATTGGGCTCGCGGACGTTCGCGTGATCTCCTTCCGCGGGTATCCGGTCATGGCGATGATGCGCATTCCGACCCAAGCTTCCGGAGGCAAAGCGAACCTCCACCTTGGCGCGTTAGCCGCCGGCGTGAGGCTCTCGACGGGCACGATCGTCCACTGCGTCTGGCGGGGGGCACCGCAGCCGAATCATCCCGACACGGGCACGCCCCTCCTCGGCCAAACCGTTCCGTTCTGGGACGAGATCCTCGAACTCGCCGCGGAAGCCCAGCGCCTCTCCGGCCTCGGCTTCGCGGGCGTGGACATCTCCATCGATGCGCGACAAGGCCCCGTCGTCATGGAAGTGAATCGACGGCCGGGATTGGAGATCCAGGTCGCGAACGCCGCGGGTCTCTTACGGCGGCTGCGGCTGATCGAGGGACTCCCGGACGGCCACCTCCCGGTGGAGGAGCGGCTCCAGGTCGTTCGGGAATTCGACGCGGGGCATTGGGGCGTCAGCCCTTTGGCGAGCCGTCGTTCGGGAACTCCGGTGGACGAGCCGGCATGAGCTTTGCACCGAGGTTCCGAACCTAGAGGTACCCCAGCGCCCGCTTCCCGTCGATCACTCCATAGCCGTACCACGGGTCATGAGGAATTACTTGGCCCGGTGCCGCGACGGCCGACCGCGCCAGAGCCCATTTGAGTGCGAGGACGTTCGCGGTGGAGCCGGCGGGGCGGAGCTCGGGGTGGGCTTGAAGGAGGAGCGCGACGATCCCCGCCGCGACCGCCGTCGAGGGGCTCGTTCCGGTCAAGGTTACGTAGTGGGCGCCCGGTGCGGTCGAGATGATTTGGACCCCGGGCGCTGTCACCTCGGGCTTCAGGTTCGGATCCGTCCGATTCCCGACGAAACTCGCAGACGAAAACGACGCGACGCGTCCCGACGCGTCGACTGCGCCGACGGCGAGGGCCAGAGGGACGTTCGCCGGGATTTCCACATCGCCGTCGTCGAACGGCCCGCCATCGTTCCCGGCCGCGGCCACGACGATCACGCCGCGATCGAGGGCCCATTGGGCCGCGACCGAGACCTCGGTCCCGACGAAGAGCGGAGCGGAGGAGCCCAAGGAGACCGAGATGATGTCGGCGCCGCGGGTCCCGTCTCCGAAGGGGTCCACACAAAACCGGATGCCGTCGGCAACGACACGGGAACTCCCGAAACCGGTGTTGTTGATTGCCTTCGCCACAAGGAGAGCGGCATCCGGTGCAATGCCTCTCAGGCTGCCGTTCGCGGCGATGAGTCCGGCCATCGCGGTGCCATGTCCCTCGTCATCGTACGGGTCGGGGCGCAGGTTGACGAAATCCTTCCACCCGACGAGTCGAAGATGGGCAAAGTCCGGGTGGAGCATATCGATCCCGCTGTCCACGATGCAGACCGTGACGCCTTTCCCGGTCAGCCCCATCGAATTGAGATCTCGTGCTCCCGTCATCGCGAACGCCCATTCGGATCGCGCGACGTGAGGGCCGAAGACGGTGCCGAGGTTCACGAGATGGGTTTCCGCGATGACCGCGAACGAGCCCAGGACGAGGATGACCGCGAGGACCGCAGCCCGATGGGCCCGGTTTCGGCCGCGGTAGAAGTCCGGCGGCAGCCTGGGAATTCGTTCGGAGAGGACCCGTTGAGGAGTCGCTTCGCCCACCGAGATTCCACTCAGCGGGGGCATGGGATGTCCGGAGCCCGCGGGCGGATCCGGCGTGCGGGAACTCTCTGAAGTCGGCATCGAGCCTGTCGCTCGAGCGTACGATCGCCAGGATATCAATTCAATTGGACATTTCTCGAAAAGGAGAATCGGCAGTCGCCGGAGCCTTCCGGTCGTTCCTAGGCAGCGGCTCGGTTTTCACAAGTCGCCAAGCTGCGCACCCGGTCCGTTCACCCGGCAACATTGTGGGCCGCAGACGAACTATCGTGCGATCTTGAAATTGAACATGGGCGTCTTCATGGTGCCCATCAACTGGACCCATACCGGCACGACCATTTCGACCCCGCGGGCCGTCGTGATGTCCCCGAGGTCGACCACCCGCTTCCAGCCGAAGCTTCGGAGGATCTCGGTCACCTTCGCCTTGGCGCCTGCGTCGTTCCCGCTCACGAACACATCGTGGTCGCCTTCCGCCACCAGGTCAGGATTGACCATGACCATGTTGGTCATCGTGTTCAGGGTCTTGACGACTTTCGCCTTGGGGAAGGCCCTCTGGATCTGCTCGCCGAGCGAGTCCGTGTTGCACACGATCAGAGACGGTGGCATCCCCTTCGAGAAATCGAGCGGATTCGCGATGTCGATCAGGATCTTGTCGGCGAGGTTCCTCTCGCCCGCGAGGCTCAATGCTTTGAGGGAGGCCGCGCCTGTCGTGGCATTGACGAGGGCCTCTCCGTGTGCGGCGGCGTCCGCGAAGGGGGCGAGCTTCGCTTTCGGATGCGTCTTGATCCACACGCTGAACGGCGGATTCCCCATGTAGTCGGGCTTCGTGTCGGCCATGGTCTTGGCGACGTCGCGGGTGCCGAAGACCACGTCGTGGCCGAGCTCCATGAGTTTGCCGCCAACCGCCCGTCCGACCGCACCCGTTCCGAGGACACCGATCTTCAAGGTATCCACCCCGACCGCCCCACGACCCCGGCGTACTTCTATGTTCCGCTGGATGCGACGGGCCGCAGTCCCAAGTGAAAACGGCCTGGCGAGGACCCGAACCATTCCCCCAGAACGACGGTCAATCGCGGGGAATTGAACGCACGAAGGGGTTCCGCTCCGGCTCCTGCCGGAAGCTGTTGGGTTTCATTCCAATCCTCTACTAGCGAGCTTTCCCCATCCTCGCTGGCGGAAGAGATATGCCAATATGGAGGGATGGAGGTTTCGGCATGGAGCCCGCGGTCAAGGGGTCTTCTGAGGTCGAGGAACGCGAGAAGCGCTATCGTCGAGTCACCTTTTTTCCTTGTTGCCCTGACGCTCGTTGCGATGGCCGGCATGACAATCGGGCTCGCTGCGCGTATCGCGCAGAATGCTCCGATCGAAGGTACCGCGGCCTTGGCGTTCCTGATTATGGTTGGCACCGTTTGGCTCCTTATCGTTCGAAGAGTCCTCCGGCACGATGCCAGGGTCATCCGGGAAGCTGCCAAAATCAGGTGATTGCGGCCCGGCTAACTCGGGCCTCCGTCTCTTCCGTGTTCCCGTTCGTTTTCCGTGAGGGCTTTTGGATTCGAATTCGCGGAGGTCGCGCCCATCTCGGCCCGGAGCTCATTCCACGCCTGTCGAGCCTCCGCCACCGAGCCTTCGTCCTCGATCGTGCTGATGTCGCCCGGGTCCCGATCCAAGACGACGGCCCGGAACACCCGTCGCATAATCTTCCCGCTCCGGGTCTTCGGGAGCTGATGGACGAAGTGCACCTCCCCCACGACGGCCACGGGCCCGAGTTCTCGGCGCACCGTCTCGAGCAGCTCCTGCCGCAGTTGGGGGGAGGGCTGGAATCCTTGCTTGAGGGCCACGAAGGCCGAGATCACCTCGCCTCGAACGGGATCGGGCCGTCCGGTCACGCCGGCCTCGGTGACCGCGGGATGCTTGAGGAACGCGGTCTCGACCTCGATCGTCCCGATCCGGTGGGCGGCGATCTTGATGATTTCGTCCGCGCGGCCCGCGAACCAGATGTAGCCGTCCTCGTCGAGGTGGGCGGAGTCGCCGGTGTAGTACACGCCCGGGATTCGGCCCCAGTACTCGCGACCGTACCGATCGGGGTCCCCCCACACGGTCGCGATGAGGCCGGGGAAGGGACGCTTCAGGACGATGATCCCCTTCTCTCCGGGCCCGCACGGCTTCCCGTCTGGTGTGACGACCGCCGCCTCGATTCCCGGCAGGGCGACTCCCGCGGAGCCGGGTTTGATCACCAGCATTCCGAGTCCATAGGGGTTGCCGAAGATGGGACCGCCCGTCTCCGTTTGCCACATGTGGTCGATCACCGGAACGCGGTCCTCAAGGACGCCCTTCTGGAGCCACTCCCACGCCGGCGCGTTCAGCACCTCTCCCGCGCAAACGATCCGTTCCAAAGAAGAAAGGTCGAACGCTCGGGCCGGGGTCTCACCATACCGCATCAACAGGCGAACGGCGGTCGGAGACGTGAAGATCCCCGTGACGCGGAGCTCCTGGATGATCCGCCAGGCCGTCTCGGGACTGGGATGATCCAGCGCCCCCTCGTACGCGATCGTCGTGCATCCGCTCAACAGGGGCGCGTAGACGATGTAACTGTGGCCGACGATCCACCCGATGTCGGAGGTGGACCACCAGATGTCCGCGGGTTTCAGGCCGAAACACCAGCGCCCCATTGCGTGAATGTAGACCTGATAGGCCCCCTGGCTGTGGACCGCCAGCTTCGGTTTCGCCGTCGTCCCGGACGTGGCGAGGATGAACGCGGGCTCGTTCGCCTCCATCTCCGCGTAGCCGTCATCGAGGCCCGTCCCGCCCGTCAGGAATTCCGACCAGTCGAGGTCTCGTCCCGCGCTCCATGGGATCGCAGTCGTCGCGCGGCGCAAGACGACGACGCGTTCGACGGAGATCGCGGGCGTATCGAGCGCGCCGTCCACGATTTCCTTGAGCGGGATGTCCCGACCCTTCCGGTAGGCGACGTCGGCCGTGAACACGCAACGGGAGGCGCTGGCACGGATGCGATCCGCGAGTGCCCCGGACCCAAATCCCGCGAAGACCACGGAATGGATCGCCCCGATTCGCGCGGATGCAAGCATCAGCATGATCGCCTCCGGACACGTGGGCATGTAGAGCGTGATGCGATCCCCCCGTTGGATGCCGATCCCGCGGAGGGCCGCCGCGATTCGCTTGACGTGATCGGTCAGCTCGCCGTAGCTGAAGCTCTGCCGTTCGCCCCGCTCGTTCACGTACACGAGGGCCGGCTTGCCCCCCTGTCCCCGGCCCACATGGACATCCAAGCAATTGTACGCGAGATTCGTACGGGCGCCCTGAAACCACCGAAACGTGGGGAACGTCCATTCGAACACCCGGTCCCATCGACGGAACCAGGGAAGTTCGTCGGCCGCGCGGGCCCAGAAGGCGTCCGGATTGGCAGCGGCCTCCGCTTGCAACTGACGAACGATCGGACTTTCGCCCGTCATCCTCGAGCCCACCATCGGTGACCTGTCTGGGCGTCCCTCTGCCTCTCCATGTCGGTTCGCGGCAAGAACCTGTGGTCGCGCACGAAGTCGCGCCGCGAGCGAAGGATGATTCCGCTCGGGCTAAGACCTCCATCTGTCAAAGAAACGGGCCTGAAGGGATTCGATCCATTCCCTTCGAATGATCGTCAATCAGGCCGGATTGAATTCCTTGCCGGTGACACCTTTCCCCATCACGCCGGGCCGCGAGGTCCCGCCCCTCCCCTTATTGGACGACAATCGTGCCCGTCATCTGGGGGTGGAACGTGCAGAAGTAGTAATACGTCCCCGCCTGCGTGAAGGTGAAGCCCCACGTCTGTCCGGTGGTCATTGTGCCGGAGTCGAATTGCCCCGTGACGTTGCTCGTTACCGTGTGAGCGGTCATGTCTCTGTTGATCCACGTGACCGTAGCGCCCACGGAGACGGTGAAGACATTCGGGCTGTATGCGATCGGGACGTTGATGGCGTCCGGGACAATTTCGATGTCCGCCGGGATTTCGGGGATCATCCTCAGGATCACGCCGGCGCCGATCGCACCGGCGATGAGCATCCCGACGACGAAGCCAGCGACCGCAAGGGTGAGCAGCCCGCCCGAGGAGTGCACGGACGCGAGGTAGGGCTTCTGGCGGAGGCCTGTCTTCGCGGCACGGAACGCGAGGATTCCAAACCCGGCGACCAGCAGGAGAATTGGTACCATGAGGACGTCCCACGCGAAATCCGTGTCCGCGGGGTTCGAAAGGGCGTTCGGCGCGAACGAGAGGACAGCGATCACGAGGGCAACGATCGCGGTGGCGAGATAGGCCCAGCGCTTCTCTCTCCAAGCGAAGGACGCGGGGACGACGAGGACGACGAAGAAGAGGACGAAGAAGGGCAGAGCAGAGTAGTAGGCAGGGCCCGCCGTGCTCACGAAAGGGATCGCGAGGAAGATCCCCAGCAGCAGGACCGCCGCAAAGATGGTGCCGCCCGCGACGACCCACACGGCAAAGGGCTTCGACCCCTGGCTCGGATTTTGCGCCGTTCCCTCCGGCATCGACGTAGCTTCCATCGACCCGCGAACGTGTGAAGAATACTTAGGTCTGTCGAGATTCCGTGTTTGACCAGGCTGCTACGTGACCCTGCCGCCGCGCGCATTCGCCCGAGTCGCATGAAGGGAAACGGGCCTGCGGGGATTCGAACCCCGGTCAGAGGCTCCGGAGGCCTCTGTCCTATCCAAGCTAGACTACAGGCCCTCCCCCGCCGAAAGGGCTCTTCGGATTAAGGCTTTCCGCGGGTCGCGGAGCGATTTCAGCGCCGAAGGGACGGAACGGTTTATCGAAAATCGGAAATATCGCGATGCTCACTTTTTCGCGAACTCGGTGTAGCCGCAACGGCCGCACGACATGCGGTCCGCGTGCTTCGCGAGGAAGACGCCGGCGCCGCACTTCGGGCAGTTCGCGCGTTCCCGCGTGATCCGGTTCCCCTCGATCTTGTAGAACGTCCGCTTGAGGCCGGCGGCGCCTTTCTCCTTCTTCGCCTCGGCCATCACTTATCCTCTTTCTTTCTCGGCTCGGCCTTCTTCTCGGCCTTGGGCTCCGCCTTCTTCGGTTCCTTCTTCTCCTCGTGTTTCTCCGCCGGCTTCTTCTCTTCCTTCGGGGCGGGTTTCCTCTCTTCTCTCGGCGCTTCCTTTGGCGGTGCCTTCTCCGGTTTCGCTTCCGGTCGGCCCTCCGCCTTCGGGGCTTCGGGTTTTTCGGGCGCGGCGGGTTTCTCCGGTTTCTGCGCGGGCGCGGGCTTCTCCGGCTTCGGAGCGGCCTTCTCCTTGACTTCAGGCTCGATGATCTTGTTCCGGACGAGGATGTGCTTCCGCTCGACGGAGAGCGCCTCCTCCTTCGACTTGTAGACTTTCGCGTATCCGTGCGTCTCGTACCGGCCGAACGACGACGCTTGGGAGTCGATCACGACGATGTCCTTCGTCGCCTTCAGCTCCCGCGCGAGGAACGCGCGGAGCGCGTCCCGCGTCGGTGTCGGCTCGGCCTTGTGGATCGCCTTGAACGTCACCTCGACCCGCTTCAGGTGCGGGTTGTCCTTCTTCGTGAGGACTTGGAGTTCCATCGCTACCGTTCCATCCGTCGCAAGATGTCGAGGACCTTCGCCTTCGCCGTCGAGTCCGCCCGAACGACGACGACGCCCTGGGACGGCATGCCGTACAGGACGGCGGCCGAGTCGGGCGCGAGGGCGAGGCAGACGAGGCTGAGGAGGTCCTCTTCGCCCCGGACTTCGACGCGTACCCGCTCCTTCGACTTAAAGGCTTCGGACAGGACGGTCCACGCCTCCGGCGTGATCGTCGCCGCGGGGTTGACGACGCGCAACGCGCGGTCGCCGATCCGCTGCAGCGCCTCCCGCAGCTCCGGGTCTTCCTGGCGCTTCGTCTTGAAGTCGACGACGCACACATCGGGCGTGCGGCCGCGGGCGACGAGGTCGAGCGTGCAGAAATCTCCGACCGTGACGACGGGCGACGCCCGGCCGATCGTCGGCAGGATGTCCGGGCCGTGGACGAGCGGGCCCATCGGCCATCGGAGGAAGTCTCGGAGGGAATCGGGGAGCCGCATCGTCACGTGCGCGAATTCATCGAACGCGGAGGGCGAACTTCCCGTTGACATGGATGCCCATCTTCTTCGCGATCTCGGACCGGGGATGGTCGACGATAATCACGTAGCCCTGCCAGTCCTTCGACGTATCGCCGCCGCACAGCGGGCACTTGTCCTCGTCGGTCACGTGGCCGCAGTTCTTGCATGCCTTCGGGATCTTGACGACCATCGCTCAGCCCCTCTTCTTCCGCGCCCGCCCTTCCGCTCGCGCTCGGTCTTCCTCGATCCAGTCGAGCTTGCCCAGCGCGGGCTGCCGCATCGTCAGGCCGATCTTCGACTCGCGCGGCGCGCGCTCGTTCAGGGAGACGGCGACGATCCGCGTGCGGACCTTGTCGCCGATCCGCAGATCTCGCTTGGTGTCCTTGCCGATCAGACGCTGGCCCTCCTCGTCGACGTCCACGCGGTCGTCCATGACCTGCGAGATGTGCAGGAGCCCATCGAGCGGACCGAACCGGATGAAGGCGCCGAACTTCAGGATCTCGACGACCGTGCCCTCGACGATCTCTTGGAGCGCCGGGGCGAAGACGAGTGCGTCGTACCGCACCCGCTGGTACACCGCGCCGTCCCCGTGGACGATGCGGCCCTCGCCGACGCGTTCGATGTTGCTCGCGACGAGGGTGAGGGTCTTGTCGGCGCCGATCTTCCCCTCCAGGGTCGTCCGCGTGAGTTCCCGGGAGACCGTGTCGATGTCCTCGCCGAGGCGTTCCGGCGGGATCCGGACCGTGTCCTCCCGCTGGACCCGTTGATACATGAAAACCGGCTTCCCGTGCGAAGAGGGTCCTTCTATTTAGGCCTTTGCGGCGTCACGTCCTCCCGCTAGATCAGGAGAGGCGCGATGACCAACGTGATCGTCGAGAGGAGCTTGACGAGGATGTGCAACGACGGGCCCGCGGTGTCCTTAAACGGATCGCCAACGGTGTCTCCGACGACGGCAGCCTTGTGCGTCGCGCTCCCTTTCCCGCCGAGATTCCCCGCTTCGATGAACTTCTTCGCATTGTCCCAGGCGCCGCCGCCGGTGTTAAGGGCTAGGGCCATGAGCACGCCCGCGATTGTGCCGACCATCAGGGTGCCGCCAAGCGGTTCCCCCGCAAGGAGCCCCGGCGTGATGCGTACGAACCGGAAGAAGAACCCCACCGCGATGGGCGTGCCGACCGCGAGTAGGCCGGGAATGACCATCTCCCGCAAGGCGCTCCGGGTCGCGATGTCGACGGACCGCGCGTAGTCCGGCTTCGACGTGCCGGACATGATGCCCGAGTCCTCATGGAATTGATCGCGCACGTCCTTGATGATCGCCCACGCGGCCCGTCCGACCGCGCGGATCGCGTACGCACTGAATAAGAAGACGAGTGCGCCGCCCAGAAAGGCGCCGATGAAGGTCTCCGGATGGGCGAGGTCGACCGCACTCACCCTTGCCTCCGTCAGGAAGGCATTGAACAACAGGAACGCCGCCAGGGCCGCGCTTCCGACCGCGTAGCCTTTCGTAAGCGCTTTCGTCGTGTTGCCCGCCGCATCGAGCTTGTCCATGTTCCTGCGGGCGCTCTCCGACATTCCAGACATCTCGATGATTCCCGCCCCGTTATCGACGATGGGCCCGAACGTATCCATCGCCAGGATATACGCGGCCGTCGCGAGCATGCCCATCGTCGCGATCGCGGTTCCATAGATCCCGCCCCCCCGGATGCCCGTCGATTCGCCCAGCCAGTACGAGGCCAGAATCGCGATCGACACCACCACGGCGGGAATCGCCGTCGCTTCGAGGCCGACGGAAAAGCCCGAGATGATGTTCGTCGCAGGACCTGTCTCCGACGCCGAGGCGATCTCTCTCACCGGCCGGTAGCGGGCTTCCGTATAGTATTGCGTGACCCAAACGTAGATGACCGCCGTGAGCATGCCCGTGATGCCGCATAGCCAGTAGTAGGCCCACGTCAAGCCGCCGGTCGCCGTCGGAAGGGTGGGATTCAACATCGCCCACGCCGCCACGCCGAAGAGAATTGCCGCCAGGACTGAGGCGACGATGTATCCTCGGTTCAATGCGGTCATCGGCGCTTCTTCCTCCCCTGCTCGGACGACAAGCACGCCGGCGATGCTCGCGATCACGCCGAACCCACGAGCGACAAGCGGGAAGATCACTCCCGCCACGCCGAAATACTGGAATAGGACGACGCCCAGGACCATCGCTCCGATGTTCTCGGCCGCGGTGGACTCGAACAGGTCCGCGCCGCGGCCGGCGCAATCTCCCACGTTGTCGCCCACGAGATCCGCGATGACCGCCGGATTTCGGGGATCGTCTTCCGGAATGCCGGCCTCGACCTTCCCGACAAGGTCCGCGCCGACGTCCGCGGCCTTCGTATAGATGCCGCCTCCGAGCTGGGCAAACAATGCGACGAGGCTCGCCCCGAAGCCGAAGCCCACGATCGAGAGGACGAGGCTGTCTTCCATCGCCTGCGCGGTGCACTGAGCGGCGGTGAACAGGCCCGTGTTGATGCAAGCGGTGTACGTCGTCGGATTGGCCAGGGGACCAAGGGCGCCATAGCCGTAGTACAAAATCGCAACGCCGGCGAGTGAGAGGCTCACAATCGAAACGCCAGAGACCGCGCCGCCGCGGAGTGCGGTAACGAGGGCGTCATTGAAGGACTTCAGCGACCCGGCGGCCGACCGGATGTTCGATCGGATCGCGATGTGCATCCCGATGTAGCCGGAGAGGGCGGAGAACGTCGCGCCGAGGGCGAAGGCCCCCGCCGTCTCGAGGCCCGCGACGTATCCGCGCTGGAGTCCGAGGGCTACCGCAAAGAGGACGGCGAGGGTCGCAGCGATGAGTGCGATCGTCTTGTATTGCCGGCGGAGGAACGCCCGGGCACCCTGCTGAATCGCCTCGGCGATTTCTCGCATCGCATCGGATCCCGTGTCTCGCCGCAGGACATCCCGCGTGAGCAACGCTGCGAAGCCGAGGCCCGCAAGGACCGCGAGGGGGATCACCCAACTGAGGTCCACCTGGGCCATCCGATCGCCTCCTCCTCCGACTTCTCGGCCGCAAACTCCTCAAGGTATATAGGCTTTGATGGGCCCGCTCAGGCGCCGAACTTCTCCGCGCGGCCGGCGAGGTCGATGAGGAGATTCATGACGTCCTGGCCGCAGATGCGCCCGAGGGCGCCCTGGGCGGCGCTTCGCTCGTCGAACGCGAGGACGGCGTCCACGCGCACGCCCTCGCCGAACAAAGTGAGGGGCACCGGGTCGCCCGAGTGGTCCTTGATCGCGACGGGGGTCGAGTGGTCGGCGGTCATCGCGACGACGACGTCCGCGGGGAGGTTCGGCTTCAGCTGGCCCATCATCGCATCGAGCCGCTCGATCACGTGGATCTTCTCGGACGCGTGTCCGTCGTGGCCGCAGAGGTCCGGCGCCTTCACGTGCAGGACAACGAGGTCGTTCGAGTCGAGCGCCGCAAGCGCGGCGTCCGCCTTCGCGATCATGTCCGTGTCGAGTCCGCCCGTCGCCCCTTTGACCTCGATCATGTCGATCCCGACGGCGCGGAAGATGCCTCGGATGAGGGAGACGCCCGCGACGCCGGCGGCCTTGACGTGGAATCGCTCCGTGATCGGCGGGAGATCCGGGTAGACGCCGGCGCCGCGGAGGACGATCGCATTCGCGGGCAGCTCGCCGTCTTTGACCCGGGCGCGATTCACCGGATGGTCTTTCAGGATCTTGTGTGCCTGCTTCGTGAAGGCGTTCACCGCCTTGGCCGTGGGCTTCGCGGCGGGCTCGAGCGCCTCGGCCTTCCGGATTTCCTGACCGAGTTCGTGCGGATCCGTGTCCGTGACTTTCGGCGAGAGCCCGCGGCCTCGGAGCACGAGGGCGGCGCGATGCTCCGTGCCCGCGCGGAACATCACCTTGATCCTTCCGAGTTTCATGCCGTCGATTGCCTCGGCGAGCTCGGCCGTTCCCTCGTGAATTCGCCCCGCGCGCCGATTCGCGACCCGCATCTTCTCGTCGACCGTCGCGAAGTTTCCGCGGAACGCGATGTCTCCCGCCTTCAAATCGATCCCCACGCCGGCGGCTTCGAACGGGCCACGGCCGGTGTACACCGTGCGCGGATCGTAGCCGAAGAGGGCGAGGTGGCTCGTGTCGCTCCCGGCAGGGACGCCGGGCGCGATCGGGTCTACGAGCCCGTTCACCCCGTTCGCCGCGAACCAATCGAGGTTCGGCTTGCGCGCGGCCTCGAGCGGCGTCTTGTGTCCGAGCTCCACCAGTGGGCGGTCGCCGAGGCCGTCGAAGATCACGAGCAAGATTCGGCGCGCATCCATTCCGCCGCGCGGAACGGACGGTGTCTAGATATGCCTTTGGTGCGCTGCTCCCGCGGACCCTGGCTTGGCTTCCGGCGGCGCCCTTGATCGCCTGCGAAACGCCGGGGCCCGAACGTATTTCCACCGAGGGAGCCTTCTTCGTCGGCGGGGATTCGATTGAGCGGACCTACCTGCTGCCCTCGTTGCGGATCTCCGAATCCTCCTGACCACCGATTCTGTTCGTCGTGCGGCTATCCGCTCCCGCTCCCTGGCGTGAGTGCGATCCCCCCGCCGTTCCCTGCGCCCGCCCCGTCGAGCGCATGGCTGGCATCCGGGCCGATGCCTTATGCCCGGGCGAGCGCACGGCGCTCATCGCGAGAGGTACGCTCACTGGCTAGGGCTCGACGCCCGCGTTGCGAGCCGCCGGTTCCCGACACATCGGTTTGCGGATCCTATGATTTCGACTTCGAGAAGGCGACCGGCATGCCCGGCGTCGCTTCGAGCTGGCGGGCCGCATTCGTCTCTCGCATCGAGATCTCGACGAAGCCGCTCGATGACAGGGTCACGAGGAAGTCCCCCGGCGCCACGAGCGCGTACGTGCGGACGAACGGGATGGTCATTTCATAGCCACCGACCGTCACGTGGAGCGAATCCCCGAACGACCACGCCTTCTCTGCGAGCGTTCGCGGGATGTTCGTCACGACATTGCCGAACCGGTCGTACGTGATCACGACGCCCTCGAATCCACCTCGTTGCTTCCTCGGCTCCCCGAAGTCCAGGTCGAGGAAGTCGTGGATGACGGGTCCGACGTCCTTCACCTTCGTGCCCGTCATGAGGTGCGCGGCGGCCGGCGCGAACAGGTCGCGCCCGTGGAAGGTGTCCGAGAGCTCGGGGCGTCCGAGCCTTCGGTTCGTGAGTTCGCGGACCTCCTTCAGCCCGAGGCGGCGGGCCGCGGGGAGGAAGAGCCCGTTGTCTGGGCCGACCAGGTATGCGCCTTCGCAGACGCACACGATCCCCCGACGTTTCGTCCCGACGCCGGGGTCGACGACGCCCACGTGGGACGCGAACGGGTAGTATGGCACCGCCGAGTACAGGACGTACGCGCCGTGACGGATGTCGTGCGGCCTCACGTCGTGATCCAAGTCCACGATCGTCAGGTCGGGGTCGACGGAGAGGATCGCCCCCTTCATTGCCGCGACGTACTCGCCGAGTCCGAAATCCGTCGTGAGAGTGACGATGCCGCCCATGCAGACCCCCGTCCTACCGGATGCGCCTCAGCCCTTCCTTGATTCGGGAGATCTCCCGCTTGCGTCGTTCGAGTTCCGCCTCGGCCTTCACCGCGCGCGCCTCGCGCTCCTTCACCTTCGACTCGCGGGCCTTGAATTCCTCGCGAGCTCGAGTCACGGCCGTCCGCTCCGCGCTGAGCCGATCCCGTTGCTCGGCGAGCTTCGCCGCGCGGTCCTCGAGGGCTTTGCGCTGCGTCGCCACGGCCGCCTCGCGGCGTTTCGCCTCGGCGACGAGGCGTCCTTCCCGCTCCCGGAGTTCCGCTTCCCGGTCGTCCAGTTCGGCGGCCCCTCGCTTCAGCGTCTGCTCGCTCGCCTGTATGGCCGCCGACACCTCCTCGACCTCAGCCTCGCGCGCGTCGATCGTCGCTTCCCTTCGACGTTGATCCTCCTTCGCCTTCGCCTCGCGCCTCGCGACGGCTGCATCCCGCTTCGCGAGCTTCCCCTTCTCCTGGGCGATCTCGGCCTCGGCCTCTTCCAGCGCGGCTTTCCGCGCTTCGATGTCCTGCAAGTCCGATAGGAATGCCGTCTCCTGCTCTTCGAGCGTGGCCTTGAGCGATTCCTGGGAGTCGGCTTCTGCCGCGAGGGCGCGCTCCTTCGCCGTGATGTCTCGCTCGCGTCGCTCGAGCTCGGAACGCTTCGCGTTCGCCTCCTCCTCGATCGCCGCACGCCGGGATCGGAGATCCTCCTCGGCGACTTCGAGGGCGTCCGCGCGCTCCGCCAGCTTCGCCGCCGCGGTCTCCGACGATCGCTCGCCTTTCACGAGGGCCGCTTCCCGTCGTTTCACGGCGGCGTCCCGTTTCGAGAGATCTCGCTCGACGGAGTCGATGGATCGTAACCGCTCCTGCGCCGCGCGCTCGGATCGAAGCAACTTCAGGGCCTGCTCCTTGAGCCGGTCGCGGCTTGCCGAGAGGTCCTCTTCGACCTGAGCGATCTGCCGTTCGCGCCGCTCGAGTTCTTTCTCGTGCGCCGCGAGTTCCCGCTGTCGGCGTCGCATGTCCACCTGCCGCCCGCGCGCCTCCCGTTCTTCCGTGGCGACGTTCCGATCCTTCGCGGCGAGGTCCTTCGCGACCGCCTGCATCCGCTTCGTCGCTCGCGCGAGCTCGTCCCGGCGGCCGTCGAGGCTGGTGTCTTCGGCCTCGAGCGCCTCCGCCCGCTTCTCGAGTTTCGCCGCCTGCGCGCGCAGATTCGACTCGCGGCCTTCCAGGTCTTTGAGCCGGTTCGCGAGCGCCTTCTCCCGTTCGACCCCTGCGGCCTCGCGCTCGGCGAGGGACGCGTCGTGACCGCGGAGCTTCTCCTCCCATTCGCGCGACGACTGCTCCCGGAGGTTCAGTTCCCGCTCCCGTCGCTCCGCCTCCGACAGGCGCGCGTCGAACGTCTTGCGGGCCTCCCCGATTTTCTGGGTCTCCGCTTGCAGGCTGCCGTACAGCTCGTTCACCTGCTTCCGTTCGCGATCGAATGATCCGTCGCGCGAATCGAGCGCGGCCTCGCGATCCCGGAGGGCGGCCTCCCTCGCCGCGAGCTCGCGTTCCCGGGACGCGGTCCGTGACTCCCGATCCGACAGGCCCTTCCGCAGGGCGTCGAGCTCGGCCTTCGCCCGGTTCGATTCCATCGCCAGGAGCTTCTTCTGCGACTCCACCTCGACCGTCTCCGAGGCGCGGCGCGCTTCGAGCCGCTGCATGATCATCCCGCTCGCCTCTTTGACCGCCGCCAGCTCGGAGCGCAAGGCGTCGAGTTCCCGCTGCACCGCCCCGCTCCGCTGGTACTCCTGCTCCAGCTCCCACTTCCGGCGGTACAACTCCTCCTCGCGCTCGATGAGTTGCTTCTCCTGGTCCCGGCGGGCGCCGAGGTCCCGAGCGTACGCCTCGCGTTCCGCGGCTCCCTGGGCGCCGACCTGCGCGAGGAGGGCGTCCGCATCTCCGAGGCCGTCCACGGCTGCGTCAGGGTAGCTTCGTTGCAGCTGCTCGATGCTGATCGAGGAGTGGCCGTAGTCGTACGTGCGGACCTCGAGTTGGGCCCCCGAGCCGGTCGCGTCCTTGAGGATCTCCGGCACCGCCGGTCGGCCGGCGAGGTCCACGTTCGATCGATGCTCCGCGAGGACGCCGTCGCCGTCCCGGAGCACGAGCACCCCTTGGGAGGGCACATCGCCTCGGAAGACGGACGTCTTGAGGAGTCCGTTGAACTTCATCGCCCGGAGCTCCGCGAGGATCGACCGGATCGCCTCGGGTCCCCCATCGGCGATTCGTTCCACTCGACCGGGAGGAACCTCCATGGCGCGGGTCCGAGACTGTTATCACGTTAAGAAACTTGCCACGAAATTCTACTCCGTGAAACATAATCGAAATCCAACCGCGGTCGTCGTGTCGGCGGGACGCCGAACCGCCACTCGTGGAGAGTGACCTTCGGACGGGCTCCGCATCCACGATGGTGATTCGATAACGATTTTCTAGGACCACCGCGATGGCGCGCCCGCGTTCGTGATGATCCGAGGTCAGCCGACGTCTGTCGTGACGACCCCTATGAGTGCTGAAACGCAGCCGATTCGCGACCCGCTTCACCCAGACCGTCGGAATCAGCCGTGATACCGGGTCCATAACGCCTTTAGATAGGGAACGATGAAACGGTCCCTCGAGGCCCACCATGGACCGCTCCCGTCGGTTCCGACCGCTGGCGATCGCGATGACAATCCTGCTCTTCGCCGGCTTTGCCCTGATCACCGTGCCACCGCGCGTCTCCGCGGGCACGGCCGTCGTCTTCAGCGAGGACTTTGAGAGCGGGCAGATCCCTTCGGCCTGGGAGGTCCGCGACACGAACCCGCTCGGCGGCCTCGACTACTGGGGGATCTCGGACTACCGCGTCAACGGCGGCAACTACAGCGCGTGGTGCGCGCAGGTCGGGACGCAGTCGATCGGAGGCCAGAACAACTCGGACGTCCACCTGTACGACGACGAGATGCAGGCGGACCTGGTCGTCAACCTGAGCGCGAACGGGTTCGTGAGCCTGACCTTGTCCTTCTACTACTACTCGCACACGGAGAGCGGCGGCGGCGACTGGATTCAGGCGTGGTACGAGGCGGGCGGCACGCAGTTCGCGATCTTCAACAACACGGGCGGCACGGGCAACCGGTTCGTCTTGGCCTCCGTCTCGGTGCCGACGAACGTCGAACGGCTGATTCTCCGATTCCACAGCGACAGCGCGAACCACGGCTTCGAGGGCGCCTACGTCGACGACATCGTCTTGACAGGCGCGGAGTACACTCCGCCCACATCGAGCGTGTCGAGCCTGCCGGCGCTGACGAACGCTGTGCCGGCAACGATCCCCTACACCGCGCAAGACAACGCGAACGCAAGCGGCGTCGCGTACGCGGAACTCTGGTACCGGCTCGGCACGTCCGGGAACTTCACGCTCTACAACACAACGGCGAACCAGAATGGCCAATGGATCACGCGTTCGATTCCCTTCGATGTGACGCTCGCGGCCGGAGACGGCTACTACGAATTCTACACGATCGCGGTGGACCGCGCGGATAATCACGAGGCGCCGCCTTCGACGCCCGACGCGTCGATGACGATCGACTCGACCGCGCCGTCGCTCACGATCACGTCCCCGTCGTCCGGGGCCACGACCGAGGGCTCCGCGACCGTCACGTGGGACGCGTCCGACGCGTTGTCCGGGATCGACCGCTACGAGGTGAGTGTGGACGGCGGGGCGTTCCAGAGTACGGGCGCCACCCCGTCCGCGGCGTTCGGCGACCTCGCGGCCGGCTCCCACACCGTCACCGTGCGGGCATACGACCGGGCCGGGAACATGCAGGAAGTGAGCGTCAGCTTCTCCTTCGTCCCCGGCTCGTTCCCGTGGTGGCTGATCGCCGTCATCGTGGCCGCCGCGGTCGGCCTCCTGCTGTTCTTCCTGTGGAAGCGGCGGAAGGACGAGGAAGAGGAGGAAGCCCAGGCCGTCGCTTCCGGGGAGTCGGAACCCGTCGATCAACCGCAGGACACGACCGATGAGCCAGAGGCGGGGCCGACCGAGTCTCCGGAGGAAGAGGCCCCGCAGGAACCGCCGGTCTCGCCGCTGTAGCGCTTCACGTCGGGATGACGGAGAAAGGAAAGGGGCGGCCCCCGGAGGGACCGCCGTTCGACGTTCCCTAGAGGTACGGCTTCGTGCCGGTCATCTGCGCGACGAGCTCAGCCGGGGTCGCGTCGTCTCCCGAAAGCCCGCTGTTGAGGCTCCCGTTCAGGCCTCCGTTCGACCGCTGCACCCCGACGAACCACGGCGCGCGTAAGGTCGTGCCGCCGCACACCGCGACGACGTCCCCGTAGAAGAAGCCGGACGGAATCGTCTGGCCGCCGCTCAGCGTGACCGTGGCCGATGCCATGCCGCCCGCGGGGACGCTCAGACTTGCGGGGCTCACGGAGACCCACATCGTCCCGGACTGGACCTGCGTTACACTCAGGGAGCACGTCAGCCCGCTGCCGGTCTCGTCGCGGAAGACGACGGCCATCGCGCCGTTCACGGGTTTGCCGCCGGTCGACACGCCGAAGCTCACGGAGGCGGGCGACAGAGTCGCAGGCGTAGCATCCGCGGAGGCGACGTTGATCCGGCCTCCTCCGCGCGAGAGCGGACTCGACAGCGGATTGCCGGGCAGAGCCGAATTCTTCACCGGGCGATCGGCGGTGTTCACGAGCGCCGACTTCACCTGCTGAGGCGACCAGCCGGGGTGAGCCGCCAAAAGGAGCGCCGCAGAACCCGTCGTGTGCGGCGTCGCCATCGAGGTTCCGGAGAAGAATGCGTACTCCGGTTCGTATTCCGCGTTGAAGACGCTCGAGAGCACGTTGACGCCAGGTGCGGTGATGTCCGGTTTGATCAAGTACGTGTACGGCGTCGGTCCGCGGCTCGAGAAGCCCGCGAGGTAGTCCGCGTTTGACGTGACGACCTCGACGATCGTCGTGCCGTCCACGGTGACCTCCGCTCCGTCGTTCGCCTTGAGGGTCGTGCCGTCCGGGTTGGAGACCATTGCCGCCGGGATCGTCGGGTTGTGGATCCCATCGGCCCCCATTGCGGTCGGATCTCCAGCGACGTTGTTGATGATCAGCGCGCCCACCGCTCCCGCGTCCTGTGCGTTCTGGATCTTCGTGCCGAACGTGCACGTGCCGCGATCGATGACCGCGATCTTGCCGCTCACGTCGTTCGTGATGGCGGTGCAGCCCAGTGCCGGCGTCGCATTCGCGAGGTCCGCGGTGATCGCTGGATCGTAGTTCTTGAACTGGCCGAGCGCCGCGCCGATCGTCGAGCCGCCCAGAGTCACGGCGATGCCCATGTAGTGCGGGTCCGTGCTCGCGCTGGCCGTGATCACGTTCGCCGCGGATCCGGGAGACTCGATCGTCATCGTGCTGGATCCCGAGTTGCCCGCCGCGACCGCCGCCACGACGCCTGCGTCGACCGCTGCGTTGAGGGCGTCCGCGAGGAGGTCGTGTGGACCTTGGACTCCGCCTCCGATGCTCAGGTTGATGACGTCCATCCCGTCGATGACCGCCAGCTCGACCGCCTCGAGGATGTCATGGCTGAAGGCGCTCCCGCCCTTCTGGTAGAAGCCGACCCCCATCCCGGGGAAGACGTCGTAGTCGTACAGGGTCACGCCAGGCGCGACGCCGCTCAGGAAGCCCATCGTGTTCGCCCCCGCGGGCGCAAGGTCGAGCATCGTGTCTCCGACCTTGACAGGGCCTTCGATCTTGCAGCCGCCGATCGTCCCGGCGACGTGCGTCCCGTGGTCGGCCACGATTGCATTCCCGAACGGAAGGCCGCTGAAGAAGAGCCCTCGGTGTACGACGGGGTTGCTCGCGCGACAGCTCGAGATGAACGGATGCGTGTCGAGGATGCCCGTGTCGACCACGCCGACCTTGATTGCCGCGAGATCGCCGTAATCCGGCGTCCCGGAGAGGTCGACGCCGAGGTCCGCCCAGACCGACGGGGCGTGGATCAGCGGGACGGAGACGTCCATCGAGGGCTTGTACAGCCAATCCGCGACGACGTCGCTCACGCCGGGGCCGCCCTTCAGGGTGTCCGGGGCGACGCCGTTCAGCTGGACCGCCATGCCGTTCAGGACGTACGAATACTCCGCGAGGACCTCGACCTGCGCGACATTGGAATGCAGCCAGGCGCGGAAGTTCGCATGCGAGTTCGCGAGGAAGTTCGCATATGCCTTGGCCGCAGGGCCGTTCGCGTCCAGGTGCTTGCCCGTGTCCGGTTTCGTCTTCAGGTAGCCGGGAATGCCTCCGTTGTACGTGGACACCGAAGGGTCCGCGAACTGGATCACGGCGTACTCAGGCGCGTTCGAGCTCGACGGCTTCGTGCCGCCGCGGTCCGCGCTCGCGCCGAAGCTCATCGGCGCGATCATCAGGAGCAGCAGTCCGATCGCTAGCACACACGGTACAACGAGTCGATTCGACGTTCCGGTCCCCTCCTCGAAGACCCCGACGGAACCCCCGCCGAGTGCGCCCAGAATAGCGGGACCGTAGAAAAAGCCTTGGCCTGATGGAGGTCCGAATTATCGAAATTGATAAGACGAACCGACGATGACCGCTCCCCTCCCCACGGGACGTCAGCATGGGGGCGAGGATTCTGATTTCTCACGGCGCCGGCAGTTCCGCATCCAAAATCTTGCGTACTTCGACGACGACGCCAGGCGGCCCGTAGTCTTTCGACGCGGCGATCTCGACGACTTGGCTGTCGTCCGCGAAGACGACGTACGTCAGTGCGTCGAAAACTGCCCGGCAAAGTTTGTCCAGGTCCGGACGCTTGTCCGGCCAGACGCGTCGCCTCTTCGGGGCGGATTTCGGCTTCGGGATGCCGAAATGCAGTTCGATCGCGACCGGGCCCTGCCACGGCTCTGTCGGGGCGAACCGCTGTGCCACATCGGCGACGAGACGTCGCCACGACGAGAGGCCCTTCGCCGCCGAGGTGATGATGGGCTTGCCGTTGACGACATAGGACCGGTTCGAACCCTGGGGGACGGGAAGACCGTGCACTTGGAACGCGATGACAGCGTCCGAGCGGAACCCACCCGGTTGGGCGGCCGTTCCCCACGCGGGCGGAGCGTGGGCCTTCTCACCCGATGCGTGAACGTGCGTTTTCGGCGGTCGACTCGCCATTTCCCATCCTCACCTCCGGGGGAACGGAGGCGTCTGACGCCAAGCCGACAACATCGTGCGAGCTATTAACATTTCTTGGAGGGCTCGGCTCCCAAACTACGACCGTCGTGTATTTAGTACCTTCCAAGGGGTGGGCGACGCGCCTACTTGAGCGCCGTCTTCGCCCGATCGAGGCTGTCCACGACGAGGGCAATCTCCGTGCGCCCGTTCTTCGAGCCGAGGATATAGATCGAGTGGACGTTGATGCCGGCGCGCGCGAGGCGCCGCGCGACCTTCGCGAGTTCGCCGGGTCGATCGAGCAGCTCGAGGTTGAGGATGTCGTTCAGCTCGTACTTCATCCCCGCGCTGTTCAGGGCCTTCTCCGTCGTCTGCACGTCGCCCGTGACGACGCGCAGGAACGACGACTCGTGCTTCGACTCGCTCGCGATCGCCCGGATGTTCACTGCGGCTCCGGCGAGGGCCTCCGTCACTCGTGCGAGCTCTCCCGGTTTGTCCGCCACGAAAACTTTGAACTCCTTCATCGACCTCCCACCAAGACGCGGCGGTGGAACGTCGAGCGGCCTAGAAAAGTCTTCCTAGCCTGCTATCGGCATAGGATCACGGCACGAGCCGGCCCCGGTCGTGGGGGAACAGGATCGCCTCGCGGATGTTCGGGAGGTCGAGCAGCTTCTGGACGAACCGGTCGAGGCCGAAGCCCCATCCGCCGTGAGGAGGCATCCCGTACCGGAAGGCTTTCAGGTAGAACTCGAAGGAGTCCGGGTTCAACCCCTTCTCCTTCATGCGCGCGACGAGCGCCTCGTAACGGTGCTCGCGCTGTCCGCCGGAGGCCATCTCGTCGCCCTTGTATTCGAGGTCGAAGGAGTGCGAGTACTCCGGCTCGTCCTCCTTCGTCATGACGTAGAACGGCTTGATGGCGCTCGGGTATTCCATGATGAAGAACATCTCGGCGCCTTGCTCCGCGAGGGCCTGCCCCAGGAGCTTCTCGCCCTCCGTATCGATGTCGTCGCCGTCCCGGACGCGCTTCCCCCGGCCGCGAAGGATCTCAAGGGCCTCCGTGTATGGGACCCGCCGGATCGGGAGCTTGGGCCGCTTCGGATCCGCGTGGAGCATCTCGAGTTCCGGCTTCACCTCCTTGCGGACGACGTCAATTGCGTGGTCCACCGCGCGTTCGAGGAGCCGGAAGACGTCCTCCTGGCGGTCGATCCACGCGACCTCGCCGTCGAACGAGGTGAACTCCGTCACGTGGCGGACCGTGTCCGACGGCTCCGCGCGGAAGGCCGGCGCGATCTCGTACACGCGGTCGAGGCCGCTTGCCATCAGCATCTGCTTGTACAGCTGCGGGCTCTGGCTCAGGTACGCCGGCCGTCCGAAGTAGTCTGTCCGGAAGAGAGTAGCGCCTCCCTCGGCGCCGGCGCCGGCGAGCTTCGGCGTCTGCACTTCGATGAAGCCCTGTTCGTCCAGGAAGCTTCGCAGGGCGCGCGTCACGATCGAGCGGATGCGGAAGATCGCGCGCCGCTCGGGCTTCCGCAGATCGAGCACGCGGTTGTCGAACCGGGTGTCCATCTCCGCGCCGACCTTGTCCGCGATCGGCAGGGGGAGCGGGGCCGCCGCGGGACTGAGGACGTCGAGGGACGTCGCGACGAGTTCCCACCCGTTCCGGACTTGGGGGTTCGGCGCGACTTTCCCGTGCGCCACGACGACGCTCTCCCGGACCACCTTCGACGCTCGGTTGAAGAGGTCCTCGTCCGACTTCTTCTTGATCGTCGCCTGGAACGTGCCGCCTCGCTGGCGCACGATGAGGAACGCGATCCCGCCGAGGTTCCGCACGTCCTCGACCCAGCCCGCGAGCGAGACTTCCGTTCCGTGGTCCTCGCGCGCAATCGAGGAAAGGGAGCGGAGGGCGGACATGCGCGCGGAGAACGAGGAGCGGCCATAAAGAATTGCGCGGAGAAAACGGGCCGAAGGCGGTCGGTGCGGGGCTCCGTCCCTCAGGATTATCGTTGGTTCGGCGATGAAGGGAGCCAGCTCGAAGGGGGATTCGCCACGCTTCCGCCGGACGACGTGCGATTGGTTTCCGCCGTGTTCTTCGTCCTCTTCGTCGTGTCGACCATCGCCTTCTTTCCCAGGTCCTCACGGCGGGCCGATCGGATCGTGCGGAGTTTCCGCCCACGGTCGTTCGTCACCGGGCCGCTCTGGGAGGCGATCCTGTTTGTCGTTTTCCTCACGCCGCTTGCGGAGGCCCTGATTCCCGGATGGGTGTACGGCGGCCCGCTCACGTTCGGGTTTCCCCTCGATTCGATCGCCCAAGGACTCGGCATCGTCGTCTGGCTCGCAGGCGGGGGCCTCGCGATCCTCGCCCAGCGACGGCTGGGACGGTTCACCCGGCCCGAAATCGAGGTCGTCGCGGACCATCAGCTCATCACGTCCGGCCCGTACCGGTGGATCCGACACCCGCTGTACACGGCCCTGCTCATGATGAGCGTCGGCGTCGCCCTCTTCCTGCTGAACGGGCTTCTAGGGGTCCTATTCCTCGTGGCCTGCGGAGTCGCGTGGCGCCGGGCCGTCGCGGAGGAGGACCTTCTCGCCTCGGAAGGAGGCTTCGGTGCGACCTACCGGACCTACATGGAGCGGACGGGTCGATTTCTGCCGAGGCTCCGGTCGAAGGCGCCGAACCTGGAGACGAACGGCCGGGCGCCCTGATCCCCACGAACGGCCTATCGGGCGACCGCCATCTTTTCCTTCGCCGGTGCGGCCCCTTTCTCCTGATCCGCGGCCGCAGGCACGAACTGGACGTGCGGGTATGCGAACTGCACGCGGGGCTCGGCCATGAACTTCTCGTAGACCCGCTTGACGAGCCGCGTGCGGTACGAGCCCTTCGCGAAGACGGGGCAGAAGTACACGAGCGTCATGTCCACGGACGACGCGCCGAGGCTCCAGCCGATTTTCGGTTCCTCCGCCATGTAGTCGGCGAGGTCCGCGAACTCGTACTTCGCGCGGAGGTGGACGCGGTTCTCCCGCATCATGGGCCCGACGACGTCCTCCGCGGCTTCGAAGATGAGCTTCTCCGCGAGCTTGACGTCGCTCTCGTACGTCACGTTGACCATGAGCTGGTCCCAGACGAACGGCGTGTCTTTCGTATAGTTGAAGACATTCCCCTTCACGACCTGGCTGTTCGGAATGGTCACGTAGCGACCGGTAAATGTGTCCCCATAGAGGGACCCGCCGAACTCGCGGAGGGTCGTGTTCATGGGCGAGATGTGGACGACGTAGCCTCGGCTGTTGTTCATCTCGATCCGGTCACCGAGCTTGTACAGGCCCATCGAGACGAGGATGATCCAGCCCATCAGGTTCAGCAACGGCTCCTGCATGACGTAGATCAACGCCGCGGACACGAACGCGGTGCCGAGGAAGCCGAACTGCTGGGCGCCGCCGCCAATCAGCACAAGGAAGGAAAGGGCGATCACGGTCCCCCAGACCACGTACGACACGAGCTGGAAGTGGGCGAAGATGTCCGCCTCGTATCGGACATGGCTCTTGAGGGCCGCACGGAACACGGGCCGCAAGACCTCGAGGAGCGCCTTCGTCGCGATGAGGAGCGGGATGACGAAGATCCACGGCTCGAGCGAAGCGAGGAACTCACGGGAACCTTGGGGCAACCCCGGGACCTGAACGTACCCCGCGAACGCGAAGATCAACGTGAGCACGATGCCCGTCATCGCGACCCATAGGAGGGCTCTCGCTTGCCGCCATCCGGCGATCTTCACGGACGTTAACGACCGCCGAACGCGTTATTTAATCCCGGTGACGACGTTATCAGAGATGAAAGGTGCCACCCCTCGGCGGCGCGTCCGTCGGGCCTAGATGAACTCCGCGAACTTCGCGACGAGCTCGGGTCGGGTCTCCTTAAGGACTTTCAGAATCGCGCGGACGCTCAACTTCGTGACACCGACCTTGGCGAGGACCTGGATGATGTCGTCGAACTCGCGGTCCGACAGGGTGACGAGCTTGTTCTTCGCGAGCCAGTTCCGGTACAGGTTCTCCTCGAGCCTCGCTCGCCAGCCGGTCTCGTATTCCATGAGCGCCGCCTCGCCGAAGTCGCCCGTCTCGTTGCACTTCGCGAGCACGCGCCCGAGGAGCATCCCCGCGAGCATGCCGTTCCCGATGCCCCCGCCGGTGATCGGGTCGATCATCCGGGCGGCGTCGCCGACGAGAGCCATCCCGTTGCCGACGGACTTCTTGATCGGCGGGGCGGTCGATACCCCGCCGGTGACCATGTCGAGGGGTTGTGCCCGCGCCATCCGCGGATCCTGTGCGATCCAGCGGTCCAGGTACCCTTTGATGTCGACGCGGTTCTTGAGGCGGTCCAACGAGACCCCGATGCCTACATTCGCCGTCGACTCGTCTTTCGGGAAGACCCAGATGTACCCGGCGGGGGCGCAGCTCCCGAGCCAAAACTCGCAGTAGTCCGGGAAGTCGTGCCCCTCGGCGATGTTCGTCAGCCGATACTGCAGCGTGCCGGTGATATCGCCCGCCCTCAGGAGCGTCTTGAAGCCCGCCCATCGGCCCACCTGGCTCTCGTAGCCGTCCGCCGCGACGACGCACTTGGCGTGGATCGTCATCTCGTCTTCGAGGCGTTTTGCACGGATCCCGCGGACCCAGCCGTCGTCCTTGACGACCGCGGTGGCGGTCGTCTTGAGCCAAATCTCCGCGCCCGCTTTCGCGGCCTCCTTCGCCACGGCCTTGTCGAACGCATCCCGTTCGAGCACGATGCCCACCTCGTTGCCCGCGTGGGCCTCCTCGATCGTGAGTTCCGTGCCGTTGGGCGAGAAGATCTTCGCGCCCTTGACCTCTCGGCCCACCCACTTCCGGTCGAACGGCATCTTCGTGTCTTCGACGAAGTGGCGGGCGAGGCCTTCGCCGCACCGCACCGGCGAGCCGATCTCCTGGCGCTTCTCGATCAGGAGCGTGCGGCAGCCGCCCATCGCGGCGTAGCGGGCGGTCATCGAGCCCGACGGGCCCGCGCCCACCACGACGACGTCGTACTCGTAGGAGGGGATCGCGTCCGTGGTCCATCCATGGACATGGGCTATAAGAAACTAGCTGGGACCCGATTCGAGTGGTTGGTCCGTATCCCTCGGGAAACCGTAGGTTGATAGCCTCAGGGATTCATGCCTAACGGGGGAGTCTGTGGGGCCGAGGGAGCGGATGGCGGGCGCGGGCGCGATTCTCCTTCTCCTTGCGCTTGCGATGGTGTACGTTGGCATTACGAGCGTGGCGTCGAGCGCGAACGCGGACGTCGTCCGCACCATGTATTTCGCCGCAGCGGCGGTGATTGTCGCAATCGCACTCGCGGTATGGGCGTCGAGATGAGCAGCTGCTGGCATGGCTAGGGCGTGCAGTCCTCGTTGAACGTCAGGTAGACCTCGTTCAGGAAGATCGCGCTCGTCCGGCACGTGCCGACGCATGCCGACGATTTGCTGCAACGCTGCAACGCCTATGCCGCGTCCCACGAAACCGCTGAGCGGCCCGCAGTGCGACGGCGCCCTCAAGTGATCGGGTCGACGACCTCGACCCGATCTACCCGCCCAAATGTCGCGTCGTGAGTCAGGATTCGCGTCACGCCGTGTCGTTCCATTGAGGCCAGGAGGGTCGCATCCCTGCCGCCAACCCCTACGTCGGTAAATCGCGCAAGAACACGAAGAGAATCACGAAGGAGGGACGAATCGAGCGCGTCGACGGTCAGTGGCAGCGACAGGAAGAGGTCTGCAGCCTTGGCACCTGCGACCGATCCAAGTCGCTTCACAAGGTAGTGCGCGACCTCAATCTGGATGACCGTGTTGACTAGGACTTCTCCCGTGAGAGCTTTCTCCACCGCGTGCGCGGCCCGCGGATGCTCCGGGACGGTCGAGTCGAGGTAGTATGCCCAGATGTTCGAGTCAATCGCTAGCGTGAAGCAACCTCTTCAGTTCCATGGGATCTATTTCACTCACCGCGTTCTTGCTCGTGATAATCCCCCGTAGTTGGCGGGAAGCGTCTTGCTTTGATCGAGCCCGTCGGACGACGATGCCGTCTTCGGCCTTTTCGACGAGGACAGGATCCCCCGGAAGAAGGGCTAGCGCATCTCGGAGCGCTTGAGGGAGGGTTATGCGCCCCCGTGCGTCGATTCGCGTGATGCCCATTTGTATGCCCATTCCCATGATCGCACCCATCCATCATGAACCTTCCGCCCTCGATACGGTCCTCCCGGGCGGTGTGAAGACCGGCTAGGGCGGAGCACTCAAGTGGCCATGCGACGCTTGACGAGGGACCGGGGCGGCGGATCACCGCCGCGTCGCCGTGCTTCATCGTGTTCGGCTTGTGGCCTCGTTGGTCATCGGTCGCCCCGACGGGGGGAGACATCCGCGCACTCAACCGTCCGTAAGCATGCTTACGGTCGAGCGGCTCGCTCTGCGTTAACGATCGCGACCGGCGGATGCTCCGCCCCGTGGCGATCCAACCCTGCTTTTGCGGCCTCCCATTGAGAGAGAAGATCCTCCCGTCTTTCGGGGTCCTCATAGTCCCGCCGTATGAACGGGGAGTAATGGGAGATCGTGGAGGACCCGCCGGAGTCCCGAGGGGACTTTATCTTGCCATGCAGGACGGGCATGAAAGCCTTGGAGGCATCGAACTTGGCCCAATTGGCGATGGTCGCGCGGCATGTCAGCCGAGCTCAACGATGACCGTGACTCGACCTTCCGCAACACCGGACTAAAGCCAAGGCTGGTGTGGTCGAGCCGTCGCCTCGCCAATCACGATTGCGAGGCCGACAATGAACACCGACGCAATGACAACAATCAAGAACCCCACCATTATCCCAAAAAGGAAATCATAGGGGGAGTAGTCGATCACCCTGAGTCTCATGAGCCAAATCAAGGCGATTAAGGCGTAAGAGGACACCGCAATCAGGATGAGGCCGGCGTGCTCCTTCCGCATTGGGTGCACCCCATGGCAAAGGGGGTGGTTGACCGTTTCGCTTCAAGCTGCAGAGGCGTTCCTTCGGGGCTTCACTTCATCGTGTGTAGCTTGTGCCCGCGGGGGTAGTCGATCGCGCCGACCGGGCAGACCTTGACGCACATGCCGCACTGCGTGCAGTCCTCGTTGAACGTCAGGTAGACCTCGTTCAGGAAGATCGCGTTCGTCGGGCACGTGCCGACGCAGGCGCCGCAGTGCATGCAGAGCATGTCGTCGATCGCCATGATGCCGTTGTCCCGGACGGAGGGACGGATCGAGACGACCGGCTCAGGCATGCCGCGACCGCCACTCCTCGATCGGCACCGCGAACTTCTTCTCGATCTCCTCGCGGAAGTTCGGCCCCGTGTTGTACGCGCAGAACGGGATGACCTTGCCGTCGGGCGTGGCGTAGTGGATGACACAGCGCTTGACCCGCTCGATGTCGTAGTTGTAGTTGTCCTGGAAGTGCATCCCGCCGACGTACATCGTCGACCAGGAGAACTCCGCCGCCCCGGCCTTGTCGCCCTTCGTGAACATCCGGTTCAGGATCTTCAGCATCTTGGAGAGGCCCATGCCCTCGGGTGCCTCATCCGGCTTGAAGTGCCGCTTCAGGAGCTGAAGCGCCTTGAGCTTCGACGTGAACTTGATCTTCTTGTCCTTCGTGTCCTGCGCCAGAAGCCAGAGGTCCTCCATGAGGCCCTCGACGTCCACGAAGCGCGTGATCGGGACGGGGTCCTTGCCCGTCTCGAGGAACAGGTACGACGCGAGGCCGCACGCCGGGTGGGACGTGAACGACGGCTTGGCGGTGTCCGTCAGGACGCTGACCAGCTCCGAGATCGGGGAGACGAACGGCACCGGGTACCAGTCGTCGCGGGTCAGGTAGCCCGTCTGCTCCTCGAGGTCGTACGCCAGGTCGCTGAGCGTGTACCGCAGCTTCCGGCGGTCCTCTTCGGGGATGCGGCCCGTCAGGCTGACCGGCTGGAAGTTGACGCCCTTCACGACGTCGCGGTTCTTGATCGCGTAGTTCAGGATCTCCCCGGCCTGGTCGTCGTTGAACGAGTTGACCATCGTTGGCACGAAGCAGATCGTCGGCGTGACGAGGCCCTTCGCCTTGCGCTCACGCACCCGCTCGATCACCTTGAGCTTGATGTCCAACAGCGGCCGGCCGCGCGCCTTGATGTAGTTCTCCTCGCGCAGGCCGTCGAACTGCAGGTAGATCGTGTTCAGGCCCGACTCCGCGACCTTGTCGAGGAAGCCGTCCTCCGTCGCGAGCCGGATGCCGTTCGTGGCGACCTGGACCTGGGCGAATCCCATGTCCTTCGCCGCCTTGACGATCTCGGGGAACTGCGGGTAGATCGTCGGCTCGCCGCCGGCGAACTGGATCGCGGCCACGGGGATCGGGCGCTGCGCCCGCAGGACGGCGAACTCGTAGACGATCTGCTCGAACGTCGGTTCGAAGACGTACCCGGCCGCGTTCGCGTTCGCGAAGCAGATCGGGCACTTCAGGTTGCAGCGGTTCGTGAGGTCGATGTTGCAGAGGGACGTCGCGGAGTAGTGAAGGTTGCACAGGCCGCATTCGTACGGGCACACCTTCGCATCGACGATCTGCGGGTTCTCGAGCCCGACGCCGTCGAAGGCCCAGTTCTCGGCACGGAGGTACATCTCCGCGTCGGACCAGCACACCTCGTCGAATTCGCCGTGCTCTTTGCACGTCTTCTTCATCTTGAGGGCCCCGTCGCCGATGTACAGGGTCGCGGGGATGACTTTCAGACATTCCGGACACAGGGATCCCGTCCGGCGGGGCAGCCCCTTCTGGAGCTTCGAGGGCATGACGACCATCGCCTTGTCCTGCCGGGATTCGCGGTACATGTTCCGCACCGCGCCGATGGCATAGTCCGTGCCGCAGAGAGACATTCCTAGCACACCTCTTACTCCCGGCCTAATTTCGCGGGCAATAATAACCCTATTGTAGTATCTGCTACTACAAGATTCTCAAGGGTCAATGGAGGGTCGTTTGCGGGGTCGATCCCCCTCGCCGCGGTCCTTTCGCCCCGTTCGCACGCGCGCGAAGGGCGTCGATCACGTCGTCGAGGCTCCGGAATGTCCGGTCGGGGAGCGCCCCGAGCAAATGCGACGCGTGCACGCGCGTGTGGTCGTCCGCGTCGACGACCTTCCAGCCGTGATCTCGGAGGAGCGCCTTGCGGGTCGCGGGGAAGGTCGCATCCGGCCACAGGACCTCCTCGAGCGACGCGACACCCCGAGCGGACGTCGCGGCGGGGAACACGCCGGTCCGCTTGAACGTCGCGAAGCGAGCCGCATCTTTGTACATCCGCACTCCGTGGAACGTGAACGCGATCCGGACGGCGTCTTGGCCGGCCCGGTCGATCTGCCTCAGCTCGTCGTCGTCGAACTGGTAGAGGTTGTGCGGACCGGGTCCGAAGAGCCGCGTGTAGACCGTGTCGTCGGGGATGCGGGGCGCCATCCGAGAGACGTCCACGACATCGAGCACGCCGAGGTCCTCCATCGTCCTCTGCACGGCCGCCGGGAGGGGCCCGGACCGATGCGCGCGGGCCTCGAGCCCGATCCGGGGGCCGTCGGTCGCGAGCCCGACGAGGTCCCGCAGCCCCTTGACCTGTTCGGCCCGGAGGGGGAGGCCGGGAGGCGTTTCGAGGATGACGAACGGGGCGCGGAGGATGCCCGCGATCTGGAGGTCGTGGGCGAAGGAGGTCCGCGCGGGCGCCGTGGCCCGCAGGCCGTCCGTGTGGGTGACCCCCCGGAACGCCTTCACGGCGAACGTGAAGTCGCCCGGGACGCGGGCGCGCCAGCCGCCGGCAAAGGGTTTCGGGATCGGACGGTAGAAGCCCGCGTTCACCTCGACGAACCGAAACGCGCGGGCGTACGACTCGAGGCTCCCGGCGAAATACCCCCAACCGCCCGCGCCGACGAACGTTTCCGCCACGGACCTCGAAACGCGTTCGAGGGACTTAAGCCGAACCGGCGGAGGGGTTCGCACCGCCACGACGGGCGCTGGCTATACGATAATGTATCGCGGCGGCGTTCGGGTGGCGGCGATGGTCCGGCTCCGGTTCGGGTGCAGCGGGTGGGACTACCAAGAGTGGATCGGCCCCTTCTACCGCACCGCGAGCGAATCGAAGCTCCGTGCGTATTCGCGCGTCTTCGACACCGCCGAGATCAACTCGACGTTCTATCGCTCGCCGTCGCCCGGGATGGTTCAAGGCTGGAGGCGATTCACCCCGGACGACTTCGTGTTCGCGGCGAAAGTCCCGCAGACCGTCACGCACGACCGCTTCCTCGACGTCGCGAGGGGCGCGGACAAGGACGTCCTGGCGTTCTGCGACCTCGTGCGGCCGCTGCTCGACGCCGGCAAGCTCGGCCCCCTCCTCCTCCAGCTCCCGCCCCGCCTGCGGTTCGAGGAGGCGACGATCCACCGGTTCCTCGACGCCCTCCCTCGCGACTTCACGTTCGCCCTCGAGCCGAGGAACAAGTCGTGGATGGCGCTCGAGGCGTTCGACCTGCTCCGGTCGACCGGCGTTGCGTACACCATCGTCGACGAGCCGCTCCTCCCTCCCGACCTGCATGTCACCGCCCGACTCGCCTACATCCGGTGGCACGGCCACGGGACGGACCCGTGGTACAACTACCGCTATTCGGAGGACGAACTCGCGGCGTGGGTGCCGCGCGTCCATCAGGTGGCGGGCCAGGCCGAGACGGCGTACGGATTCTTCAACAACCACTTCCACGGGTACGCGCCGGAGAACTGCCTGCAGATCTTGCGGATGTTCGGCGTGGAGACGCCGGAGCACGCCCGCGCGCTCTCGCGGATCGAGGCGTTCCGGAAGCAGGCCACCGCCTCGGCGGCGCGCGTTCGATCGCTCACGCTGGAGGATTTCGGCGCGGACGTGCCGAAGGACGCCCTCGTGGACGCGGCGCTCGGACGGTTCATGGATCCGAACCGCCTGGACCGCGCGAAGCGGATCCACTCGCGGGACGTGGAGATCACGAGGGCTGGGGACGCCGTCCTCGCGAGGGTCGGCGACTACCGCGTCGAGATTGACCCGATCCACCGGACGATCGTCCACGACTGCCCGGATTGGGAAAAACTCGTAGCCGGGAAGGACTTCTGCAAGCACGTCGGCAAGCTGTTCCTCAGCCTCCCGAAGGAGGAAGCGCTCGCGCGACTGGAGGCGATTGCAGCAGGCCGCGACGTCTGGGCGTTCGCGCTTCCGACCGCGTGAGGGCCGCGGCGGAGAAACGATTAACGCCGAAGAGCGATGGGTGGGAGGCCATGGGCGTCCTCCTAACGCCGATCGTCATCCGGCGTCCGATGACGCTCGGGGCGCTCCGCGGACGAACCGTCGCGGTGGACGGGAACCTCGAGCTCTATCAGTTCCTGTCGGTCATGCGCACGCGCGATGGCCAGCCACTTCAGGATTCGCACGGGCGGACCACGTCCCATTTGAACGGACTCATGTTCCGCACCACGCGGCTCCTCGTAGACTACGACATCCACCCTGTGTTCGTCTTCGACGGACCGCCGCCGGACTTGAAGCGGGAGGAAATCCGCAGGCGACGCGAGGCTCGCGAGAAGTCTAGGCAAGAGTACGAGGCCGCTGTCGCCTCGGGCGACTCGGCGACCGCTTGGTCGAAGGCGGTCATGACGTCCCGACTCACGCGCCCCATGGTCGAGGAGGCCCGGACGCTGCTCACCCTCCTGGGGGTTCCTTGGGTCCAAGCGCCGAGCGAGGGGGAGGCTCAGGCGGCGTTCTTCGCGCGCCGCGGGGACGTCTGGGCGGCGGGTTCGAAGGACTACGATTCCCTCCTGTTCGGCGCGCCCCGCCAGGTACGGTTCCTTGCGGTCGGGTCAACAGAGTTCCTCCCGAGCCGCGGACGCTCCCGGTCGGTCGCCCCCGAGATCATCGATCTCGAGGAGACCTTGCGTGCGCTCGGGATCACTCGGGAACAACTGATCGACGTGGCGATCCTCGTAGGCACGGATTTCAACGAGGGGGTGAGGGGGTTTGGCCCGAAGACCGCCGTGAAGCGGATGCGCGAATGGAAGGCGCTGGAGGCCGCCCCCAATGAAGTCAAAGAAGGCTTGCCCGAGAATCTGGCGGCAATCCGTGATTTCTTTTCGGATCCGCCTGTGGCGTCGAACCCGATCCCGTACGCGGGCCCGCCGAATCCGGCAGGGGTCCTGCGATTCCTGTGCGATGAACGAGACTTCTCACGCGCTCGCGTCGAACAGGTCCTCGAACGCCTTCGAAGCGCGGCGCATCCACCCCGTCGGCTCGAGGATTTCGCCTAGCCTTGGACGGTCCTCGAACCCGTTCTCGAAACGGTTAACTAGCTGAATTCGGATGCCCGCGTGTCCTGGTGCTGAAGTTTCCCGTGCAGGACGGAGGAGGAGGAGGCCTTTGCAAGAGACGCCCGTTGAAAAGAAACCTAGGAGCCGGAAGGGACTCTATGCGCTCGTCGCCGTGATTGTTGTCGTAATCCTCGTCATCGGCGCGGCCGCGTATTTACTGACGGCGCCCCCGAAGAAATATCAGATCGAGCTCTGGTTCAACAGCTCCGGACACTACGGGGACACGGAGGACGAACTCGCGACCGTGCTGAAGAACAGCATCGAGTCCTGCGGGAAGGTCGCGGTCACCCTGAAGTCCGAGATCTGGGCTGACTACCGGCAGTCCCGAAACCAGGGCAAACTGCCGTTCTTCTTGCTCGGATGGTATCCGGACTACAGTGACACGGATGACTACGTCGCGCCCTTCCTCGCGAGCTCGGGCTCGCCGAGCTTCGGGTCCTTCTACAGCAACGCGAGCGTGGACGCATGGGTCCTCCAGGAACAGACGTCGACGGACCCCGCGGTGCGCCTAGACGCCTTCAACAAGATCCAGGACAAGCTCGCCGCGGACGTGCCGTACATTCCGCTGTTCTCCGGATACCAGGAGACCGCCTACGTGAACGGGATGACGGGCGTGGTCCTCCATCCAATCATGTTCAAGTGGTTCATCGTGGACAAGCCGGGTTCCTCGGAGTTCAACGCGTCGACGACGGACGACATCACGTCGCTCGATCCTGCCCTCGCCTATGACTTCTTCTCAATCGAGCTCGTGAACCAGATCTTCGACACGCTGATCACGTACGAGCCGGTCACGTCGAACTTGGTGCCTTCCTTGGCCACGCAGGTCCCGACCGTCGCGAACGGAGGCGTATCCGCGGACGGAATGAACTACACGTACGTCCTCAAGCCCGGCCTCCAGTTCAGCGACGGGACCGCGCTAAACGCGACCGTCGTGAAGCGTGCGCTCGACCGCACGATCCGGCTCAACGACCCCGGCGGCGCGGCGTTCCTCCTGTGGGATAGTGGCAAGCTCGGCCGCGACGCGAACAACGGGAACAACACGCCGGTCGGCGCGATCACCGTGATGCCGGACGACCTGACGATTAAGTTCCACCTGTCGGCGCCGGTCGCGTTCTTCAACGACATCATCGCCTTCTCGGTGTCGTCGATCGTCCCCTGGAACTACGACCAGAACGCGGCGCAGCCGGATGCGGTTGGCAGCGTGATCGGATCGGGCCCGTACGTGCTGTCGGGTTACACCCCGGACCAGCAGTTCGTGCTCTCCCGGAACCTGCTGTACAACACGCCAACGCTGTACCAGTCGCTCGGGTACCCGGTCATCCCGGTCGAGGACAAGGTGACGATCAACCTGCGCCTCACGTCGACCGCCTTGACGCAGGACCTGCAGGCGTCACCGAAGCTCGCGGATGTCGTCTACCGCACGCTAACGCCGGAGGATCTCGCGACCCTCCAGGCACAGAAGTCGGGACTGGGCATCACGGTCGACATTGCGACGAGCCCGTTCATCCGCTACCTCGTGTTCAACGTGCAACCCAACAACCCGGTTGCAATCACGGATGTACGGGTGCGCCAGGCGATCGCGTATAGCGTCGACCGTGCGGTGATCGACCGGGACGTGTTCGCGAACAATGTCGAGCCGCTCTACAGCCTCGTGCCGTCCGGGTTCTCGTTCAGCGCGCCCTACTACAAGCCCGTGTTCCAGACGAGCTACGGGGACGCGAAGTGCGCGAGCGCGAACGCGATCTGGACGCAGCTCGGCTACGCCGCGGACTTCGGGATACGGCACCTCGTCGCCAGGGACTCGTGAACCCTGGCCCTTCCTCCTTTTTCGAGGACCGGGATAAGTTCTTAGGCGCCCACGACGTTGAACGCGAGGGTCGATGGCGAGAGGCCGGTCTCTCCTGGCATACGCGGTGGCGCGTGCCGCCCTCGCCATACCGATGCTCCTGATCTTGCTGACGGCCATCTTCTTCATCTTGCGCGTGCTGCCGGGCGATCCGGTCCTCGCGCTTTGGGGCGGCCGGGAACCACCGCCGGAGGTGATTCAGGCCGCTCGCGTCGAGCTCGGTCTCGACAAGCCGCCATGGCAGCAGTACCTCGACTACATGTCCCATTTCTTCCGGGGCGACCTGGGGCGCTCGATTGGAACGTATTATTTCGGAAAGCCGGTGATCGGGGAGATTGCCCTTCGGCTGCCCGCGACGGTCGAGATATCTGTCGGCTCGATGATCGTGGCGAGTGTCGTCGGGGTCCTCACCGGCGTCGTCGGCGGCGCTCGACGCGACACGAAGCTGGACGTCGCGGTCAGGTTGTACGGAACCGTCATCTGGGTCATCCCGATCTTCTGGCTCGGCCTCGTCTTCCAGATGGTGTTCTCGATTTGGCTCGGATGGCTTCCACCGCACGGACGGTGGCAAGGATCCGACTACCCGAGGACCGTGACCGGAATGTACACGGTCGACTCCCTGCTCGAAGGGAATCTCGATCATTTCTGGAAGGCGGTCCGTCATCTCATCCTACCTTGCCTGACCCTGGGTCTCGTCCTCGGCGGCTTCTTCACGAAGACCGTGCGGGCGAACATGCTCCGGACGATGATCGCAGACTACACCGAGGCCGCGCGAGCGCGCGGCGTTCCGGAGCGTCAGGTGGTCACCCACCACGCATTCCGAAATGCCCTCGTCCCCGTGGTCACGGTCCTAGGGTTGCAATTCGCGATCCTCTTTGCGGGCGCGGTCCTCACGGAGAGAACGTTTTCGATCGACGGAATGGGAAATCTCCTGCTCGAATCCATCGACACGAAGGACATGACGATGATCCAGGGCGTCGTGGTCGTCTACGCCGCGATCATCGTCGTCATCAGCCTCGTGATCGATCTCCTCGGGGCCATCATCGACCCACGCATCCGGTTGTAGCCCCATGGGCGCTCCTCCCCGAGGCCGCCTCGAGTCATGGATTCCCCGTCACTCGATCGTGGGCCGGATCGTACATCCCCTGTTCGAGGAACGCCGGAGCCTAGCGGGGCGGATGAGCTGGGTAGGGCTCGGGTTGCTCGTCGCGTTCATCGTGGTCGCGCTCGGCGCGAACGTCATCGCGCCCTTCGATCCGATCCTTCCGACCGATGCGATTCACGTTCCTCCGTGGACGACCGTGACCGTCGTGCGCAATGAAACCTACGCGGCGTGGCTCGCGGTCGGGAACTGGACCCAGCCCTCCCTCGGCCAGAAGATCGACGGGAAGGGCGCATTGACGAACGCCACGGGGGATGCGATGCAGCTGCTCTCGTTCCCCCTCGATGTAAAACGCGACGCCGTCCTCTCGGTCGGCGTGCTGGTCGTCCTCCTCGGCAACGGGACGGCCCCCGGCCAGTACCTAACGGTCGAAGCCAGCCGCGACGCGGGTGTCACGTGGTTTCCGCCGGTCGAAGTCCGCACCCTCGATCGGCCCGAGAGGATCGATCTCACCGGATTGACAAGCTGGCACGCCGCGGACCTGACTCGTGACACGTTGACGCTCCGGATCACGCACCGCTCCGATGCGGGGGTCGGTAACCTCACCGTCGACTACGTCGGAGCGACCGCGGACTGGCAGAGCTACTGGCACCTGATGGGCACGGATGCGATTGGTCGGGACGTGTTTTCACGGGTGCTCTACGGAGCGCGGACGTCCCTCATCATCATGATCATCGCGGTGACGGTCGCGTTCATCCTAGGGTTTCCCATCGGCCTGTATTCAGGATATCGCGGCGGAAATTTCGACAAGGTGCTCGTCCTCGTGATGGACTCGCTGTATGCGTTCCCGGGCCTCTTGTTCGCGGGCCTCATCGCGGTCCTCCTGGGGAAAGGCGTCATCAACATCGCGCTCGCGATCACGGTGATCTACATTCCACTGTACTTCCGTGTGACCCGCTCCCAGGTGTTGTCCGTACGAGAGGAACTCTATGTGGAGGCGGCCCGGGCCTTGGGCGCCAAGCGTGCCCACATCATCCTCCGGTACATCGCGACGAACGTGATCATCGCGGTGCCCGTAATCTTCTCGCTCAGCGCGGCGGACGCGATCCTGACCGCGGCGGGGCTCTCCTACCTGGGCCTCGGCCTGAGTGGCGACATCCCGGACTGGGGACTCGACCTATCCGCCGGGGCGTCGCGGATCGACAACGGGATCTGGTGGTCCTCGTTCTTCCCCGGCCTCGCCATCGTCATGCTGACGATCGGCCTCAGCTTCCTCGGCGAAGGGCTGAACGACATCATCAACCCGCTCTTGAAGAAGGAACGCGCGTGACGGAACCGATCCTCGAGGTCCGCGACCTGACGGTGCACTACCGGACGAAGCGGGGTCCAATCCATGCCATCGACAACGTGAGCTTCGACCTCCGCCTCGGGGAAACGCTCGGGGTCGTCGGGGAGACGGGTTGCGGGAAGTCCACCCTGGCCAAGTCGATCCTGGGCATCCTGCCACCCCGGACCGAGCGGTCCGGATCGCTGAAGCTCCGCGGGCGAGAACTCCTCGATGTCCGGCCATCGGAATACCGAAAGTTGCGCGGCGAGGAACTCGCATTGATCTTCCAGGATCCGATGACGCGGTTGGATCCGCTGATGACGATCCGAGACCACTTCATCGAGACGATCCGCGTGCACCATCGGGACATCTCGAAGGCCGAGGCGACGGAAGGCGCCGCCGAAGCGCTGCGGTCGATGGGGATCCCTCGGAGCCGACTGAACCATTATCCGCACGAGTTCTCCGGCGGAATGCGTCAGCGGATCATGATCGCGATGGCGATCGTCCTCAAACCGAAACTCCTCGTGGCGGACGAACCCACGACCGCGCTCGACGTGATCGTGGAGGCGCAAATCCTCGACATCTTGCGAGATCTGAAGCGAGCGTACTCGATGTCTCTCCTTCTGATCACCCACAACCTCGGCATCGTCGCAGAAGTGTGCGACCGCGCGGCGGTCATGTACGCGGGGAAGTTCGCGGAAATCGGCTCCGTGGACGACGTGTTCCGCCACGGAATCCACCCGTACACCCGGGGCCTTCTCGAGAGCACGATTCACCTGCAGACGAAGGCCCTCCATTCGATCGACGGCTTGCCGCCGAGCCTCCTCGATCCACCGAGCGGGTGCCGCTTTCATCCGCGCTGCCCGTTCGCGAAGGAGATCTGCATCCGCGAGGAGCCTCCCTCGGTGGAGTATAGCCCGGGCCATCTCGCGGCATGTCACTTCGGGAGCGACTTCTTGTGACCGACGCGCCGATCCTCCAGGTCAACGATCTTGCGGTCCACTTCCCCGTCAAGGTGAACCCGTTCCGCGCGCTCGGACAGGTGATCGCGGACCGGTTTCAGGGGTCGGATGCGGAACCGGGAGAGGACCAGATCCGGCGCCCCCGGGTCCATGCGGTCGACGGCATCTCGTTCGAACTGGGCCGGGGCGAAATCCTCGGTCTCGTCGGCGAGAGCGGATGCGGCAAGACGACGACGGGCCGGGCCGTACTCCGCCTCGTCGATCCGACCCGCGGCGCGATTGTATTCGAGGGCCGGGACATCACGCATCTGAGGGAGAACGAATTGCGACCGCTCCGGCCGCGGATGCAGATCGTGTTCCAGGACCCTCATGGCGCGCTGAACCCGGGGATGACGATCGGCCAGGCGATCATGGACGCGCTGCGTGTGCACGAAACCGCCGTCGAAGCGGAGGCAAGAGATGCGACGTTGCGCGTCATGGACGAAGTTGGACTCACGCCTGCCGATGACTTGTTCTCGAAGTACCCCGCCGACCTGAGTGGCGGACAGAAGCAGCGGGCGGTGCTCGCCCGCGCCATCGTCCTCCGCCCCTCCCTCATCGTCGCGGACGAGCCCGTCGCGATGCTCGACATGTCGATCCGGGCTCGGATTCTCGAACTGCTCCTCGAGTTGCGTCAGCGGCACGGCCTCGCGTATCTCTTCATCACGCACGACCTCGCGACCGCGAAGTTCGTCTGCGACCGGATCGCGATCATGTACCTGGGCCGAATCGTCGAGATGGGTCCGACCGAACTGATCTTCCGGGACCCGAAGCACCCCTATACCCGCGCGTTGCTCGGCGCGATTCCGGTACCGGAGCCGGGACGCGTACGGGAACGGACGCTTCCTCGAGGAGAGGTGCCGGATGCGATCTTCCCGCCTGCCGGATGCCGGTTCCATCCGAGGTGTCCGGCTGCACTTCCGACGTGCGGTTGGGAGGGCAGGGACTTCGTCGACTACCTCGAACAGAGGCGGCTCGACCCGGTCCGCGCGAAAGCGGACGAGGCGTCGCTGGGGACGGAAGAAGACTGGCGGGCCGCCGGGTTATCCGCACGGCGGAGAGTGCGAGACGGGAACTCGGCGGCGATCAGTGCGTACGCCCAGTCGATCGTCCCCGAGGCGGCGGAGCCGCTCGCGAAGGCGGTCGAAGGGATCGTCGTCGATGAAGAAGAGGTGGTGGTGCGATTCCGGAGCCCAGACCTGCTCGCCCCGAAGAACGTCGAAGGCCGAATCGTCGAGTGCCTCCTCTACTGATGCCAAGGACTTAAGCCGGCCGCAACCATGGGGACTGCGATGGAGGACCTTTCGGGTTTCGCCGCGTCCCACCCAGAGTTCTCCGACCCGAAAGGAGTTCGGATTCCCGGCCACGGGTCCCTGCCGCCTCTGCAGGGTGCTCGACCGTTCGAGCTCACGGCCGAGAGCCTATCTAGCTATCGTGTCGAGGCAGCGAAAGATCCGAACACGCTCCCGACGATGTTGAAGATCGGACCGGAAGCGGTCGCATTCTACGTGAGTTTCCGTCTCTTTGCCGACCGATGGGGCATCTACGTCCGTGAGGGAGCGCTCCGGGCGTTGAAGGACGAATACCATCGGATTATCTGGCGGGATCTGGGGAAGTATGCGGACCGGAACGTCGACGATGTTGCGGAGAAGGTCGAAACGACGCTCGTCCTCGACTACCTCTTGTCGCACAACCGAGTTCACTTCTTGGTCGACCGGGCCGCCGCGCAATCGGAGATCGAGGCCGGCGCAGCGAAGTACGCTCCGTACCAAGCGAAGTGGTACAACGCCCCGCCGAAACCCGTCCTGAATCCGGAAGACGTCGGGAACCTCGAGGAGGCGCTCGCGAACCTCGAGGCGTTCCGGCAGTACATCAACCCGACGTACGCCGACGGCGTGGCAAAGCTCGTGGAGGGCCGCCTCGATGAGCGGAACGTGAACGAGTGGAAGGCGTTCTTCATCGGCGGACGCTTCGCGGTCGAGATGGCGAACGTCTTCTCGAGGCAGCCGCCCGGCTGGAAGGACTTCGGGAAGTTCCTGAACCGCAAGACATCCGTCGGTGCGACGAACTACGTGCGGATCCAGTATTCGTACAACCCCGACCTGCTCGAGCGGGGACAGAAAGAGCTGAGCCGCCGCCTGGTGGGCGGCTCGGGAGACGTGCCGAACTTGTTCAAGTCCGCCGAATCCGATTTCCCGCCGGTCTACCTGCTGTGACGAGCCGGCGATGGATGGGCGCACGTTCTTATGGGCCGCGCCTTTCGTCGGCGCGTGGCCGCCAACGGGTCCCGCGCCTGGACGGTCCACGCACCGATGGTGCTGCTGGTCTTGTTCTGGGGCCTCGCGTTCGTCGCCATCAAGGCTGCGCTGGCCTCGATGTCGTGGGTCACGCTCACCTTCCTCCGGTTCGTCGTCGCGGACGTCCTTTTCTTCGGATACCTCGTGCGGAGCGGCAACGTCCGGCGGCCGCCCGCGCGCGCGGACCTCCCGATGCTCCTCGTGCTCGCGTTCCTCGGCTTCGTCGGGTACCACCTGTTCCTGAACCTAGGGGAGACGGACCCCAACGTGACGGCGGGGACTGCCGCCTTGATCATCGCCTCCGCCCCGGCGTTCATGGCGCTGCTCGCGATCCCGATCCTGAAGGAACGGATCGGACCGTTGCAATCCGCGGGGATCGCCGTCGCGTTCGCCGGCCTCGCGGTCATGATTTTCTTCGTCCGCCCCGAGAGCCAGTTCACGTTCCGCGCCTCGGAAGGCGCCCTGACCGTCGTCCCGCCCGCAATCTTTTCGGCCCTGTACGCGGTCCTCGGCAAGGGTTACCTCCGTCGGTATCCTCCCTTAACGTTCGTCGCGTGGACCCTTCTGATTGGGACGGTCATTCTGGTCCCGCTCGTAATCGCGACGGGACCAAGCGTCCTGGCGGACCTCAAAGGGATGGGTCTCCCCGGATGGATTCCCGTCGTGTATCTAGGGATTTTCCCGACGTTCCTTGGCTACGGGATCTGGTTCAGCGCCTTGCAGCGCATCCCCGCGGCGTCTGCCGGCGCATACATCTACGCGAGCACCCTCGTCGCTGTTCTCGGTGGAATCGTGGTCCTTGGAGAGTCGTTGACCGCTGGCGCATCAATCGGCGGCGCACTGGTCATTTCGGGTGTAGTGCTGGCTCAGCAGGTTGGAAAGCGCTCGCCTTGACGCTCCACTGAATCCATGCCGGGAGGATACTTCTCTCGGATTGCGTGCCACCCATGAATCGCATCGTTCGCGAGCTCTACGGTTCCGATCCGTGATTGGTACATCACCTTCCGTTCGAGACCTCGGGTCAACGACCGCGCAGGGTAACTCCGGCCCGTTGGTCGCGCACATCGCAACCGCTCGATTGCCGAGCGCACCGCCTTCCTCCTTCCTCCTCTGGCCACGTGACTCGCTGTTGACTAGCTTTTGCAGGTATGCCATGTTATCACAAGTGATACCTGAAGTAATCGCATGTGCCGACAACGGCTATGACTTCTCCAAATTTGCGGGCGCCGTGGAATTCAGTCATCCCTTGGTGCGGTTTCTCGAGGGCTGCACAAAATGAAAGGAATCGTGGGGCTCGTCGCCCTCCTTTTGTTTGCTACCCCTCTCGTCCTCGTACAGCAAGCCGGGGCGTCTCCGCTCCAGTGCAGTTCGAAGGTAGTTAGCGCTTTTAAGAGTGTCGGCAGCCTCTTCGGGGAAGCGAGAGAAATCGCGACTCGGCAGCTGAACGATGACGGAACCGAGTCGGTGACCCTCGTTAAGGACCCTTCCTACGGCTATGCAGCGGAAGGAAGCGGCACGGATCCCACGACATTTGACCAGCGTAACGATCCTCAGGTGTGGTCCAAGCTTTACGATTCGAGCCCTATTGATGTGAGTTCGTCGACCGGCCCGACTCGAATCGGCGGTACAGGGGCTTTTTCCAGCGACAGTGGTGCCGACTATCGACAGGTGATGTTCACCACTGGAAGCTGGGCGTCTGTGGACATGTCGAGCACATGGATCGTGCCGAGCAACTATCGGACCCATACTCTTACTCTATGGGTCTTCATCGGATGGGATATCGACATTTCTCAATGGTCGTACACACTGGCGCCATGTCCTACGCCCGACATGACGGTCAACATATTCACCTACGATTGCATCCGTGGCGATACCCCTCCCTGCGGGGCACCCGTAGACGCGGACATATATCGGGACGCTGTGAAAGTAGGGACGGCCACCACAGGCGGCTACTATGTTGATTATCCTCCGTATGGCACGCACACCTACCACGCCGTCTGGTCAGGTTACTCGAGCCACGACCAGACCGTGACGGGTAACGCGACAATCACGTTGTATATCTTCACTCCCTTCTAGGCGGAGCACCAATTCTTCGATATTTGCGGCTGGCCTACGACGCCAAGCAACCAGACTCTTTGCTGATGCCGCCCCCGCGCGTGCACAGCCGGTTTTCGCGATAGCTCCATTCTCCCGAGTCCGAGTCGGGTCCGGGGTGGGCTGCTGCAAGACTGGCCTCCTTCCGAAATGGCCGGCTTCGTCCGGCAGGGCCAATGGATGGCGTCACCGGATGCGTTCGAGCTGGAACGACCCGATCATGATCGCCTTGTTCGTGAACTTGTACGGCACCCAGTCGTGCGTCTGCACCTCGCCGAGGCCGACGACTTGGAGCATCGTCTTCTGTTTGTCCGACTTGAAGTGGATCGCGCCGTCGACCGTGTGCTCGAGCGCTTCGAGCGTCTGGTCCGTGTGCATGCCGCGCTCCACCGTGATGACGGACACCGCTTTCGTCTGCCGCAGCCGGTTCACGAGCCGCTGGAAGAAGTTCATCGCTTCTCGCTCGTCGGCCTGGGTGATCGCCGAGCTCAGCGTAAGGAAGGCGAGCCGGAAGTACGGATACTTCTTCTTGAACTCATCGTCGAGCTGGTCCACGATCTGGTGGATGTTGTCGAAGTCCGTCGGCCCGTTCACCCGCCAGACGCTCTTCTCGCGGACCGGCTTGCCCCCCTGCATCGGGGAGGTGCAGTCGATCCACCGGACGAGGCCCAGCTGGTCGTATTCCACGAACGTCGGGAGGATCGGCGCGATGTCCTTCGCGACGTCGATCGGGAGCTTCGTCGTCGTGATGATGATCGCCGGGATCCCCTTCTTCAGGCCCTCCGCGACGAAGTTCAGGAGCGCGACCTCCTTGCCTACGAACGCCGGCCCGACGAACAAGACGTTCGAGTTGAACGGAATGCCCCCATAGAGGAGGTCGTCGAGGCGCGGGGTGCCGGTCTTGACGCGATCCGCTTTCTTCTCGACCGCGACCGCTTCCTCGGCTTCCGCTTCGCCCGCGGGCGTCGTGATGCGGGCCTTGAGGGCGCCTTCCCGCATCTCGAACTCCTTCTCCTTCTGGTACAGCCGGCGCTTGAACTCCTCCTCCCGCTCCCGCAGCCGGCGCTCCCACTCCTCGAGTTGCGCGTCGCGGCCCATGTCCCGCATACCCGGTGTCGATGCCGATGCGCGCGCCTCTCGCGATTTCGTCTCAAGCTCGAGGGATTGCAGTTGCAAGTCCGACTCCCGCTCTTCGAGCTCCTTAGACTTCTCCAGAATGGTCCGGTTCTCCTCGTTCAGCCTCTTGATTTCCGATTGGAGGTTCCCCTGCATCTCCGCGAGCTTCCGTTCCCGGGAGTCGAGCGCCTCCTTCTGCCGGCGGATGTCTTGCTCGTTCGAGCCCGCGGCCGCCTCCTTCATCTTCGTGTCCTTGAACAGCTCGGCGTACTTCTTCGTCTTGTCGTCGAGCTGCACTTGGGCGTCCTGGACAGCGGCTCCCTGCCGCTGGATCTCTGCCGCCCGCTCCCTCAATGCCGCCTCCTTGTCCGAGATCGCCTTCTCGCGGGAGACGAGCTCCGATTCGCGGTCTTCGAACATCTTCCGCTGCCCTTGGAACTGCTTCTCGATCCGGGTCGCGTTCTCGTACCGTTCGCGGAGCTGGCTCTCCATTGTCCGCACCTCAACCTCCTTCTTCCCGACCTCCTTCTCCTTGGCGAGGATCTTGGTCTCCCAGTCTTTCAGCTCTCGGATTCGGGTCGCCTCCCCGGCGGAGGTGGTCGCCTCGGCGTGTTCGCCCTTCAGCCGCAATTCGGACTCTTTTAGCTCGAGCTCCTTCTCCTTCTTCATCATCGCCGTGCGCTTGGCGTCGAACGACCTCTCGAGTTCCTGGATGCGGGACTCGCGTTCCTCGATCGACTTGACCTTCGTTTCGGCGCCGCGGACCTGGGAGGTGATCTCGATCGACGTCCGCTTGACCTCTTTCTCGCGCTCCGCTAGGGAGGCCTCGCGCGCGTTGAGCGTCTGCCGCGTCTTCTCGAGTTCGGCTTTGTGCGTCGCCACATCGCCGTCGCGGAGGCGCACTTCCTCGGCCTTCGCCTCGATCTCCGCCCGCGCGGATGCGACCTTCCGGTCCAGATCACGTAGGTCCTTCGTCGCCTTCTCGATCGTCGCCTCACGGCTCGCCGCGTCGGAGATCTTCGTCTTCAGGTCTTTCGCCTGGTCCTCGAGCTCCTGCTGCAACGCCTCGAGGTGGGCTTCGCGGCCTCGGAGGGCCCTCTCCTTGTAGTCGACCGCCTCCCGCTTCTTCTGGTAGTCTTGCTGGAGCATCGCGACTTTCGTGTTGTCCGCCTTCAAGATCTCCCGTTGATAGACGGACGTCGAGGACGCGATGATGTGCAGCAGGGAGCCGGAAATCTCCGTGGTGACGGCTCCGGTGAGGAAGGCGATCATGAAGAGGAGGGGGCCGAGCGGCATCGTGAGCGTGACCTGGCCGATGACGAGGAAGACCATCAGGATCGGGAACACGATGGCGGAGACGAAGCTCCCTACCTTCCGGACGCCCCACCCTTGCCACGTCATCCCGATCGAGATGATCGTGGTCGGGAGGCCCGCAACCGCCAGCGGGAAGACCCACGGGAGCACGAACGCCGGCAGGCTCTCGCGCAGGATGATTGCGATGGCGACGAAGAAGAACAGGGCCATGCCGACGGTCGACGTGGCGAAGTGCCCGGAGAGGTAGTGCCTCCGGTACGGCTCCCGCTTCAGCCGGACCGCGTCCCAGGAGGCGAGGGCGCCGGCGACGGCGGGGAGCAGCCAGAGGAGGTACTCGGTCCGGAAGCCGGGCGGCAGCGGAAGCGGCTGCTGCGAGCCGAGTTGCGGGGCGAGCGTGAGCAAGAGGATCGCGTTGAGCAGGTAGGCGGCCGCTGCGAGGATGCCGTAGCCGTGGGCGTGCCGCGCGAACGTCAGCTGGAGGAGGCCCTGCTGGACGGCGGAAGCCGTTTCGGACGGCGGCGGGGCTCTGGCCGGCTTCGGCTTGTCGGCGGACGGCTTGACGACCGGCCTGAGGCCGCGCACCGGCTTCCGAGGCGTCGAGCTACGGGGCATTGTGTCCCTTTCGTACCTGCGGCTAAGGGAGGTTGACGAAAACGAACCGGGTCCGTTTACATAAAGGATGCGACGAGAAATACCAAAGTTGATACTAGAATGGAGGAACCCGCGCATCGCGCGCCGGCGGGCCCGCGCCCGGAATCGGTGACGTTAAATCGAGCCGACGCGTGCGGACGGGCGGTGGACCGATGATCGAGGCCGGAAAACCGGCGCCCGACTTCACGTTGCCGGCGGACGACGGGCGCACGGTCGGGCTGAAGGACTTCCGCGGCAAGAAGGTCGTCCTATACTTCTATCCGAAAGACGACACGCCCGGGTGCACGAAGGAAGCCTGCTCGTTCCGCGACAACCTGGGGCGCGCCACCTCGAAGGGGGCGATCGTCCTCGGGGTGAGCCGCGACGATACGACGAGCCACGTGAAGTTCAAGGACAAGTACCACCTGAATTTCCCGCTGCTGAGCGACGTCGACGGCCGGGTGACCGAAGCGTACGGCGTCTGGAAGAAGAAGAACCTGTACGGACGGGAGTATTTCGGGATCGAGCGCACGACGTTCCTGATCGACGAGGAGGGCACGATCGCGCGGGTCTGGCCGAAGGTGCGGGTGGAGGGCCACGCGGACGAGGTCCTCGCGGCGTTGTGACGGAGAAAGCTTCATCTCCGCTCGACGGTTCGGCCGCCGACGGATTGGATGATCCCGCCGAACGCCGCGCCCCCGAAGACGATCGTGATTACGTATTCCGGCGCCGAGGAGAAGCTCCGGAAGCAGTACGTCTATCAGACGTACCTGTCGCCGCAGGAGCACGATCGAATCGGCCTCGTCGCAGGCAACCGGCTCGTCGTGAAGTTCAAGGACGAGGTCGTCGGAGAGGGTCAGGCCATCCTCGTCGAGAAGACGACCCTCGAGAGGCTCTCGCACTACGATGCGATGTCCGCCGGATACGAGAACGTAGACGCCCAGAAAAAGCACGTGCTCCAGGCGGTGCTCGCGGGCGGCAAGAAGGCCGAGAAGGGCGAGTTCTGGAAGGTCCTGTTTCGGTGGCTCTGAACCAAGACTCTCAGAGAGCTCACACTTTCGACCGGATGGTCGGCTTCCACGAACCGGTCCCGTCGGAGAGCTCCTCGCGAACCATGTCCTGGTAGATGTTGGGGTAGTCCCGTTTGCAAATTTGCGCAATCCGGTCGAACACCATGCGAATCTCGACTTCAGCCGACGGATCGGTCCGCATCTCGATGAGCCACCGCAGGGTCCGGTGATTGGCGCCCCAGATCATGTTTGTCGCGATGCCGTCCGGTAGAATTCTCCTCAACGCAGATGTCATTCGCTTTTTTTCATCCATGGACAAATCTTCCCAAGGAACTTCACTTTCCATCTTGCGGTAGGATTCCTCGATCTGGTCAACTGTTTTCGCCATGAATTCGCGTTGTCCCGCATTGAGCTCCTCCGGAATCCAAAATTTGAGTTCCCTCGGGCGAACGTACCGGAGCGACTCCTGGCTGATCGCCGTCCCGACCCTGTGACGCACAAGTTCATGAGAACACACGCGACTTATATTTAATAGGGCGAATACAACATGGGCCTGCTCCAGGATTGAACCATCGCCCTTCTTGAGAATGTTCCGGTAGTAGGCGGCCGGATCTTCGCGAATCTTTGTGACGTTTGGGTTCAGGTGAGGTTGATAGCTCTCGTAGCAAATCCTGCCCGCGAACTCGATGAGGGCCTGGCCCTCCGCTTCCCGGGTACTAACGAACCAGTCCGAGTACTCCTTTGAGACCCCGAGATGGTGGAGAACTTCTGCAAGCGCGGCCGGATCGACCTTTGTCTCGCCAATTTTGATGACGGTTGGTTTGACGTCTCTCATGAGAACCACTTCTTCTCAAGGAACCGAATCACTTCCTCCGCCTTTACTCTCTTGACGATTAGGTAGGGCAACAGGACTTTCAAGAGCTGGTATACGTTCTCCGCGGACGATATAGTCCAATGGTACTGAGGCTTGCAGATTTCCGACCTCCCACTCCTCTTCTCATACGGGCCTGTGACTGTGCCGCCACAGAGATTCCAGAGATGATCTATCACTTCCTTTGTCGCCATGTTCACGCGGACGGCGACGTTCCGTGGGCCAAGGATCGAGCCTTCTCCGTCGACAATTCCAGCGACGTAGCCGATGTCGAGCGGATTCGAGAGCCCGGGGAACGGCCGAGCCGTCCTCGGCAAGGACTGGCGGCGGAGAAATTCCGGGGACCGCACAATCGACACAAGCCCCAACCGCTCGGCCCGGTGGTATACCGATGGCCGGGTTCGACCTATTTTCCTCGCGATTTCCTCCGGCCTGATTTTCCCATACATGGAACGCAGGGAATCGTCTTCGTCGCGCGTCCAGTCTCGTCGCCTCGCCATCGTCGTGGATCGAGTGAGCCCCAGCTTGTGTGCCCTGGAATAGATTGAGCTGATTGTCCTGCCGAGAACATGGCTGATGGACTGAATCGGCGTCTTTCCATACCCGGAACGTAAGATTGCGTCTTCGCTCGGAATCCAATCTTTCCGGGAGCTTCGTGGGGCGGCGGGACCCCAGCGCGGCTGTGATGCCCTTCCGTAGATCGCGGCCGGTGTACGGTGCAGGTGCCTCGCCAGCTCTGCTCGAGGTACCTTCCCATAGTTCCCGAGAAGGTAAAGCTCGTCGTCCATGCTCCAGGGCTGGTTTGGCCCTCTGACCGTTCGACGCGTCAGGTGGAGGATGTGCGCCCTACTATGGACCGAGCTCACCGTCCGGTGAAGGCTCGCCGCTATCTCCCTTGTGCGGATTCTGCCATAGTTCGAGTGGAGAAATGCATCTGAATTCGGGTCCCAGCTTTCCCATGAAGGCCTGATCCTCTTTCTCGGCAGCCGGAGGACCTTCAGCGCCCTCTGCGCCACGGCCACGCGGGTTCGTCCTAGGCGAGCGGCTATCTCAGCCGACCGCGTGTTGCCAAATGCAGCCCGTAGGTATTCGTCGTCTTCCGCTGTCCAACGCTGATGTGTTCTCCTCGCGGGGTCCGCCCGTGGTCTGGGCGTCGAGGGATGATCCTGGGCGGGGGACCAGCCCAGAGAACTCCCTGCTGTGGTTTCAAACACTAACTCAGAAGACCCTAGTGGAGGGTGCCTCATAAAGGCGTCAGGGGGGCCACCGAAAGCACGAGCCTCTGGCCCGAAACTGAGGCAATGCTTGGCATTGGTGCCCGTTGCTTGCGATGGCGCTTTCGCGGACGGCCGCCATCTCACGTCCGGCTGGGAGCGTTTTCTATCACCGCCTGAAAGTCACTCTCGCGATACTTGAGCGGGATTCGTGAGCATGCTGCGAATCGACCTCACCCGGACCGCGCACCAGGCGGCCCCGTCGAGCGCGGCGCGCCGAAAGAGTCGCTTCGTGGGCGCTTGCGTCGCGTCCCAGCTTCGCACTCAATCGTGGACCGCGTGAAGAAGGCGGCTGTATTGGATCGGCGATGAGGATCCCGTCTGACTCAAAGGTCTGAGGTACCCATCACAGCCTCCGGACGACCCGTTCCAGGAGGTCTCCGAAGTCTTTCTCGGGCACCTTTGGCGGCTCGCCGAGCATCGTGCGGATCGCGATGCTGCGTATCACGCACCACGCCGCGCCTTCGGTCGCGGCCCGCGCCGCCAGCGTTTGTTCCGTCTTCGATGCCGACACGTCCCATTCCGATCCGAGGTCATGGATGGCGTTCAAGACTCGCCGGAACTGATCGGATTGCAGGACGAGTCTCGACGCGAGGGCGTCCGCGAGGCGTCGGGTGTACGTCTCGAAATCGATCTTCTTCGCCTCCCATTCCTCGACGATCTCGAAGCAATTCGCGGTCGAGCAGACTCCGATGCTCGTGCTCTCGATCACCGCCTCCGCCCGCACGACGGCTTCCCGGAGCTTCGACTTCGGGATCAGCTCGGTGGCGGCCGTGAGGCCGAGCACATCATCGAGCAATTCGTACAACGCGCTTCCCTGATGCTCCCGGTTCCAAGGCGTCGCGAGCGCCGCCGCGTGCTTGCGCAGGCGACCGCCAACTTTCAGGAAGGCGTCGAGCGACGCGGCGCCCCTCAGCAGGTCCTTCCGAAGCCGTTCCTCGTTCCCGGTCCACGTGGGGTCCCAGAGATAGTCGTGCAGCTGACGCACGTCGCGCGACAGTCGTTGGTCGAGCGTCGCGAATGAAACCGCCATTGATTTCCCCGGGTCCGCATCGGCACACCCCCCTAAAAAGCTCCCTGACTCCCGACTACCGGATCTCGTACTGCGTGACTTCCGGCGGCGCCGTGGTCAGGGAGAGGAGGGAAAAGAAATCGCCTCCTTGGAGCGGATCCGAGCGCAGGCGCGCCTCGAGCCTCCGGAGGGAATCTTCGTCGTCGAACAGGGCCACCAGGACGCATTCCGTCGCGGGATGCTGGCCCTGCCCGAGCCATGCGTCCCGGCAGCCTGGCGCCGCGCGGATCGCGGTCGCATGCCTCCGGAGGATCTCGATCCCGTCCGACTCCTTGCCCTCCCGGAACCGGAAGCGGGAGAACCGCAGGAACACGGACGGCCATCGGGCTTCCTCCGAAAGAGATTGCGGGCACCGGCAGCTTTATGTCCGCCCGTCGTCTCGTACGCGCGATGTTCAGCCGGAAGAACATCGGCGGGGAGCCGCAGAAGTGCGACAAGTGCGGTTCCGAGAAGATCTTCTTCGTGCAACACTCCCACGGCAACTATCCGATCCTCGATTACGTCTGCCCGAAGTGCGACCTCGGCGGCGACGAGGGCGTGCCGGACTGGTACGTCCACCCGACCGGCGAGGACGACGCCGCGGACAAGTGAGGCGTGCGCGGGGTCAGCCGATGGGCGAGACCGTCATCCGCGCGTTCCGGGTGAGCGGCTACGTGACGGGTCCGTGCTCGAAATGCGGCAAGGAGGAACGGGGCCTCGTGATGTTCGAGGACTACGCGCTCGGGTGGGAGTGCCTCGCCTGCGGCGAGATCGGCCGCGCGGACCGCGTCGAGTGGATCGAGGGGAAGGACCAGGCGCTCGCGGACCTCGAGGACGAGGACGAGTGACTAGAGGAGTCCGCACGCGGGACAGATGCCCCGGCCGTAGCACTTTGCGCATTTCGATTCGATCCGGAGGAATCGCTTGCTCCCACGGCCCTTGCAGTACGAACAGAAGCCCGTGTCCTCGCATCGGGGACACGGGCGCTCGATCTTCCGGATCGTGAAGGGCACCTGTCGGTTCGTCGGGTCCGCGTCCGCGAGTTTCGCGAGGATCTCGAGCGCCTGCGGACGTCCCGCCACCCGGTCTTTCCGGAACAGCAGGCTCGCCTTGAGGAGGAGCGCCTTCCAGTGCCCTGGCTGTACTCGCAAGACATCCTCGATCGCGGCGAGGGCTTCGTCGAACATCCGGGACACGTCTGCGGTGTCCTCGAACTCGACGTCGTAATCGATTGCGCGGCGAATCAACTCCTGTCGCCGGGCCTCCCGGGCGCGGTCGGAGAGCCGGATCGCCTTCGCGAGGTGCGTGACCGCGTAGAGCTCACGCGCCTCCGGGTCGTCCGGAGCGGCGCCCACCGCCTCTTCGACGATGCGGAACGCGCCCTCGAAGTCCCCTCGTTCCAACGCGTCCTTCGCCTCGCCCGTCTTCGTCGTCGACACAGTCGCCCAAGTCAATCTGGCGGCCAACTTAAGGGTGCTCGTCGTACGGACCCCCAAGGGAACGTTCATCTCCCGCGATCCCATCGGTCGCGAGATGCGCGACGCCGACGCGTTCGAGAGGACGGCAGTGCTTGGGCTCGGTCGCGGCGCGAGGAGGGATCCGTACCGCCTGTCGTTGTTCGGTCAACACCTTGGGGATGAGGAATGGCCCCTCGTGCTGCTCGCAGTCCAAGGGGGTACGCTCCTTGTTACGGACCGGCGCATCCTCGAGTTTCGCGCGCATCTCGAGGTGCACGGCGCTTGGAACGTCAAGGAATTCCAAGGCTATGTCATTCAAAGGGAGATGGAACGGAAGTCGGTCAGCGATGTCGCCCACGTCGTCGAGCCTGCGGACGTGTCCTCAGGTTCGCGGGTCGTCGCGGACAAACTGATCCTAACGACCGCGGAAGGCTCCGCAGAGATCCTCGTGTCCCGAGGTCCGGAGGCGACGCTCTCCCACCACGAGTTCCTCGCCGTTCGCGATGCGATTCTCGCGCCTCACGCGTGATAGCCGCCGTGGCCATCAATCCGGCGCAGCAGCTCCTGGGCGGGTTTGTACTCCGGGTTCACGCGGAGCGCCTGGACCAAGTGCTTCCGCGCCTTCTCCCGCATCCCCTTTTGCAGGTAGACGCGCGCGAGGTTCGTGTGGGCGTAGAAGTAACAGCAGTAGCGGGGCGCCGTGGTCGCCCGCTCAAGCCATGGGATCGCCTCGTCGAGACGGCCGACCTCGATCAGGTACGCCCCGATGTCGTTGTACGGATTGCCGAACGCGGGGTCGACCTCGATCGCGTGCTTGCACGCCTCGATCGCGTCGTCGTACCGGCCCATGAAACTCAACGTCCACCCATGGAACGTGTGCGCCTCGGCTGACGGGACGAGGCGGATCGAGCGCTCGTACGCATCGGCGGCCCGGTCCAGCTCCCCCGCGCTCTGCAGGATGTAGGCGGCCTGGAACGCACGTCGCGCCGCGTCCTTGCGCGGCTCGTCGTGAGGGTCGAAGGCGCTCACGTCCAGAGGCCCGCCGGCGAACGTCTCCTCCGCGATGTCTCGGAAGTGCTGGTCGTAGTGGCCCGTGACGCGGCCCTCCCACGCATGGACGAGGAGGTCCTCGACGGCGAAGAGTCGGCCAAAGTCCACGGCGCATGGCGGCTCCGAGTCGCGCCCTCCCGCGATCCCGCCGGACGGCGCCTCGTTGAACGTCATCTGCATCGTCTCCCCGGCGTTCCGGACGAGCTTGAGGAACGCGAGATCGTGTACGCCGCGGCCGCGGGCGATCAGGAAACCCGGATCGGCCAACCTCGGGACGAGGTGCCGCGGCGGCGTGGCGTCGAGCACGAGGATCCGGTCGAACGCTTCCTCGGGCGGCGCGGACACGACGCGCACGCGGTCGAGCCCCGCATCCCGGAGTCTCTCGGCGGCGCGGGAGAGCCGGGCCGGATCGGACTCGGCGACGGCGATGCGCTCCGCGCCGACGATCTCCGCGAGGAGCCCCGCGACGTATCCGCCACGGCATCCCGCGATCAGGATGCGCTGGCCCGACGCGGGCTCGAGGAGGTCGAGCGCGGCGATGAGGCATCGCGGGGAGGGCATCGTCGGCGGACTCGGGGCGGCGAGGATCGGCAGGGGCATGTCCGAATACGCGAGCGGCCCGAACACCTCCGGCAAGAACGCCTCCTGCCGCACGCGGCGAAACGAACGTTCGAGCGCGCGGTCGCGCAGAAGGCCAAGCCCTTTGAGTTCGGCGAGGAGGTCGTCCCGGCCCCACATTCGCCTGCGCGCTCCCATGGAGGGCTAAGCGGAGGGTTGGCTAAAAGCTTTCAGACGTCGGCTCAGAGGTCGAAGTCCTTCGCGTACACCACGCGCGCCTTCGCGACCTCCGCGTCGGTGAGGGGCGGCGCGTCGGCCGCGTTCTCCTCGACCTGCGCCGGCGTCTTCGCCCCGGGGATCGTGACGGACACCTCCGGGAACGCGAGGACGAACCGCAGGGCCGCTTGGGCCATCGTCCGGTCCGGACGCGCGAGGAATCGGAGCCCGTCCGCCGCCGTCGCGCGTCCCGCGACCATCGAAGGCGTCCAGTGATGGCGGATGTCTCCCGGAGGGAACCGGGCGTCGGGCCGGATCCTCCCAGTCAAGAATCCGTTGCCGAGCGGTTCTCGGGCGATGATCCCGACGCCCGCCGTCCGGGCCTCGGCGAAAAGCTCGTCGATCCACTCCTGGCGGAACAGGCTGAAGGGGACCTGGAGGACGTCCGGCTTCCCCGCCTCGAGGCACAACGTCCCCTCGTACGGCTCGTGGATCGAGACCCCATAGTGCTCGATCCGGTGTTCCGCCCTCAGCGAGTCGAGCGCCTCGTAGGTCGCGGGGTCCCCCATCATCTCCGGCGGCGGATTGTGCAACTGGTACAGGTCCACGCGGTCCGTGCGCAGCCGCCGGAGGGACTGTTCGAGGGCGAAGGCGATGTACCCCGGCTCGAAGTTCGTACGGACGCCGCCGTGGTAGAAGTCCCCGCCCACCTTCGTCGCCAGGACGACGTCATCGCGGCGGCCTTCGAGGGCCTGTCCGAGGATCTCCTCGCTGTGTCCCCAGCCGTAGACGTCTGCCGTGTCGAAGAAGTTGACGCCGAGATCGAGCGCCCGGCGGATCGCGGCGATCGACTGCGCGTCGTCCGTCGGACCGTACGAATTGCCGTGGGCGTTCCCACCGACGGCCCATGCGCCGAACCCGATCTCGCCGACTTGGAGCCGCGTCCGGCCCAGCGTCCGTTTCCGCATTGCGGAGGCGAACGTCCGCCGGTGGAAGAATCTTGCGAGGCGGCGCCACCTGTGAGAGGTCCGCCGAAGTTTATTTTGTAAATGATCAGGTATATTATCTCCGCTCGCCTTCTTCCTCGCATGATGGCTCCGGGCGAAGTCGACGCGGGCGCGCTCGACGCTGGGTTCTCGTCGGCGAAGCGGCAGATCCTCCTGTCCCTGAAGCGCCAAGGCTCCGTGTCCCTGACGGACCTCTCGCTGGAGCTGAGGATATCAAAGATGGCGACGTTGAAGCATCTCACCGCACTCGAGGGGAAAGGCCTCATCGAGCGGTCCTTCAAGGCGGGAGGTCGCGGCCGCCCCCGGGTCTATTTCCGCCTCAGCGGACGATCCGCGTCCCTCTTTCCGGAAGCGTACACGCACATGACGCTCTGCGCGCTGCGGTTCATCGAGGAAAGACTCGGACACGACGCGGTCGTCCGGCTCCTGAAGCAGCGCGCGCAGGAGGTCCTCGAGGCGAACCGCCATCGGATCCCGGACGGCCCGTTGCGCGGTCGGGTCGAGGAGCTTGTCAAGATTCGGGACGAGGGCGGCTACATGGCGGAACTCGGCCGCGCCGGCCGCACGTCGATCGAGATGATGGAGCACAATTGCCCCATCATGGCCGTAGCCGAAGTCTATCCCGACGCGTGCGGCGTCGAACGGGAGATGTTCCAGAAACTGCTCCACGCCGACGTCGAGACGTCCCACCGGGTCGTCGCGGGCGATCCGGTATGTCGCTTCCTCATCCGAAGACGAGACGACATCCGCGCTTGAAGACCGACGGCGACTGTCTGCGGGTCTCTCGACTTACGTCACGAAGTATGGCCGCGCGAGCACGGTCACGATGAGGCCGAGCAACCCAATGGCGGATGCCTCGAAGTAGACGACGCCGAGGGTGAACAGGGAGAAGATCGCGCACACGAGCGTCAGTCGCCAGTTCATGCGTTGGAACGCCATGACGCCGCCGAGGATTGCAAGCGCCTGCGACCAGATCGAGATGAGGCCGCAAATCTGCAAGGCCGCGACGATCTCCGGCGAATTGTTATTGATGAAGTCGGCGTAGTCCGCGACGGACGGTAAGGTCACGGCGTTGTAGATCGCCCCCGCCATGCCGACGACGCCTGCGAGGACCAGGAGGATGCCAGCAAACTTCGGGAGGTTCGATCGCCCCGGGGGTGGCCGGACCGGAACGGGCCACTGTTCGGGCGGTCGATAGTCTTCCGGGCGGGGCACCCACGCCGCCGGCTGGTCCCGCGGTGGGAGCGGGGCCTGCTCCTCATCCGGGCGCACGAACTCCACGGGTGGAGGAGAATGGCGCCTCCGCTCGTCTTCGGTCGGTTCGGATGACATCGGAACGACTTCGCAAACAGGTTGATGCTACTTAATGTTGCGGCTTACACCGGATGGCCGACGTGACGCCTATATGCGTCGAAATCATCCTCGGCTGGAGGCCTCGATGGACGCGTTCGAAATCGCCGAGTTGTCAGCCCGCCGAAAGCGCCAGGGGAGAACGTACCTGGAGTTCCTTCGGGTTTCGACCATGAGCGGCGGGCTGTACGCTCTTCCGAAGGCAGCCATGGATCCGCAATCGCCACACACCGAGGATGAGGTCTATGTCGTTACAGGAGGGCGCGCGCGGATTCGGGTCGGTTCCGAAGACCGGGACGTGCAGTCAGGATCGGTCGTGTTTGTCCCGGCCCGCGTGGAGCATCGGTTCCACGATATCGCCGAGGATCTCACCGCTCTCGTATTCTTCGCACCGGCGGAACGCAAGTCGGGAGCGTGACGCGATGGTCCGCACCTACGGGCTCACCCACGTCGGCCTTGCCGTTCGCGACATGGAGCGCTCGCTCCGGTTCCATGAACGCCTCCTCGGCGTCGAGGTCTTGTATCGGGACGAGCGCAGCATTCAGGTCCAGACGCCGCGGAGCCACGACGTCATCGTCTTCGAGCAGGATCGCCAAAAGGCAGGCGTGCCAGGCGGGGTCTCCCACATCGGATTCCGCCTGCGAGATGCCCGAGACATCGAGGCCGCGGTGGAGGACGCGAAGGCTGCGGGTGCCAAGATGCTGCGACGAGGGGAGTTCGTCCCCGGAGAGCCGTACGTGTTCGTGTCGGATCCGGACGGATACGAAGTCGAGCTGTGGTTCGAGCTGGATGCACCGCCCGAGAAGCGCGCCGGGTGATCGTCACCGAGCGGATTCGTCGTTCGCATCGAGTACCAGCATCACTTCCTCGATTTCCTCGCCTCGGGCGTTCGCAAACCCCTTGGCATAGCCGACGATTCGGAACCCGCACTTTTCCAGGACCCGGAGGGACGCGAGGTTGTCTTTCGCGGCGCGACCGTAGATCGGACGCACAGCGACGTGACGGAGGAATTCGGAAAGGGCCTTCGTGGCCAAGCCCCTGCCCCAGAACTCCCTTCCGATCCAATACGTGACCTCCGGCTTGCCGAACTCCTTGTCGACGAACTTCGCGACGTGCCCGACCACCCTTCCGTCGGAGACGATCGTCTGATTCGTGATTGTCTCGTCACTCAGGATCTTCGCCCAGTGGGCTTGGAATGCCGCGCGATCCGACGGGTCCCTCGCCGTGAAGGCTGCCATGCGGTTGGCGACCGGGTCCCGCTGGAATTCGAAAAAGATCGGCAGGTCGCTTTCGCGCACATCCCGAAGTTGGACGTCGCTCGTCGGAACACCGAGCGCGAGGAGATCCTTCCGCATCCGGATTTCCCGAACCCCCGGCCCGATCGACCGAGTCCAATCGTTTTCTTCCTCGCCTGTGACTCGGAAGCCCTGCGAGGTCCACCAGGGGAACGATTTCCACGCCACCCCCGCCGCGTTT